>Ga0070730_10001115_pt1 | contig 26595 bp, 23 predicted proteins | sample Coa_R1_3_FD_66447 | JGI IMG/M metagenome (GOLD analysis project Ga0070730, IMG submission 66447) | Surface soil microbial communities from Centralia Pennsylvania, which are recovering from an underground coalmine fire - Coalmine... | ecosystem: Environmental > Terrestrial > Soil > Unclassified ... | reverse complement strand
CCGCGAGATTGTTACGTCGGCAGAATTGCTGCCTCGGGCTCGAGCACTGGCGGCCCTACTGATGGAGAACAGCGCAGCGTCGCTCCGCGCCACCAAGCAACTGCTCACCGATCATGCGCGTGCCGAACTCGATGCCCAGATTGAGGCCGCGGTCCGGGAAAATGCGGCGATCCGTGAGACAGCAGACTTTCGAGAAGGGATCACGTCGTTTTTGGAGAAAAGGAAACCGGTGTGGACCGGGAAATGAACTCCAATAATCACACCATGAATGAGACGCGGCTGCGCGTGCGCTACGCCGAGACTGACCAGATGGGAGTGGTATATCACTCGAATCATCTGATCTGGTTCGAGGTGGGGCGCGTGGAATTGATGCGCCAGATGGGATTTTCCTATCGCGATATGGAGCGGGAGGATGGGCGTTTTATCGCTGTCGCCGAAGCGCAGTGCCGCTACCGGGCGCCGGTTTTTTACGATGAGGAAGTAATGGTGCGAACGCGGCTGAAGACGGTGCGGGAGTCCGTAATCATCTTCAGTTACGAGTTGAGACGGGCGACCGATGACGTGCTGCTCGCCGAGGGCGAGACCACGCACATTGTTACGGACTCCAACATGAAGATTGCGGCACTGCCGGAGAAGTACTTGCGCGTATTCCGCGCTGCGGTGGGAAAGTAAGCGTCGACGCGGGTGAATCACTTGAACGCACTGCATATCAACGGAAACGAACTCACTCTGGAAGCGGTCCGGGAAGTCGCGACGGAGCGGAGGGCAGTATTGTTGGCCCCGGATGCGCGTGAGTCTGTAAATGAGGCGCGCGCCGTGGTGGACGATATTGTCGCCAGTAATAAGGTCGCTTATGCAATCACAACCGGCGTCGGCAAACTGAGCGATGTGCGTATTGCGGGAGAACAAATACGCGAACTGCAGGTAAACCTGGTGCGCTCGCATGCGGTTGGAGTTGGGGAACCCCTGTCCCCAAAAGAAACGCGAGCCATGATGCTGCTGCGGGCAAACTCGCTAGCCAAAGGTCATTCCGGCGTGCGCGCGGTCGTGATCGATACATTATGCGAGCTACTGAACCGGGGAGTGACTCCCGTTGTGCCGTCGCAGGGCAGTGTAGGCGCAAGTGGGGATCTGGCTCCGCTGGCACACCTGGCCCTGGCTTTGATCGGGGAGGGCGAATGCTTCGACGATCGAGACGCCCGCATTCCCAGCACCGATGCATTGAAGCGGGCCCAAATCAAGCCTCTCGTGCTTGAGTCGAAGGAGACGATCTCACTTATCAATGGGACACAAGCCATGCTGGCGGTCGGAACGCTGGCATTGCTGGCGGCGGAGATACTTCTAGATTCGGCGGATGTCCTAGGGGGGCTAAGCTGCGATGCGTTGAAAGGAACCGATGCAGCATTCGACGAACGAATTCACAAGGCGCGCCCCCATGACGGGCAGGTGAAGACCGCTGCCAACCTGAGGAAGATGCTGGAAGGCAGCCAGATTCGTGAATCGCATCGCCAGTGCGGCCGCGTGCAGGATGCTTATTCGCTGCGTTGTATCCCTCAGGTCCACGGGGCGGTGCGCGACACCCTGGCGCACTGCCGCAGCGTTTTTGAAACCGAAGCGAACTCGGCGGTCGATAATCCGCTTGTCTTCATCACTGATCCCCGGAAAGCTGAGGGGGATGTGATCTCGGGTGGAAACTTTCACGGGGAGCCGCTGGCATTTGCGCTGGATTTTGTGGCGATCGCGTTGAGCGCACTGGCAGGCATCAGCGAGAGGCGGATTGAGCGACTGGTGAATCCCGCACTGAGCGAGGGATTGCCGCCCTTTCTGGCGCCGGGCGCGGGCCTGAATTCCGGGTTCATGATGCCGCAGGTTACGGCGGCGGCGCTGGTTAGCGAGAACAAAGTGCTGGCCCATCCGGCATCGGTGGACTCGATCACAACCTCGGGGAATAAAGAAGATTATGTCTCGATGGGAATGACGGCCGCCATTAAGCTGAAGCGCGTTGTGCAGAACACGTGCAACGTTCTGGCGATTGAAGCGATGGCGGTGGCGCAGGCGCTCGACTTTCTGGCTCCGCTCAAAACTTCAAAACGGGGACAGGAGGCGCATGCTGCGATCCGGTCGGTGTGCCCGACGATCGACAGAGACCGGGTCATGTACAAGGACCTTGGGCGCGTTGCTGATCTCATCGAGAGCGGACGAATTGCACAGGCGCTTCGATGAAGACTCTCACCGAGTATCTGAAGTTTCACACGAAAACTCACAGGGCATACGTCCACATAACACCGCAGGTGGAGCAGATTGTCAGAAAAAGCGGAGTGCAGGAAGGCATGGTGCTGGTTTCCGCCATGCATATCACAGCAGGGATTTACGTCAATGATAACGAGAGCGGCCTGATCGAAGACATCGACAAGTGGCTGGAAGGTCTGGCGCCGTTTCGCAAAGAGTATAAGCACCATGAGACAGGAGAGGACAACGGGGACTCTCATCTCAAGGCGCTGCTAATTCATCACGAGGTGATTGTGCCAATCACCGCAGGAAAACTGGACCTGGGCACGTGGCAGAGGATTTTCTACGCGGAGTTCGATGGACAGCGCGACAAACGCGTGATCGTGAAAGTGATGGGCGAGTGAAGAGGTCCATAGGGGCGCGATAAGGACTAAAACCTTCAGCAATCAACTGGCCTGCAACTTCACGCATCTGGTGCGATTCGCGATCCTGACGGCACGATGCGGAGATGAAGACCAGCCTTCTCCCGATTGTGCTGCTTTTGTTTGCCTCGCGATGCGCGGCGTCCCAAATCAACATCACCACCACCAGCGTGCCTAACGGCGTCCTGGCAACCTCATATTCCGCCGTGATTTCAGCGAGCGGCGGGTGCACGCCTTACACGTGGGCGATCAGCGGAGCTTTGCCAAGTGGCGTGACTAGCCGAGTGTCGGGCAATACGGCTGCGCTGAGTCTGAACGGAACCCCCACGGTGGCGGGAACGTATTCATTCACGGCATCCGTCACTGGATGCCGAGGACGAGTATCCCAAAGTACATACACGATTGTCGTGCAGAGTACGAGCGACCACGTTGTGGCACTGACGTGGATCGCGTCTACATCGAGCGATGTTGCGGGTTACAACGTATACCGTGGTCCTGACGGTCTGCATTGGACGAAGATGAATGCGGGGCTGGTTGCATCGACGACGTTCTCCGACTCCACAGTGGCTAACGGGAGCATTTATTTTTACACGGCGACAGCGGTCGACATCTACGGTAAGGAGAGCGTGAAGACGGCAGCGATGGAAGCGGCAGTTCCTTAGAGCGCACGTTCGATGAAGTCTCGCTGCTCAGGTCTCGCAAGATCGGCAAGATCTGGGGCACCCTGCGAATGGAAAATCGTCGTCAATGGTTCGATCCGGCTAGCACATCTGCGATCCGCTCAGCGGCACGACCATCCCAGAGTTCTGGTACGGGAATAGCAGAACGACTAGGGAACGAGGCTGGAGGGATGAAGCTACTTGGAATAACCGAAGGACTGCATGCCCTGTGAGGCGATGCGCGAAATGATCCACTTCTCGTGCCAGGTGAGGTCCGAGCGAGTAGAGGTGCGACCGACAACGGCTGATAATGCAAGCTGTTCGTTCAGTTTTATGCCGAGCCAATCTTCCAGCGCTCGGAAATCAGTCCGGCCACTCACCAGATCCTCGTATCGGATGCGTACACAAGGAAAACCGGGGCCAAGGTCGGACCAGCTTACAACCAGGCGATTCCAATGACTTGCGAATTCGGCAGCGGAATCCACCCGCGCGTGCGGTCGTTGATGATAAACCTGGTCCCAGCCCGAATCGGCCAGTGACCGGTAGCAGTCGTAGGGATGCCGCGTTAAGAGCAGGAACTTGGCGCGGGGATATAACCAGTGTAAGACGGTCGCAGCCGGTGCTCCGAGACGGACTTCTTTAAATCCCCAACGCGCGAAACCTCTTTCTAAAGACGGCACACAGAGCCAGCGATCAACGATCATTCGCAATGCTGAACGAAAATCTTGCCCAGGAGGGCAGAGATTCGCGATCCAAGAGACGGCCAGGCTTGAACTCGACGGCGTGCCGGAGATGGTACATTTATGCAACTTACGAAACGTTGGCGACTGAGCCAAGATCGTTGTAATGCTCGACATTAAGCCGAGATCTCCAAGCGGCTCTCCCCACAGAAGGACGTCGGGATCAGTGACGAGAATTCGTTGCAACAGGGTAGAGCCTGTCCTCCAACCTGAGGCCAAGATAAAGATTGGGGCTTGCGAATCAACCTCGTCGTTCCCGGTGTCCGGCGAAGACGCGTCTATAGCGGCGATGGATTCCCGGATCTGAGTAATGGATGGCAGGCGGACAGGCTTCGAGTACGACCACCGCCAAAGGTTGTGCACCAACCGATGGGCATTACGCCACGGCTGGGCAACCGGGGAATTTTTAAAGGACTGCCAGGCAGACGTTCCGAATGCGTCCAGAAGCGGATCGAGGCCGTTTGGTCGTTTCGACACCGGCGCCAGATCTTGGGCCGGGGTAAACCCCGGCTCTTGGGTATCTATCTCCATGGAATGTAGCTGGTTTTTATCCCAGTTCTTTACTGGGGGGAAGTGTGAAGTGACGTTAGGACGAGCAGGCATTGCCGCGCCAGCTTGCGCTGGCACGTAAGTGATTCGATTGGGACTGATCTGGATTGTATTCGCGGATTAGTGAACGACTCCCGTGAGATTCGTAGGAGGGGCGGGACTACCAGCCAGCGTCTGCTCGAAATCCAACTTGGTTATATTGAGAGAATAGGATTGGGTGCTGTTTCCGCCAAATTCAGTTCCAGCTTCCATCCCCATCAACCACGTATACACGGAATTCCCGTAATCCGTTACTGCCTGATTCAACAGGGTCATCATATCGAAGCGTAAGGATGCCGATGACAGTCCGGGAAGGGTATGGGGGAAATAGAGAACAGCTTGTCCCCAGATGTACTCGTCAAAACTCAAGGTAGAAGAAGTGCCATTCAAGGTGACCGGCAAATTCAGCGTTCTGACGAAGGTTGCGCCGCCGTGTCCCATGGCGAAACTGTAATAAGGCAAGGTTTCCACTTCCAGACAGTCGGCGATGCCGTTGGGGTGATTGGAATTACACACCCATTCGTCCCAGATCATGTCAATATCGCGGCTGCCGTTGATGGTACCTGTAAGCGCGTACGTGTAATCGACCATCAAAGAGGACATTGCAGAAAGCTGTTTAGGGAATTGGAGGGGCTGACCAACCGCAGAACAGCCTGCCCACTGATCACATCCCAAGAGCGTAAAAGGCGAACCATCAACACCACCACCGGGAAGACCCGTCAGATTCACCGAAGTCGTGATTGAACCAGCGCCGGTGTAGGCAATGGATATGGTGCCGCTGCCAGTGGTCACAGCCCAAGGATTTGTGTAGATCAGCCAGAGGTTCGTCGAGCTGTTCGAAGAGGAGTGAACCAAGCCTACAGCTCCACTTGTGCCGGGAGCATTGGAAGTCTCCGTCAGAGGACTGCCAGTGTTCAGAGAGGAATCGGAAGTCGTGTAGGTTTGTGCACGGGCATCGAGCGATAACAACGAAATCAAGAAAATGCCTGCGAGGGTAGCGCAGGAGCGAAGATACCGAGTAATGGTCGCCAGATTAGGCATTGCTTTCCTCTTCCAGGTTCTGAAGCAAGCGTAGCAGAGGGAATAAACAGGCACTACCTGTAATAAGTACATGTGACTATCGTCAGTCCCATAATGGACCGTGCGAACGCACGTGGAACCACGGACTCTGTGACGTGCGATACATGGACTTTAGTCACGCGACTCCAATCGAAATTAGGCAGATTTTTCCTGCGGCCGTGCAGCCAGGCCGAACCTGAGTTTGGCTTGCCATGATGGTGGGTTCAGCCCATGAGGAGAATCGCAAGGACGTAAACGATCGAGAACCGCTTTTACTGAGTGGGTGAGCCGCTGTTCTCCCGACAGAACGAGATCTGCGTATTTCGCAGTTGGCCGCACGTACTGCGAAGCCATGGGCTGTACGGTCTCAACAAATTGCTGGAGTACGGATTCGGCGGTACGGCCTCGTTCGACAATGTCCCGGCGCTGGCGCCGGCTCAAACAGATCTCATCGGGGGCGTCGACAAATACGCGCGTACCGGAGAGCTCCCGCAGTTCGGGCCAGTAGAGGGCAAACAGGCCCTCGACAATTAAGAAATCGCTTACGGCAAAGGTTTCCGTTCTTTGTATTCGCGTATGGGTACTGAAGTCATAGATGGGACGCTCAACTGTGCGTCCCGTACTGAGGGCATGGAGCTGATGAATGAGCAGTTCGTGATCCAGAGCACGAGGGTGGTCGAAATTTACGCGGGCCCGCTCGGACGGGGAAAGATGACTTAGATCGCGGTAATAGCTGTCCAATAAGAGGACCGAGCCCTGTAGCTCTGTCGCCAGCCTTTTGGCCAGCTCGCTTTTGCCAGCGCAAGACGGCCCCGCGATCGCAACGATGTTGACGTTTGACGACATAAACGCTCCTTTCAGGCAAAAGATTAAGGAGGGAAGAATACTTCCCTCCTTATCAGGGTTGAATCAAGGGAGCTCTTGATTCGTTATTTGCCGGAACCACTGAGGGTGACGTTCTGCGGGCTGTTCGTGGCGCTGTCGGTGAGCCTCAGGTTTGCAGTGAGGTTTCCCGTCACAGTCGGCGCGAAGGTTATCGAGAACGTACAGCTAGCTCCTGCATTGAGCGTTGTTCCACAAGTGGTGCTCGAGATCGAGAACTGGCTTGCGTTGGTACCGGTGATGCTCCAGGAGAGATTGACGAGCGCTCCTGTGCCGGTATTGGAAAGAGTTTCAGTTTTGGTTTGTTTGTTGTTTCGACTGACGTTCCCAAAATTGAGACTCGCGGGACTTAGGTTAACGGTTGGAGAGTTGACGGTCTGCGAAACAGTACCGGAAGAACTGCCGGTAAAGTTGCTATCGCCCGCGTAGGCAGCGGTGAGCGTCCGGGTTCCACCGGTGGTGAAGGTAATGGAACAACTCCCGATGTGAGAGGAGTTCAATGTTCCGGTGCAGGTTTCTCTTGTGCTCGCGGTAACGGTGACTGAGCCGGTCGGCCCGACGCCGCCTCCGGAAACCGAGAAGTTAATGGTGACGGCCTGTTGCAAGCCGGAAGGATTCGGCGTGTTCGACGTGATGCTGGTCGTGCTCGCCGCTTTTGTCGCTGTAGTGGTCTGGTTCCTGGGAGCGGGAGCGGTGTAGTTCGCATCCGCGGCCCAAGTAGCTGTGAGAGTGCAAGTACCCGAGTTGCCTAGCATCGTGACTGCAGCGGTGGCACTAGCTGGCGATCCGCTCACGGTCCCGACGGAACAAACGTTCGCCGTGCCCGTGATCTGAGGCATGGTGCTGGCGTTGGTGGTGGCAGTGACGTTGAAGCTGGTGGAATAGCCTGCGCTGGCCGGGGCACCTGTGAAGGTGACCGTGGGCGCGATCATGCTGGCATTGGTAGTTTGCGTTAACGGTCCAGCAGCCGAGTAATTGCCGCTCGCCGCCCACGCTGCACTTACGGTGCAGGACCCGGTACCCGAGAGCATGGTGACAACGGCTTGGGCACTGGAAGAGCTTCCGGTCACCGCGCCCACGGAACAGATTCCTGCGGTTCCACTGATGGTCGGCATAACAGAAGCGTTCGTTGTGGCAGTTACTGTGAACGTACCTTTATAGGCTGATGATGCAGGTGCGCCTGTGAAGGTGACTGTGGGTGCTACTGACGAAGCAGAGGTTGACTGGGTCAACGGCCCGGCAGCTGAGTAGTTGGCGTCCGATGTCCATGACGCGCTCACGATACAGGTTCCACTGCCGGAGAGCATTGTCACGAGAGCATTTGCATTCGCGGGGGTTCCAGTAACAGCACCCACCGAGCAGACTCCTGCCGTTCCACTGATGGTCGGCATAACCGAGGCATTGGTGGTTGCCGTCACTGTAAATGTGCCGTTGTAGGGAGCGTTCGCGGGCGCTCCGGTAAACGTCACGGTAGGACTGAGCTGACCGGTGACGGTCAACGTGGCAGAGTTGTTCTTCGTCCCGGATGTGGCGGTAATCGTCACCGTGCCCGGTGCAACGCCCGATGCCAAACCGTTGGCGTTTATGGTTGCAACGGCTGGGTTGGAGGACACCCACGACGCAGAACTGCTGATGTTTGCCGTGGTGCCATCGGTATAGGTGCCAGTGGCAGTAAGCTGCACACTGGAACCTGTCGGAACGGATGCAGGATTCGGAGTGATGGCGAGTGATGTCAACACCGGGCCGTTGACTTGGCCGGCAACGAAGCTGTCGAAGATGACGTCCGTTGGCGGAGGCACGTCTCCGTTGGGATCGATGTAGTACAGGCCGGGATATCCACTTGTGACGCCGGAATTATCGGTCACAGTAGCGATTGTCGTCCCATTGACCTGCATGTTGACGGTCGTCCCGGTCACCTGGCACCAGATCACGTCATTCGGTGCTGGAGTCACATTGCTCAGGAAAAGACTGGTTGGGCCGCCGGTGGGCGGATTGGGCTGCATGCTCCAGATGCGATAGTGGTAGTCAGCTGGAAAATCCTGGGCGTTCCAGCCACACGCGATGTAATACTCCGGAGAAGAGGGGGTTGCACTCTGTCGCAATTGAACTCCCGCCTGTGGCGTACCGGAAGGATTAGCGGCAACCACAGTTGCGGTAGCGTATTGATCGTTCGGGAAAGTGCCGTAGCCGGTATAAATGGCACATTCCTGCGAGTAATAGCCGCCGCCACCTGCCTCATTGTTTTGATAGACCAGCGGGCTATAGGAACCACCGTAGTATCCGCAACCTGTCCAGTTGGACCCCAAGTACGAACCGGTTGGCCCGGAGAAACTATCGTGAACCAGCGGCGTATAGCCTTGGGCCGCTGAGACGGTCAAGGTTGCCGTTCCGGTGTCGACACCGGAAGCGCCGGTAATGGTCACGGTGCCGGCATTGGCAGCATATGCGAAGCCGGTTGAATCAACGGCTGCGACCGTAGGATCAGAGGAGGACCAATTACTGATGGTCGCAGTGGTTCCATCCGCGTAGGTCGCGACGCCTGTGAACTGGACAAAGGAACCGGCGATAGCGGAGGTGGAGGTCGGGGTGATTGCTAACGACACCAGAGCTGGCCCAGCGCCTGCAGAAAAGGTGTCGAAGATAACGTCATCACTAGGCGGCGCCGATCCATTCGGGTCGACGTAATACAACCCAGGAAAACCGGTGGTGAGTCCCGAGGTGTCCGTAACGGACGCAACGATGGAACCATTTACCTCCATGGTGATGGTCGTGCCCAAAACCTGGCACCAGATCACATCGTTGGTTGCCGGGACGACATTGGTCAGGAACAGGCTGCTGGGACCGCCGGTGGGCGGGTTCGGAGCCATGCTCCAAATGCGATAGTGAAAATCGGCTGGGAAATCCTGAGCATTCCATCCGCAAGCAATGTAGGACTCCGGGTTGGAGGGAGTTACACTCTGGCGGAGCTGGATTCCGGCCTGCGTTGTGCTCGCGGGGTTGGCCGCCACCACTGTGGCCGTCGCATACTGGTCGCTCGGGAAAGCGCCGTAGCCGGTGTAAAGGGCGCAGTTCTGCGAATAATACCCGCCTCCGCCCGCCATGTTGTTCTGGTAAACCAGCTTGTTATAGGTGCCCAGGAAGAACCCGCAGCCGGTCCAATTCGAACCCAGGTAGGTACCGTTAACACCTGAATCGAAATTGTCGCTGACAAGTTGGGTCTGTGCGAAACAGACACCCACAGAACCGATCAGCGCCAAGCAAACGATCACAGCCAATAACGTTCTCATTTTACTTCCTCCGATTTCGCGCAAACTTTTTCTGCCGTCAGTCTGACGGCTGGGACAGATGCTTCAGATTTTTCGAAAGGGGGCCGAGATGTGACCTGCCGTGCCGGGCCGCGGGGAGAGCAGCGGCAAGAACATCTTTGGTTATGCGACCCGCGGGGGGCTACTGAGGATCGCTGGTACTCTGATACTTGCGTTAATGAACGTACTTGGTTCCGAAATTGTGTAAGGCAATTCGAAATCTGAGCCAAACAAAAAGTCTCTGCATGAGGTCACCGGGAAATCGCGGACAATGTTGCGTATCTTGGCTTCGGTGGTATGCAGGTTGACATAGCTTTTGAAGCGACGGTGCATTGGCATGGGGATCCGGGGATGAGCGGGATCAAGCTCTCGGGGATGGATGTAGAAGATGAGGGAGCCACCATCGGCCATCAAGCGCTTGCCCATGCTGCGGATGAGGTTGTAAGGGAAGAGCCGCAAATACCCGCCGCCAAAAAAGCACATGCGCATCGGGCCAACTTGGGCGACACTCGCCGGGATCTCGATCAGTGCGCCGTCCTCGACCAGATGGGGGCGAGTCACACTCGTCGGGCTTCCTCCGTGGCCGTGCCGCGCCGGAAAAACGGAGGAATCATAAAGATAGCCACAGGCGCGGAGCTCTCGAAAGAACCATGGAATGGCCGCAGTCGAAGAAAAACCGGGAGCACGATATCCAATCACTGCCGTACCACTGATATCTTCCAGCAAATGGCGTGAGCGGAGGGCGTCGGCGCGAAACTCAGTTCGCGTCATGCTGTAGGCCAGCCGATGAGCGTAACTGTGCGACGCGATCTCATGGCCTCGCGCGACCGCTTCACGGACGAGATGGGGGAACCGTTCGGCGATCCATCCGACGAAGAAGCAGGTTACCTGGCGGTCAGCCTCACTGAACAAATCCAGCAGACGATGGAAGTTCGCTTCCACCCGCGACGGCAGGGTGGACCAGGCAGAAATGTCAGGCGCCCCGGGAACGTCGAGGATATGAAACCAATCCTCAACATCAACTGAGAAGACGCATTGTTTAGAAACTTGCATGAGAAGAGGTATTTAGACTCCAGGAATGTGCCGAACCAAAGTTGGCCCGAGGATGTTGGTAACGGCCAGCGGCAGCTTTTGCCACATGCGGCTCGCGACCTTCATTCCGTGCTCGCGGGGAGAAGGTACGCTGGCGTGCTGGTTGAGCCAGTAGCCCCAATGCAGTTTGTTTGGAACGGCTCCCCATTGCAGTTTGAATTCGAAGGTGCCGGACTTTCGTCCCGAACGGCCAAAGTCGAGGAATTGAAAATGTTCTGCGGCAGCGAATTCCAGAATGCTCCAGTAAAGAAACATGTTGGGCTTCATGGAGAGGAACTTGCGATAGGAGGAGGCCCAGGCAACCTCGAGGGTTTCGCGGAAGCCAATTAGAAAACCACCCGCCACGATTTGGGGGCCCAATCGAACAATGCAAATGCGCGCCTCGCCGGGAAACTGATTCAGAATCTCCGAGAAAAATTGGCGTGAGTAGGAAGGTGATCCGAGATCACGCATATTGTGGCGATAGACGTTGTAGAAGTCGGAGAGCAGTTCCGGACCACCGACTTCCGCGGACATGCCGAAGGTCAGAGACTTGCGCACCAGGTTTCGAGTCTTCTTGTCGAGCCGACGCAAGCGCTCTTCGCTCTCAGCCGCGATGCTCAGGATGGCCCCAATCTTGTCTTCGCGTGGAATCAACGGGAGCGTGTGCTCGTCCAAATGGCGAAGTTCGAGATACGTTGCACCCGTTCGAATGGAGGCTTCCACGGCGGACTCGAAGAGCAACTTCTCCGCCTCCGGACTGTTGGCGACAATGCCCCCACCCTTCAGGTGAGGCATAGACGAGAGATAGCTTTTCAAGAGGCACTTCTGCAGGATCATCGGCAACACTCCGACGACCTGGCCGTGCTCTTCCGCCAACAAGTACATGGCGGGCCAGCCGAAGACTCTTTCGAAGACGTGCTTCCACGCCCAGCGGTGGTAACTGGTGCACCGGGGATTGCCGGCTACGAACGCATCCCAGCGCTGCTGATCCTGTTCGGTACAGATATGAATTCGAATATCACTCATTGAAAATTCCGGAGATTCGGTTGCGATGTGTGGTACTCGCACGTTGGTAGAGGCCAGCCTATTTAGTACTTACCTCGACGCGCAGGCCGGCGGATCGCTCCATATAGGCGTGAATATCGCGGATGGTGTTTAAGGGAGAGGCCGGGGCGCGGTTGCTGAGAAAGACTGCATCGGAATAGGGGTCGTCGGGGTGATAGCCGTGCATACCGGTCGGCAACCAGTTTCCAGAGTGAAAGTCGCTGCGATAGAACATGCAGCCGCTATTCAGCAGGAAAATCGTCTCTCCGAAACGACGGTCGGGAAAGTAAACACCTAGTTCTTTCAGTTCGGCATCGCTGAGTGCGTGGCCGCAGGTCTGGTTGCGCAGGCAGGTCTCAATCCTGTTGCGGGCTTGCTCGTTGAAATACCAGAAGCGAGCCATGGTCGAGTCATAAACGACGAGGTAGTCGTCGGGCATCTTTAGCCCTAAAGCGTCGATATCTTTCATGAGATCGTAGCGATGCGTGACGGGAGCCATTCCATGATCAGAAAAGACTGCTATCGATGCATTGGGATCGCTCTGCAAAGCGCTCTCGCAGAGTTGGCGGAGCTTCGTTTCGTAATACGCAAGCATGGATTGCAGGCGTTCGGGATGAGCCCAGAAGGCATGCAGCTCGGCGTCTAACTCGCACAAGTACACGAAGAAGAACTCGGCGTCACTATGCTCCATGTCCTGCTGGGCCAGATTCAGGATCTCTTTGTCGTTCCAGTGATGGTACGAGTAGGCGCGGTAGGGAGTGTTGGACTGAACCAAGGCATCAAAGATCGACGGAGCTCCGGTAATGCCTCCGGGCTCGTAAATGCAACTCCGCTCGACCCAGTTGAAAAAGGGCATGAGCGTGGGTTTAACGTAGCATTCAAACTGGGGCCCCATGTGGAAGAAGAGTTTTCCAGTTTCCTTGATCAACTTCTGGGTAACGCGATGATTGGCGATCTTTTCCGGAAGATGACGCAGTCCACGCATCCAGGCGAAAGGCGATTTGACTGGATCGTAGTAGAACAGATTCCAGTGACCGTGCTGACTTGGAGACTGGCCGGTCAGCAGGCTCGGAATCGCTCCAGAGCTGAACCCAAGAACCGTGCGCAGTGGCTGACGATAGCCAAGGACATCATTAAGGAAGCGCTGGTCTTCGAGAATCTTCCAGCCAAGAGCATCAATGAGCACGCAAAGGGAGATGCGGCGCTTGCGAGTTCCATTAGCGATATTGGTCGTAACAGGTTTCATTCTTCACTTCCTGATCGCGAATATTGTTTATGCGGTCGCTTGGGCGAGGGCTGGTTCAAAGGTTGTCTCAAGCGTTGGCAAGCCGAGTTCGCGGGCAGCGTTGTCGTGATACAGCTTTCGGAGAACCTGGGCGGGGAGGTTGAGGCCGTGAATTTTCCAAGCGCCCTGGTACGGATAGCCGGGATACTCGAAACTTTCATCTTCGGTTTCAAGGAATCTGAAATACGTGCGGTAGTACTCGACGGTTAGCTTCGAGTCCATCCCGAACATGACCCGATCTTCAAATTGCCTCAGGAAGCGGCTGGCACGGCGAGGCTGACGTCCCAGTTCGGCGATGCGTCCGCCGAGTTCGACCATGAGGTTCGGGTATCGCTCCATCCATTCCGTCACCTCATCCAGGTCTTCGGAATGATTGGCCATGTGCAGACCCCAGAAACTGGTGCCGGGGTGCCGTCCGAACACGTTGTTGCGTTGCTTCAACAGTTCGGACTTGCTTGGAAAACCCTTGCCGAAGTAGCTCCAGTCGGGGTGAACGACAAGCTCTTGATAGCGTTCGTTGTGGCGATCCACTCGAGCGAAGAAGGCGTCAGGATCGGCGGTATGAATTCCAACCGGCATGCCCAGTTGCCCGGCTCGCTCCCAGATGCAATCCAGGCGGGGATCATCAATCCGGACGACTCGGCCAGTGCGATCGCGAACAGTCAGGCCAAGATCCTTGAGAACCTTTACGCCCTTGGCACCGGCCGCGTGGGCTTCGTCCAACGATTCGAGAAGATAATTAGGTTCGTCCAGGTGGGCATAGTCGATTTGCCAGAATACGAAGAATCTGCCGGGGAATCTTCCGGATAATCCCTGCAGCGACTGCTTCAGCTTCTGACCCCATCCACCGGTCAAGTTGATGGCTGCCTTGACGTTGGTTTCGTCCATGACCCGAATGAACTGTTCGGGATTCACGGACTTTGTCATCACGATGCCGTCGTTCAAATGACAATGAACATCGATGACCGGATACCGGGCAGCGCGGATCTCAGTGGCATCGGAGCGCAGCATGCTCTCGGGTGCAAAATCGCGCATGAGTAACTGATCTCGTGCCGGGGCCAGTTTCAAATGAGTGTAGCCAATGGTTGCGGGAGCATCGGTGTCCGGGGCGGAACTCTGTCTGATGTTTGCGAGGACGGAGCGCAGGCCTTTCTTGGCACGCCAGGCTGACTCGCGGAAGTGATACTTAATTGTTTCAATCACGGTAGATGACAACCTCAGGAACGATTGGATTCGAGGAGAGCACGAAAATTCAGGACAACCAGTTTGGCGATTTCTTCCCAGGACCAGTGCTCTCGAGCCTCTACAGCCGAGATGGGAAGTCTTGTCACGATGTTTGCCAGCGCTTCGGGGTTGGCGGCGTCAGGTTCAGGAGCCATGAAGAACAGATCGCTTGCCGCACCGTAGACCAGGTAACGCGGTGAAGTAGAGAACGGCAGCCAAGGGCTGCGGAGCGCAAACTGAGTAAGCTGTGAGGGACGCACGTATGTCGCACGCAGCCAACTTTTCGTCCGGGCGAAGGCGGTCTGCCGGCCTGCGATTGCAGCCAACAATTCGTGGCGGCTGAGATTCGCCTTCGACCCTGTTATGCGGCACAGGGTCCAACGCCACAGGGATTCCGCATCCGAGACTGCATCGCGCCAGCGCGGAAAGGCTTTGTTTGCCGCGACCGTTTCACCATTCAGCTTGAGCTCAGTGCATTGCGACACTAATTTCGAAAAGCGGAGTAGATCGATGGGCGAATCCGGAACATCATTCGATAAAGCCAATTCTCGCAGGCGGCGTGCCCTATCCCGGTAGGTTGGCTCATAACATCCGATCGCCAGCAGATAGCACGCGGCCATAGCCAGATAAAGTTTTGCGATCCGATACTGCACGGCCACGCAATCATCATCGAAAGAATTGGACAGAGCCGCCGACTCAAGCTGCTCGATCATGCGATTGCAAAGCAACCACCAGCCATCTTCCTTGGGGATATCAGAAGCGGCGAAGCTCGGAATCAGAGCCAGAATGTCCTTATCACCCCCAACCACGATGCCACGCTCTCGAAGTTCATAGGCATAGATGTGCGGCTTCATGTGGCGCAGGTTCGCGGTGTTCGCGGTGACGATGGCGATCTTGCAGATAACGCCGCGCTCCAAAAGCGCACGCTCAATTTCAGTTTGCAAATCAGCCGTTCGAAGCGCGACGGGATTTTCGAAGACGATCAGGAATGTTGCATCTCCCAGGACACGCCAGAAAGCACCCTCTCTCTTCAGAGTTGTTTCGCCTCGTGACATGCTTCCAGTCAGAGCGATGGCGCGTGCCTGTTTGCCATAGCAGCGGGAACACAAGCGAGAACCCTCGGAAACAATAAGGGCCTTTGCCTCGTCGGCATCCGCGGGTGTTAACGCGGACGCGGGCGGCGCAGAGAAGACTTCGAAGTCTACGGTTGTTGTCGAACTGAGTGTCATGGATCGAGGTGATTTGCGGAAATTACTTTTATGCTGCGGTCGGGTTCGGATAGCCAGAAGCCGGTTGCTTCTTCGGGCTCTCGGCAAGTGTGCGCCCGCGTGCCGCCCCAGTCGCCCACGCACGGAACGGTTCGAGCGAGAAGCGCTTGAGCGATCCGACGGCGGCCATGAGAGCGTAGCCTACCTGAAGCCATGCGAAGCAAAGATCGTCGTGCAAGCCACGATCCCAGTTGCGGTGGCGCATGTAGGCGCTGGATTGGGCGTGTGTGTCAAGCCAATGGTCGGTGGGACGACCGAGGACGCTGCGGTTATGGACCAAACGCGCTTTCGGGGCGATCACCAGAACTGCATTACGAGGTAACCGAGCGCAAAAGTCGATATCCTCTGCCAGGCAACCACCGGTGAGTTTCGTGTCAAAGCGCAAGTCTCCGACGGCGGCCACTCGAAAACTCATTACCGCGCCTGTGAACCGAGTCACGCGCAACGGATGTTCGAGGCGCAGTTTGTTAGCGCGCCAGTAGATTGCCTGCCTGTCATCGTGAAACGCTCCCCTGACGAACAGGGTTTCAAAGAGGCGTCGTGAGAGGCCGGGCAGCTTGTAGTTCGTGATAATTCCAGATACTCCGGTGACCTCCGGCGAATACGCGTTCAGTATTTCCTCTACGTATTGGGGCTCGAGAATGACATCGTCATCCAGAAACATCCACAGGTCACCGGTAGCGATATCCATACCGACATTACGGGCCTCGGTTAGTCCGGAAATGCGGGGATCGTGGATGTAAGTAATCGTCCGCGGTAGGGTATTTGCCTGCAATGCTGGCACGGAACTCTGGTCAATAATGATGATCTCGTGGGGTTGACGAGTCTGGACGAAGATGCTTTCCAGCGTCTGACGCAAGTCGTCAGGACGATTTCTGGTGGGAATAATGATAGATATACGTTTCATAATGAATTCTTTATTCCTGTCCGCGAAGGTCCACTCCAGCATTCTGCGTCCCGAGATTACGTTCCGCTCGGAGAAACGGCCACGATAAGTAGCGCCGTACGTATTCACGAGCCCACAGGCGTTCCACTTTGGTCAGCCCGAAGAACCAGGCCATCGCCACGAAGACTGCGACTTGGGATAGCAAGATGGCTGCGAATGCCGGAATACTCTCCACAGTGCCGATGGATATATTTGCTGCGACGATTGCAAACAGTGTGCCGACTAGCAATGGACGCCCAAGGCCTTTTCGCACATATTCCCAGACGCCCATCTCCGCAGCTTTGAGGGCATACCAAGGTTGGATGATTATCTTTACGAACAGCATTGGAACAATCGTCCCCATTGCGATTCCGAGTAATCCATGGGACAGTCCCCACACCACGCTGAGGACTATATTCGCAATTCCTTCCGCTATGGACCACCAGCCGAGCGGTCCATGCTGACCTTTCGCGATAATGATCAACAACATCGGATGTTGAGCTAGGTTGATCATGTATCCGAAAGCCAAAATCGCAACTATGGGGTAGGCTGACGTAAGATCTGTACCCACCCAGAGGCGTAATAGTGCTTTGCCATCGGCGATCAACAAGACTCCGCCCAAGATCGACAGTAGCGCCAAGAAGCGGCTCCAACGGAGCAGAAGCCGTTGAAGTTCTTTCTGTCTGCCAGCTCCGTCGAGCTCCGTCATCGCGCCGAACACGGGGCCGCCCGCCGCAACCACGATGGATCTGAAACATTCAATCAAGCGAGTTGCCACATTGAACGGGGTAACCAGACCCACATTGAGTACCGCGGCAATCACGGCGGAATCGGAATAGAACCGCAAGTAGTCTCCTAGAGAGACCAACAGAGAGCGCAGGCTGAATGCGAACAGTTCGCGAATCCTTTTGGCATCGATCAAACGAATATTCGCGCAGACCAGGGGGTCCGTGATGAAGAGGAAAATGATGTGCTGTCCGAGCGACAGGAAAGCAACGACGACCATTGCGATTGCGATCGCGAGGATTCCATAACCCATGCTCAGCAGGATGACGATGGCAGCGGCTCGGGTAAGAGTATTCGCGATGCCGGCGGCGTTATACAAATCCCAGCGATTGTGCGCCGAGATGTAAGTAGCCAGCATACGGGTGGGGAACATGATGGCAATGCTGATCCCCAGCAATAACAGAAGCCATCGAAACGCCTGAGGTGAGGTGCCCTGAATGGTCATGAAATGCGGCGCAATGAATGCCACCACAACCGAAAGAATGCAGATCAGGACCGCAGTTGCCGTAACCAGGAAAAGTGCTGAACTGAAAGTTCGGTCTACCTCCTCTCGAAGAGTGCCTCCGCGAAACAGGGACACGTATCGGAACATGGAGGAACGCATGCCCAGGTCCAGTAATCCGTAATAATCGAGGACGGAACTTGCAAGGACCCATACGCCAAAGTCCACCACCCCGAGGTGGTGAATCATCATCGGGGTGAGCAGGATATTGCTGAGTGCAAGAACCAGCAGCCCGAACCAATTCGATAAGATGCTACGAGTCATATCTCAATAAAATGAAGATGAGGGTTAAGACGATTAGCCAAGCTTCCTGGCTCGCCATTCTTTGGATTGAGAAGCCGGCTGTTTCTTGAGCTCGTTCGATGGAATTGATTGCGCCTCGAACGTACTCGCAGAGGCAGGACTGTGGGCAGTGGTCTGTATCTGCCTTACTGCGCGATCGTACATCGACTCCAACTCCTCATCGTCTGCTATCGGATCGCGGGGTATGTTTTGCCAGCTTAACGCCATGTGGGCTCCATTCTCGAAAACGATTTTGTTGAAGCGATGGTTACGCGATCTCCGCTTCAGAATGCGGAAGCGTGTTGCCCTGGCGAAGGGCCGTGGTTCTAATGAAGAGATCCCGATACATCTTTTCCGTACCGCTCACCTGCTGTTCAAGGCTGAAGTTTTGACGAGCTCGATCCTGCGCGGCATGTCCCAAGCGGGAACGAGTAGCGGCGTCGCGTAACAGCACAGAAATGGATTCCGCAAGAATGACGGCATCGCCTTGGGGAACCAGGATTCCGCTCACTCCGTGCTGAATCGCCTCAGGAATGCCACCAACCTTGGACGCCACCGTCGGCAGGCCAGCCGCCATCGCTTCGAGGATGGTCAAAGGCATGCCTTCATAGAAAGTAGGCAACACGTTGATGTCCGCAGCTCTCAGCCACTCGGCAACATTTTGCTGATAGCCCAGAAACCGAATGCAATGGGAAAGAGCGTATCTTTCCGACAGGGCGCGCAGCTGAGGTTGTTCTTCGCCTTCACCCAGACAGATCAGCTTCAATGTCGGATAGGAGCCGATCAAGCGACGCATTGCGTCGAAGAGAATTGGATGGCCTTTTCCGCGATGCATACGGGCGACCATGATGAGAACAAGGTCGTTTTCGGAGAATCCCAGCATCTTGCGGAGTTTGTTGCGCTCCACGGTCACTTGGCTAAAAGGAGCAACGTCGATTCCATTGTGGATAATCGCAATCTTGCGTGTGGGCACGCGCTTTCTCGTCGCGAGAAAACGGGCATCTGAAGCCGATACTGCAACATACTTCGAGACAAAGCCCGTTGTAGCACGATCCAGTACGTTGTTCGCCTTCCACCCGGTCCGCCAGGCCTCAGTCCCATGCAGCGTCTCGACAATGACTGGAACGCGGCACGCCCAAGCGACAGGACTAGCAAACAAACTGCTCCAGAACATATGAGAGTGAACGATCTGAACCCTGCTTTTCACGAGCAACTTGGCAAATTGAACCGCCCCCTGTATGTGCTTTGGGCTCGAGAGCGCCAGCGGGGTTACCACAATGTCGCTTGGAACAGCTGCGCGGTACCGTTCATAAATGGCCGGATCACATACCAATTGCGGGCGAAACTGGTCTTTCGAAAGATTGCGCAGCAAGCCGCAAATATGTTCTTCCACTCCGCCCCATAGTGTGGAATTACTGAAGTGCAGGAGGGAGAGAGTGTCGTTTGGGCGCTGTTGATGCATGGCTTGTACAGTCTGCGACTTATCAAAAGCGTGGCTGCGCATTACGAATTACCCAACGTTTCGGCTGCGGTGCGTTCTCTGCGCAACCACCACCGAAACGGCGCGACCGGGGTTACGCTGCCAATTCCGCGCCGCTTTGAGGGCGCGAGTGAAATTGGTTTTTCTACAAGAACATAGAGCAGGCTTGCACTCACCCAAGTGGCGACCATACCGAATGTCATAGCCAACAGATAAATGAACAGGGAGTGATGGACCGGCAGGAATCGCTCTACTGATATCGCGATAGCTTTTAAAGTAATTCCGTGAGCCAAATAATATGAGTAGCTCACGTTTCCCCAATAGCGCATGGGCGTCCAGGTACAGAGTTTTTGTAACGTCCCGGAAAATTTCAAAGCGTAAAGAACGAAGAACAGGATGGCTACGCTCATGAGGGCAGCGGAGAGGACGCTGTTGGACTGACCTTCAGTTTTTGCTCCAGTACCGAAGTGATAGCTGGCAGTGCCGATGAGGGCTGCAATCGCAATCCACTGCCCTTTGCTCGTCAGGTATCTGGCTAAGGTCCCGCTTGCAATGACTTCCTGGAGCAACATCCCCGAGATGAAAGACAGCATCCTGATGTGCCCACCGTGGAACACAAAGAATTCAGAGAGCACGAACGCTATCCACAGCAGACTGAGGATGGCGATGCGATGTGCGTTGTCCTTGCTCCTGGCCGTAAGGAAGGCGACGAGCGGTACGCACAGATAAAATGCAAACTCAAAACTGAGGCTCCAGGCTACGGTGATGATGGGCGTTATCCGGAATACACCGGGAAGAAGGAGCAGGTTCTCGAAAACGTACTTGATTCTGTCGATCGCACTCGCCGGAAGCCTGCTTTCCGCGGGAAAAATCACCGACAGTAGGAGGTAAAGAGCCAGCACCGCAATAAAGGTTGGATAGATCCGTTTTACGCGGCGCCACAAGAAGGTGGAATACGATAATGGCTTTTGGATCAGTGCTGCATAGATGATGAAACCGCTTAAAACGAAGAATAGATCCACGCCTGCATTTCCAACTCGCCCCAGGTATTCGGACAGGTTGAAGAGGCGTGGGAAATTGGAAAGGTAGGAGCCAAAGAAAGCATGCGCGTGGACGAAGAAAACCGAAAGAACCGCCAAGCCTCGCAGCCCTTCCATAGGCAATACACGAGGCGCGCTGCCGGGGCTTTCAAAACAATCGCGCGTTATCTGACCAATCGATCGATACATTTTGGGGTGATGCCTTAGAACGGCTCGTACATCAGCGGGTTGATACTGGTTTCGGCGAACGCGGGGCAGTCCCGCAGAGGCACGTTATTGGACGAGACGTGTGCCTGCTTTGCAGACAACCGCGAGCGCAAACGACGGTCGCGCAAGAGGGTTGGGATCGTAGATGTTAGCGCAACCATGATCCAGAACGGCTTCTGATACTCAGCGGAAACAAAAAACGCGGCGGCGCCAAACCCGATCAATCCAGCCTGCATTGATTGGCCGGCATACTGCAGAAAAGAGTCCTGCACTTTCTTGCCTGCAACAGCCAGCTTACCGGCCGAGAGCAGTGCACCGACGAACACTGCGCAGTACGCCAAAAGACCTGGTATTCCCAACTCGGCAGCCACTTCAAGGAAGGTATTGCAGGCGATACCCTGGAAACCTGCTACCTCTTTCGACATCGACTGTGCAGTGAAATTGCCGAGTCCGATGCCGGTGAATGGATGATTCGCAATCATCTCCATGCCAGCACGCCAAAATTCACGCCGCACTTCGGCTCCTACGAAATCACCGTAATTCGGGTGGAGCATCCGCTGCAACGGTGATGCTGGAGAGAACAGCAGCAATGGAAGCAGAACAATCGCAATCGCGATTGCGGATCGCCGTGACTGGCCAGATCGCAGGACCATGTAGACGATCGCCACGCAAAGACCGACCAGCCCGCCGCGAGAAGATGCCAGCGTAAACGCGACCGCCATTATCAGCAAGGAGACTGCGCAGAACCAACGTCGCCAGGACGCACCTTTCAATTTCACAAAATAAAGCGCCATGGGCATGACAAGCAACGTGCAGGTCGCAAAGTAGTTTGCATCTCCCGCTATATACCCAGGCCGCAGGTTGGTTCCGCCGGACGCCTGAAACTCGCGAATGACGTAAAGCGATGTGACTGCGGCGCCCGCAATTGCTGCCAACAACGTCCTTTCCAGCTTTTCGTACGTGTTTACCAGGCACAAGATGGTGAAGAACAGGGGCAGATAATTGAAGTACATCAATATGGGATTAAATGTCAGGTTTGCGGTCTTACTCAAGGTGAAGGAGGATACCGTCGCGAGACTGAGCAGCACGAGGAACGAGCGAATTTCCCAGCCCTTCAAGAAAGCCGGGGAGCGATCACGCGACAACAACTTGAACAATGCATAGGCGCTGCAGATGATGCCAAGCCATTTCACAACCGATACACCGGCGACGTCGGCCTCAAAAAGCGGATGGTTCGGCATCGGCGAAATCAGCACCAGGATGTAGAAGAGAATCATGGTTGAAGCGATTCGCGGCTGAAGGTTACAGCTGTGGAACTGTGCGGTGCCTGGCGTAACGAACAAAGATGTTGGGACGTTCGCTCTCAAGCGAGCTGATGTAAGCCAAAGTCGTACCGCGCACCGGCGTACGCGTGATCTTGCTGCATCCGGAAATTCCTTCCCAAACACCTTTGAAGAAGGTCGCCAGATTTCCGGTCCGCAGCGCGAAGTACGCCATCATGGCCAGGCGGAAAGAGACAAACTGGAGACCGGACCAGAAGGGGTAGTCTTTATACGCGATCCAGATGTAGTTACGGGTAAACAAGAAGTAAGGCCGGCTATTGGCACGCCCTTCGGGCGACATCAGGTGGCGGACCTGGATTTCGGGGGTGTAGAGAATGCGATAGCCGTGGTCGAGGATACGCAGGCCGAGATCCCATCCTTCGTTGTAGATGAACAACGGTTCGAAGAACAGGCCGGCGTTCTCGAAGACGACTCGACGGTATGCGGCCGCGCCTTCGACAAAAAAGTGAGTGGCAAACTGTACGTCCGAGAATTCCCGCCAGTCTTTTGGATGGCACCATTCCCGGAGCCGCAGCTTCCCAGTTTGCGCATCGCGCAGTTGGAAGGCCAGCACGTGGTAGTCGGGATTCTGGTCGAGAAGACGGACTACATTGTCGACCGCATCGGGCGACAAGAAGCTAACGTCGTTATCGAGCGTGATGACGATTTCGCCGCGTGAGGCGCGGATCCCAACGTTCCGGCCACCGCATCCGCCGAGATTGCTGTCGAGTTCGATCAAGCGAATGTCCGAGCCATACTTGCCGACGACGGCCGCGACGTTCTCTTCGGAGTGATTGTCAACGACAATGACTTCCTTGTTGGAATACTTCTGGGCAACAACGGATTCGATTGTCTGCTGCAGAGCAGTCAAGCGCTTGTAATTCAGAATAACGATGCTAACGAGTGGAGATGCCATATCCTACCTTTGGTTCAAACCTGCTTCGGGCTGGTACCGCGAGATAGCTCGGGGATATTCCAGGTTGCAAACGTCTTGCGTCGGCAAGCGTCCAGCACGCCAAGAAATACTGCGGCATGGGCCAGCAGAAACACGAAAGGGATGCGGAGCGTCGAGTTCAAACGCGAGTTGCCCTGCCGGTACGCGCCAATCAGGGCGACGGTATAGAACGCAATCTGGAGAGCGAGCAATATAGCGTAGGGTTGCTCGTTGCGCAAGAATAGGTTCGTGACCAGCGCCAGAGTGAGAGGAAGCACGGTCAACCAGCGCATGAACTTGCGAGAGACGAATTGCCACAGGCGGAGACCGGTGAGGACATGGCGTAATTTCCACATCGCCAGAGCACCTTGCGCGGCGATCCGGCGCCTGCGCGCGAACTCCTCGGACGGAGTGCTACAACGCTCGATTGACCGCGCCTGCGGCTCATAGAGAATGGCAGCGCCGGAGGCGCCGACCCGTACGGGGTGTTCGAGATCGTTTGCCAAATCGGCGTCGACTTCGTTGAAAAGGTCGCGGCGTAGGCAATAAATAGATCCATCGCAGACCAGTACGGATCCGATTCGGCTCTCGAGTTTATCCAAGGCGGATTCATATTCCAGATAAGCGCTGTTGCCAGCCGTCATTGCCGACATGTCTCCGCTGCTGGAATTGCTTTCCATCCCAGTGACGCAGCCGACCCGCGAGTCCGCGAAGTGACGCACCATCGTTTTGAGGCATTGCGGATCGACGTGCGTATTGGCATCGGTGAAGAAGAGAACTTCGCCACTTGACAACCGAGCCAAGCGATTCAACGTGACGTTCTTGCCGGCTCGCTCCGGATTGCGCATGAATATGATGCGGGGATCGCGCACTGATCGGATCTCTTCGTCAGTGCGATCCGTGGATGCGTCGGAGCCGACCAGTATTTCCAGCTTCCCTGTTGGATAATCCCAAGCCAGGGTCTGCGCCAATTTCCAACCAATGTCCTTCTGTTCGTTCCGTGCGGCGATTAATACGCTCACCGTGGGATAGTGAGCGTCCGCGGAAGGGGAACGAAACGGACGAACCAGGGAGAGTGCCAGGAGTGTGAGCGGATATCCAATCCACACATATAAGATCCAGGCGACACTGAACCAAAAAAGGAGGACCGCGGCGCTCATCGTCCCCCCCGGCCAAGCAAGAGAATCTTGAATGTCTTTAAGAGTGTGAGCATGTCCAATCCCATTGACCGGTTCTTGATGTAGAACAGGTCATAGGAAAGCTTCTCGACGTTGTCTTCAATGGACGCGCAGTAGTCGCGATTTACCTGGGCCCAACCCGTGGCACCCGGCCGCACTGCCCATCGCTGCTGGTAGTACGGTATCTGCTGGACCAGTGTTGCTTCCTGATCAGGAACGAATGGCCTGGGACCGACGAAGTACATATCGCCTTTCAGAATGTTAAAAAGTTGTGGCAGTTCGTCGATACGGAAGCGGCGTATCCATTTGCCGACGCGCGTAATTCGAGGATCGTCGTACATGGCGGGCATCAAGGTTTCGGTGCGGTCCGCATCCGCGAGCATCGAGCGGAATTTGAACAGAGTAAACAGCCGGCCATTTTGCCCGACGCGCTTTTGCCGCAGGATTGCCGGGCCCTCCGAGTCAAGCCGTATCAACAGTGCTGTGAGGAGCATCAGGGGAGATACGATAATCAAAGCGACCAGAGCGAAGAGTACGGACAAGATCCGGTTGAAGAAGAGTCCGATGGACGAGCGCCTCAGTCTCCGAGAAAACAACAGTGATCCGACGCTGAATCCATCCAGCCATACACGGCCCGTCAATTCTTCAAACAACTCGGCGCCGTCTTCGACGTTCAACCCGGCAGCTTTCAATTCCATCAGCCTTTCGACTGGCAGGCCACGCCGTTCGCCGATCGCGACGATAATGCGACTGGCGACTCCCGCTTGTGCCATCGACCACAGGGTTTCGGGAGAACCGAGATAACGTACACCCTCAAAGACCTTCCCTGAATAGCCGCGCTCCACAATCCCCAGGACTTGAATTCCGATATCAGGACGGGTGCGCAACTCGTGAATGATGCCGGCTGCGAGAGGGCCGGAACCCCAGATGACTGCTGGCTCAGCGAAGTTTGGGCTCGTCACAAGTTCCGCGAACAAATACCGTGAAATCGTCAGAGCTGCGCCGAGAATAATGAGGCCGACCAGTATCGAGGGCACATCCACAACGATCCATGGCCACGCATACCTGACAATTGCGGTGATCAGCATGGTCAGGCCCAACGCTTGGACAATGCGCGAGAGGCCGTGCGCACGATGACTGGTTACGTATGGTTCATAAGAGTCGACGCAATACAGGCATAACAGAATGATGCCTGCAACGACTCCGACCTGCGAATAAGTCGTGGTGGTCCAGGAGAGATGATCGCTGCCCGCTGAGCACGCCACAAGAAGCGTAGTGACTACCAGCAGGGCCTCAGCGATCCGAAGCGCAAGGCTGCGAATCGATACTGATCGATTGAAGATGCGAATCACTGTTGAAGATTTCCCAAGTTAAGAACGAAGGACACACCTAGACGACATTCGCATGCTGTGTGGACGGGGTGCTTCCAATCGCTGTAACCGGCGGCACATATTTATTCGGCGGCCGGCGCTCTATCCATTGCGGGTACGCGCGGGAGTCGGTTCCTGACTGAACCGCCGAGAGTCTGTGGCGTAATACAGTGCCGGCCGCAAACAGCAACACACCGACCATCATGAGCGTGACGGTCTGCAGGTCGTTCCACAGGAACGCAGCAAGAGCCAGAACATTCGCGCTGGCGAGTAGTGGAAAAAGCACGAGCATTTTTTGTATCTCCCTGCCTGAGTTTCTGAATTTGATTCGGAGTTCTGTTTTAAAGGACTGATGAACTAGGGACTATGCCTTGATCTTCCTGGCGTCCTTTGCCGGCTCGGCGTAACTATGGTAGTAGCTATGGTGACTTCCGTTGGAACTGGAGTTCAGTACAACGCCGAGCAGATCGAGTTTCTTCAAACTCTCGAGACTCCGCTGTAGCGGAGCTCGTTCGGTGGCTCCTTCCCGCACGACCAACAAAGCGCCGTCGGTGACACGAGCGAGGACGGTGGTATCTGCCAAGGGCAAGAGAGGGGGCGAATCGATGATGATCCAGTCGAACAACTCGGTAAGCTGCGCGATCAGACCACTAAACCGGCTGGACTGTAAGAGTTCCAGCGGGTTAGCCGGCGGATATCCAGCAGGCATGAGCCAAAAGTCGGGCCCCTCGAGATGATAGATATTGGAAAGCGACTTCTCATCGGTGCGCAGCCACTCGGCTAATCCAGC
>Ga0070730_10001113_pt1 | contig 26625 bp, 22 predicted proteins | sample Coa_R1_3_FD_66447 | JGI IMG/M metagenome (GOLD analysis project Ga0070730, IMG submission 66447) | Surface soil microbial communities from Centralia Pennsylvania, which are recovering from an underground coalmine fire - Coalmine... | ecosystem: Environmental > Terrestrial > Soil > Unclassified ... | reverse complement strand
CTCGAAGCCGATGACCAGCTTCAGATATTCTTCGTCTTGAGACTGGTCCTGGATGGCAGCCATGGCGCCCACCCGGCGCGCCACCTCCGCCGCGCGGGCGGCGAAGTCGCCGCCGTTCCCCAGTTTCACCCGCAGCACCTGCGCGTCATCCTCGCGCGGTGAGTAGATGGCCACGCCCGCGCTGTCTGGTCCGCGACGACCGAGTGCTACTAGCATTTGCAACAGGGTCGGGCCCAGTTTATCTTGGTAATGGCCCGTTTTGTCCAGGTAACCCACAATGCCACACATAATCACCTCGCATGCTAAACGATGAGGACAATGTCCTCCTGACTTATCTTTCTCGGCAGACCGTCCAGATTATCGAAGTGACAATCCGCCACGCAACAGTCAGATGGGTTGGATCATATCAGACGAATTGTCTCCGAAACGCCCTACTCGGGTACCACCAGAAATTGACGAGCCCATAGGCAAAATGTGCAATCCGGGCGGTCGCAGAGCAGACCCCCCGGCTCATTTTCCAGGAACTCGATCACAGTCTCAATCAGACGTTGACCTGGGATGAGCGAACATGTTGCCGCGCCAATGCAGTCCAATCGCATCAGGCCTTGTTGGCGCAGCCAGGGCTCGATTTTGCCAAAGCCATAGCCATCGCCTGGGGTTTCGGGCAGGGGTACCCAAATTTCCTGGTTGTCTGGTAGCCGGCAGCGCCGGCCAGGGGGTCGATCGGGCCGCAGTTGGCCCCAGTACGGCACGGCCGCATAGGCCTCACCGGTATGGATCAGGGTGTTGGCCTCTTGACCCACGCCAAGCAGGAGGACCTTGCCTCCAAGCTTGGCCAGCCGGTCAATCGGACTGTCACGGCCCACTGAAGAGGTCAGGTAGTGCCCTTCCGTTAATTGTTGAGCGGCTGGACCTACTACGACGAACGGGTGCGTCGGATGAATGCTTAAGATAGCACCCGGCCAGGTGCGCAGCGCGCGTGGAACGGCGCCAGTATACGGCACCGGCGGGTGAGCGTAGTCAAACACGCCAGGATAGAGGGGAGGAAAAAAGTACGGCATCATGATGTGGCCGGCGTTCCCCACCACGGCCAGCAGGCTCTCAATCACGGTCGCCGCGCCTCCCCGTACCCACCCCAGACTGGAGAGCGAACTGTGCACCACCACTGAATCGCCCTGCTGCAAGCCCAGAGCCTGCAAGCCGGCGACTAGCTCGTCCTGTCCAAGCTCCTGTTCGGAACCGGTCTGCCTCATAGCATCGGGTGGCCGGTCGGTTCGCAGCGCTTTCACCATGTTTCAGTGCGGCCTAACTGGCCAGGGTTATCTTGAAGAGATAGCTGGCGCGCTCATGGTTATCACACTCGGCCACGCAAAAGACGTTCGGGCCAACCTGGCATAGGTCGTGCGCCAGCCAGCAGCGTGTTCCATCGCGACTATCCACAATGGCGCCCAGGTCGATGAACTGGCGCGTGTTGCGTTCAAACGCAAACAAGTGCGTGTCGTACTTGGCGCCAGCCACCCCGTAAATTCGCCCGTCCAGGCCCTCGAGCAGACCTTTGAGGCGTGGGGCAGCGTAGGGTTTGCCCAGGTAAATCGCTTCCGGCCCATCGGGCTGCAGCTCCAACAGCGCTCCGGCGGCCGTGCCGAAATACAATGTCCCATCGCGGGTCGTCAGCGCGGTGTCAATTTGGCCCTCCGCCCGGTTGCCCGCCGGAAGGTCAGGCAAGTCGAAGTTGAGGAACTTGACTTCGTCCAGATCGGGATCATAGCGAAGAAGTGGATAACGCCCCGCCCACTGTGCCAAATGGTAGTGGTGCCACAGCCCTCCCATAGCATCCAGCGCCAGATGCTCCGTCAATACGCACCCGAGTATCGCCAGTTCGCGGGCCTGGCCGGCCGCCAGGTCATAGCGAAACAGCCGGCGACCGGGAAATGTTGAGCCGTAGAGGATTCCCCGGCGCCGATCCAGGATGATCGTTTGGATGTAGTCATGCGGCTGCGGAATGCACAGAAATTCGTACCGTCCGGTTTTGGGGTCAAACCGAAAAAGGGGGCCGCCCGGCGGCCGTGGCCACATGTCCACATCGGCCAACGTCGCCACCGCGCTATAGATCCAGCCGTCATCACCAAGCTGCAGCGAGACATGGATCTTGGTCGCGTAACGATCGCGGTCGGTGGGATAGTGCAGCGATTCCCAGTTGTCCGATTGTGGATTGAAACGATAGAAGATATCGCCATTGAGCGCCGTCAGGCCGACGTACACCATGCCATCGCCGGGATTATAGAGCAAGCAAGTCGGCGAGACCCATTGCTCACGGAACATATCATCCCTTATCCAGTCATCGGTGGAACCCTGGCTGGTGTAGCGGCTCCATTTCTCGAGCGGCACTTCACAGCGTTTTAGTGAGTGCGCGGAAATTGTCGCTACTTGCATACTTGCTCAACTTTCTCCAGCCGCCCCAATTGGCCAGGCTATTTGGTATCACTATAATACAAACCTGAGCCACGGTCAAAAGACGATGGCCCAAGCCTTCTCACTGAGCTGAATATAGGAATTATGTAACACTCAATTGCCTTGAATATAAAAACACAAAGGCCAAGGCTATCACAGTGTCTTTATTTCGGTCTTCTGTCATTTGCTCATTGACTGTCTGAATTCATAATCGTATACTTATTGTACTTAATCAACAGGATAGATTTGGTGAACTCAACATTTATGGCAGGCGCGGCGCAGCAGGTCATCACGCCGCCACTCGGATTGCACCTGGTCGGCTGGAGCGCGCGCGCAGCCGGCGATTCGCTGGCACGTTATGTTCACGATGACCTGTATGTCAAAGCGGTAGTGGTCGAACAGGGCGGCCAATCGGGAGCTCTGATTGTCGCTGACCTGGTCGGCGTGGACATGGTCACCGCCGAGCGTATTCGGCGCGGAATTGCTGCCGACACGGCGCTCGATCCGGCTACTGTTCTGATATGTGCCACGCACTGCCACTCCGGCCCTGCCATCTGCCCAGTGGCCGCCGCCGTCAATCATTCCGAGATACCCGCCGTGCAGGCCGACGGCACGATGCAGGGCGCTTATGGCCAGGCCGCTGCGAGCGTGGCGTCAGGCGCTTATTACCTGGGCGAGGCGGACGCCGCATGGAAAGACTTCTTTGTCTCGCAGGCAATCAAAGCTGCCGTGGCGGCCTGGCAATCACGCCGCGCGGCGGAGGTTGCCTTCGCCGAGGCCGAGGTCGAGGGCGTTGCCAGCTCGCGCCGCGTGTTCCTGTCCGATGGCAGTTGGGCCGACCCGCGCAGGGCCAACCCCGCCGCAGCGGCGGTTGTTTCGCGTACCGAAATCGACCCGCACGTGCGGGTCATGCTGGTTCGCGAAGCCCATTCGGCAGCACCGCTGGCCATGGTTATGAACTATGGGTGTCATCCGTGGGTCTTCAGCGCTTCGGCCTACTCCGCGGAAATACCGGGTGCCGCCGCCCAGTCGATTGCGGCAACCTGGTGCGCGCCTGGCGGAAAACCGCCGATCGTGCTTCATACGTCTGGCCCGGCAGGCGATGTCACCGCAATCTGGAATATTGACATTGAGAACGTCTGGCTGTCGCGGCCAGGGGAGAGCCCGGCCGATAGCCTGGCACGGCGCGAGAAGGCTTTCGATAGCGAGATCCAGCGCATGAGCCGCCGCCTGGTGACCGGGGTCGAGGCTGCCATCGGACGCGCCCAGCACTGGGATGCTCAGCCAACCTTGAATATACGGCGGCGCCGATTTGCCCTGCCGCTCAAGCCGGGCTATCACCGGCCGCCCGAGGTTGTGCTGGCGGATTGGCAGATGGTTGCTCCCGAGGGCCAGCACCTGACCGAGGCCCATTTGCTGCAGCTGGGCGCGGGCGCCATTCTCGCCCTGCCCGGCGAACTCTTTGTCTCGCTGGGCCGTCGTCTTCGAGATTGGGCGCCCGTCCAGCACTTGCTCATCGCCACGATTGCCAGCGATTATGGCCCTTTCAACTATCTCGCTGACGCCGGCGACTACGAACTCGGGGGCTACGAGCTGGTGTTGACCCCGGCGGCACCGGAAGCCGGCGCTGAGTTAGTGCGGCAGGCGGCCAGACTCTTCGAGGGCGGCGCCTAGTCGCTGCCCACAGGAGGGCAAGGATGAGCCAACTCTACTTCACCGAGCGCGGCAACATGCTGCCCACCTTGAGCGAGGAATTGACCACGTACCGTCGGGCCCGCAAGGTTTTGCAGCTACCAGGCACTGCCAACCCGGCCACGCTCTACATTCTCGCCCGCACATACGCGGGTAACGACTCGCCGCTTTGGCTGGCGGTTAACGGTGCGCTGACAGAGCCCATTCAGCCTGGTGATCATGCGGCTTACCGCTGGTATGCCGTCTCTGTGGCACCCAATTTGCTGAAGCCGGGCGCCAATACGTTTGATCTTTGGTCCGACTCGTCGGCCATGGACGCCTGGTCTTTGGGTTTGGAGGGCGGACACCGCGTGCCACAGAGTTTTATTAGTGACGACAGCGGCCAGACCTGGCGCAACGAGAAAATGAGCTATCTCAATGTGCTCCAGGGTGAGTACATTCTGCGGCTGCGCCTGGCGGAGGGCGCTGACCCGGCGCCGCCGGCCTTGGCCGCCGAGGATCCGCAGCATCCCCGCCTCAAGCATCTGCGGCAGAGGATTCCGGCCCAGGCCGTCAAGGCTGGAGCGCGAATGGCGCAGGTGCAGGCGCTGCTCACCTGGATCAGCACCAGCTGGCAGCATATCGACTCAGGTCGGGCGGCGCAATACGCCCCCTGGGACGCAGAGACAATCCTATCGTGGGGACGTGCGCGGGTCGGCCAGGATGGCCGTCTGCCAGTTGTCATGTGCGTGCACTATGGCGTAACGTTTGTGACTTGTTGCGCTGCCTTGGGCATACCGGCGCGCTGCGCCGTATTCGCGGGCAGCCAGGGCGGTTCCGACGGGCACTTCACCGCCGAGGTGTGGTTCGACGAGTACCATAAATGGGTTTTCGTGGACCCCAACGCCGATGCCCTGTTTTGTCGTGACGGGTCGCCCCTATCGGTCAGTGAGATGCAAGCGCTTGGCGCGGAGTTGGGGCGATTTGCCGTTTGGGGGCCGGGCAGCGAGTTTCAACGCCGCTACCCGCACATTATGACGTTCGTGAAGGACAACTATCTGATTGGCCAGTTCATCAAGCATCGCAGCATCTGGGCCCGGACGGACTTTTACAGCCACCCAGAGTTGACACCTCCCAGCCACGGTTCGAGCGCCTATAGCGAGACAGACCTGATCTGGGAACAGCGCGATCGCGACGGCGGCTTTGGGATGTTCCCCTACTTCGGCGATCGTGACTATTTCGATGCGCCGCCGGCACGCTAAGCGCCGCCAGATGCCGACGCGCGCCCGGCCTCGCCGCGGGTCTGCGCCTCACATTCGACGCGCGGGGGCGCGCGGCGTGGCACGCCAATACCAGGCAGGCCAGCTATGAACATTGACGCTTACTGCGTTCTCGGAACCGACCGCGAGTACGACTTGACGGCCGACGGTTTGCTGCGCGCGCTGGATCAGGCGGAGGTCGAGCGGGCCGTGATTGCGCCAGTTGACCGCTATCTGGCCGTGGATAACCGGATTGGTAATGATTTCGTACTGCAGGCGGCGGCCAGCCAACCCCGGCGCTTCATTCCAGCCTGTTCGGTCAACCCCTGGTATGGGTCTGCCGCACTGGCCGAAATGCGGCTGGCCGTTGGAGCCGGGGCGCGGCTGCTGGTGCTTCATCCCATGTTGCAGGGCTTCATCGCCAACGATGAGCTCATCTGGCCGCTGCTGGACGCGGCCGCCGCGGAGAAACTCCCGGTCTACCTCCATACGGGACCGCCAGGCAACGCTTCGCCCTGGCAGGTGACTGATCTCGCCAATCGCTACCCCCAACTCGATCTCATCATGGGCCATTGCGGGGCCACCGACTACTGGAACGACGTCAATGAAGCCACGCTGGCGGCCAGCAATATATACCTCGAGTCGTCGCTCGGACGCCCCTTCACGTTCGTGCCGCGGCTGGCCATCGTCGGCGCCGAGCGCGGCCTCATGGGCTCATTTGCGCCCGTTAACGCTCTGGCCTTCGAATGGGAGCAGATGCGGCTGGCCTTGCCACCGGACATCGTACCGGCAGTCTGCGGCGAAAACCTGCGCCGCCTTCTGGAAAAGCGAGGCCCCCTGTGATCGTTGACTGCCACACGCATTGGGGGAGTGTCTGGACCGAACAGGATGGCGACGATCCGCGCAACTGGCTGGCCGTCCTGGATCGGCACAGCGTTGACAAAGCCTTTCTGTTTGGTTACGAAAACTTGCACCGGCTTGACCACTGCCGGGAAGACAACGACCGTTTGGCGCGCGTGGTACAGCACAGCGGTGGACGCCTGATCGCCTTTGGCTCGGCCTGGCCGCAGACCGGTCCGGCCAGCCTCGAGGAAGTTCGCCACTGTGTGCAGGATCTGGGCTTTCCGGCGCTAAAGTTTCACCCGTGGATCCAGGGCTTTAGCACTGCCGACGAGACTTTCGGCCAGATCTGCGGCCTGGCCGGCGAGCTGGGCGCACCGATCTTGTTGCACGACGGTACCCCGTGCTACACCATGCCAGAACAAATCGCCGGGCTCGCCCGCCGCTTTCCACGGACGCGCTTCGTCCTGGGCCACAGCGGCTTGCTGTGGAGTTGGCGCAGCGCGCTTGAAGCCGCTCGCCAGCCCAATGTCTGGCTGTGCCTGTGCGGCCCGCACATGCGTGCCATCGAGCTGATCTGCCACCGGGCCGACCCTAACCGCCTGCTGTGGGGCTCAGACTTCGGCTTTGGCTTTGCCGACTCGGTTCGCTACCGCCTGGCAATAATCAAGCAGGCCAACATTGATCCGGCGCTGCGTGATCAGATTCTCGGGATCAACCCATTTCGGTTACTGGATCTCGCCTGAGTTGACCGATGGTTCGAATTGGCTTGGCACCGATGCATGCCTCTTCCTCACGACAAAAGATACCGTCGAAAAGGCTGTCAGCCTGGCCGGCTGTTCGCTGGCGCAAAGCATCCAGATGGCCGCCGCCAACCCGAGGTAGGTCCTTGGGATTCAGGCGGGGGACGATAGCAGCTTCTTTCGCTGGGACGCAAGCCAAAGCCAGACAACCGTCCTGGCCACCGCGGTCTCCGAGCAGATCCTGTATCAATCGCCTGGCCTCCGTGACGAGCTAAGCGAGGTGGAACAATGATCGCTGCTGTGCAGCAGACACATTTCGGTCATCTGCCTGTCGGAGTGTACCCGGATAATACTGCTCTGGGGCAGGCCGCCGCTGAGCGGGCGGCGCGGATTCTCGCCGAGGCCGTGGCGGCGCACGGCCGAGCCAACGTCATCCTGGCCACAGGCAATTCGCAGCTCAGTTTGTACGCCGCCTTGCGCCAGCGGTCCGACATCGAATGGGCCAGGATCCAGATCTTTCACATGGATGAGTACGTCGGCATCGCTCCTGACCACCCGGCCAGCTTCCGGCGCTATCTGCGCGAGCAGATCGTGGAGCCGGTGCAGCCTGCTGCCTTTTATCCACTCAATGCCGATGCGGCCGATGCCCAGGCTGAATGCGAGCGCTATGCGGTTTTGCTGGCGCGCTATCCCGCCGACCTGTGCTGCCTGGGCTTCGGCGAGAACGGCCACCTGGCCTTTAACGATCCGGCTTTCGCGCGGTTTGACGACGATGTGCCAGTCAAGTTGGTTGAGCTTGATGAGATCAGCCGGCGGCAGCAGGTCGGCGAAGGCTACTTTGCCGCGCTGACCGACGTACCCCGGCAGGCAATTACCCTGACGATCCCGGCCTTGCTGTCGGCGCAGCGTATGCTGGCTATTGTGCCGGAAGAACGCAAGGCCGAAGCGGTTCTGGCAGCCCTGACGGGCCCGATCAGCACGGCCTGCCCGGCCTCAATTCTGCGTACGGTCACCCATGCCGAGCTGTTCCTCGACCGAGATTCCTTTTCGCTGGTCAACGGTGCCCATTAGCTCTTGAGTGAGTGGCTGGAGACCACTGCCATGGAAATCCGCGAAGTCCCGTTCATTGCCCTGGGGGGGGTGTATGAGGCTGACGATCTCGAAGCCGTCACACGGGTGACCGCCGCGGCTGAGGGGCCAACGGGAAGCTTCTTCCCGCAGCCCGAGGAAAACGAGTTCCAGGAGCGGTTTGCCCGCCACGAGGGCGCGCGCTACGCGATTGCCACCAACTCCTGCGGCACAGCGCTGGACTGCTGCATGATGGCCCTCGAAATCAAGCCGAGTGACGAAGTCATTACCACGCCGCTCACGTTTGTCTGCACGGCGGGTACCGCCGTTGCGCGCGGAGCGCGGGTCGTCTTCGCCGATATTGACCCGGTGACTCTCAATCTCGACGTCAATCGCGTCCGCGAGAAGATCACCGAACGGACCAAGGCCATCCTTCCGGTTCATTTTGCCGGCCTGGCCTGCGATTTGGATTCTTTCGACCGTCTGTCGAGTGAAACGGGCGTTCCGCTCATTTATGATGCCGCGCATGCCGTCAGCACCTGCTATCACGGCCAGCCGGTTGGAGGTCGCGGGCTGGCGGCCTGCTACAGCTTTCAGAGCAACAAGAATATGACCTGCCTGGGCGAGGGAGGCGCGGTTACAACCAACGACGGAGATTTCGCCGAGCGCCTTCGCCAGCTCAAGACTTTCGGCTACGTGTATGGCGGCCCAAGCCTGCGCGTGGCCAGCATCGGCTTCAATTACCGGATGAACAAGGTGCAGTACGCCGTTGGCCTGACGCAGCTCGCCAAAGTTGACACCGTTATCGAGGCGCGCCGGGCCAGGATGCTGAAGCTCAACCAGTTATTGGCCGGCATCAACGAATTCATCCTCCCGGCCGGGCATGGTTCCGAGCACGGCAGCCACTTGCACGTCGTTCGCCTCGACACGGATCGGGTTAAGTTTTCAGTGCTGGAGTTCATGAACCACCTCAAGCAGCGCTATCACGTAGGGACGGCCAAGCACTACCCGGCCGTTTGGACCTGGGAGGCCTTTCAAGAATTGGGGTACACCGGCGATGGCTGTCCCATCGCCGCCAAGATCTGCCAACAGGTATTTTCCACACCCGTCTTTCCGCGGACAACCGACGCCGAGCTGGAATACATCGCCTGGGCGATGCGGCAGACCCTGGTGGATCTTCGTGGCTAAGCGGAGTTTGGACCTATGACCCAGGTCAAGTGGCTGCTGGTTGGCGCGGGCGATATCGCCCGCAAACGCGTGGCCCCCGCCCTGGCCGCCAGCCCGAACTCGACCCTGGTGGCCATCTGCGATCCACGCCAGACGGCCGCCCGCGAGCTGGCGGCTCAGCACGGGGTCGGTGAGGTTTACGAAGACATCGGCCAGGCCCTGTCGCGCACCACCGCCGATGCCGTCTATCTGGCCACGCCGATCCATCTTCACGCGGGCCATGCCCTGCAAGCGCTCGCGGCCGACAAACACGTCCTGGTGGAGAAGCCGCTGGCGCTCAGCATGGCCGAATGCCGGCAGCTTCTGGACGCTGCCAAAGGCAGCCGAGGCCTGGCCGGTTGCGCTTACTTCCGGCGGCTTTCGAGCCGTTACCAGCATGCCAGCTCCATGCTGCAGCGGGGCGAGTTTGGACGGCTGGTGCTCATCCGGCTGGTCTACCATAGCTGGTTCGCCCCTGCGCCCGACGATCCCAAGTCGTGGCGCGTGGTGCGGGCTCTGTCGGGCGGCGGCCCGCTCAGCGACATGGGCTCGCACATGTTTGACGTGCTGATCGGATTGTGTGGCTTGCCGGCTCAGGTCGTTGCCCGCTGCAGCAACCTGGTCCACCCGTGGGACGTCGAGGATACCGCCAGCATTCTCATGACGCTGCCTGACGGGGCGCATATTACGGCTTCGCTGAGCTGGGCCACCAAGGCCTGGCGCCATGAATTTGAGATCGTCGGCAGCGAGGCCAAGCTCGATTGGCTCCCTTACGATACCGGCCCGGTGATCAAGACCGTCGGCCGTCAAACAACGGAGTTAGACTTGCCGGCCGCCGACAATGTTCACCAGCCCATCGTCGCCGATTTTGTCGAGGCCATATTGGGCCGCCGCCCGCCGGCCTGTTCCTTCGCCGAGGCGGCCAAGACCAATTTGTTATTGGACGCCATCTATCAGTCGGCCGCCGAAGGCCAGGCTGTCAACCTGGCCGCGACCAGCACGCTGTGAAATTCCCGCCGCGCCCCGAGAACGACTTCGCCGAGTACATTCGCACCTATTACCGCGAATGTCGCTTCGCCTTCGATCGGATCGAAGCGATTGCGGGCAAGTGGATGTTTCGTGACCTGATCCCGGGGATGAGCGATTTCGATACGCGGTTTATCGTGCGCGATGATATGACGGTGGACGACTGGTGTCACATGTCCACTGCCATCGGGGAAGCCCACCTGGCCATGTGCCGGAAATATCCGGCCTGGGCCCGCAACCTGGAGCACCTGCCGGGTATCAATTTGACCTGGACCGAGCTGACCCTGGAGCGCATCTACTATCCTGAGTTTCAACAATGGACTTACTACCATAGCGATCACCCGGAGCGGATCAGCGCCGCTCTCGATCAATTTGCCCGTCGTCCCTGGGATGCCAAGGACGAATATTTCCAGCTCAAGAAGTTTTGCCTGTACTACGGTCGCTACAACCGCACCATCGATCCGCCTGTTAACCTCGGGCCCCAGGCCGTCAAATATCCGCTGCACAGCCGGCTGATGCACTATTTCGGCCCGTCGGTCATGTCGGCTGCCTCCTTGTTGGAACGCCGGAATTTCGTCGGCAAGTTCGACGCCTTCGATTGGGCAGCCCGCCACTTTCCCCAATTACGCTGCTGGGATTTGGTCTACGAGATTTTCCATGCGGGCTATGAGACGCCGCGCTGGTATGAAGAACCGCTGCTCACGAACCTGGACGACGCGCTGGAAGAAGCGCTGCGAGTGCTGGCGGCCAGCTTACGCGAAGCGCTCACACTGGTGCCCAGGGAAGCCGGCCTGGATGTTGCGGCCTGGAGCCGGGCGTTGGCGCACGCGCCAATCGAACCGGCTTTATTGATATTTGACAATGCCAAATTCGCGCGGTTGATGAAGGGCCGCCTATGGTTCTACAGCCATGCGCCCGATTACTTTGACACGGTCTGGCTGATCCGCAACGAGCTTGGCCGCATTGGCCGCAATTACTTTCGTGCTCCCTTTCAAACCTACTGGAAAATTAGGACCGGCGGGTCGATTGATGATCCAGCGAACATCCTGGATGCGCTCCGGGGCGAGTTGCTGACCGCGACTGAGGTTGAAGCAACCAAGACTTTTGATCGCCTGGCGACAGGTCCAACGCCGGCTGGCAAAGAAAAGGAAGTGGCGGCGGCCATCGTCGACGTGTTTGATGACGTCTTCAAGGCCTTAAACAAGATCAGCTCAAGTGTATAGCTTCTGTCCAAACCAACCGCTTATGATTTAAGTTGATACAAAGTGCTTGCTCTAGACCCTGTACCAAGTGTTATTGACTTCTTTACGTGTACGAAAGACGAAATCGACCTATAATCGTCTCAATTTAGTATATTAGATAAACGAATGGCGATCCGAATTAGCGACGATGTTATGTTTCTAAAGAATGTCCTGATCCCAATGGGGGACAGGACACGCTTGGCGGCGGACGTATACCTGCCGGCCAGCGATGCCGCGCGACGCGGGCGAGACCGGTTCCCGGCAGTAGTGGACTACATCCCCTATCGCAAAGACGACTTCGACCCGCTGAAGAACACAGACTACAACTACCTGGCGCGGCACGGCTATGCCGCGGTACGCGTTGACATTCGCGGCACGGGCGCCTCTGAAGGCGTCAGCACGGATGAATACACGCTCCAGGAGCAGCGCGATGGCGCAGCCGTGGTTGAATGGTTGGCCCAGCAGCCCTGGTGCGACGGCCATGTCAACCTGATGGGGGCCTCTTATGGCGGTTTCACGGCGCTTCAGGTTGCTGCGCACAACCCGCCCCACCTGACCAGCATCATCCCTTGCTACTTTACTGACGATCGCTACACCGACGATTGCCACTACCGCGGCGGCCTGCTCCGGCTCTATTACGACGTTGGCTTTTACGGCAACAGCATGATTGTGCGCAACGTGATGCCGGCTACTGGAGACGGCCCCGGGGGCGGTAGGGCCAAGATCTGGGAGGAGCATCTGCAGGGCAATGAGCCTTACCTGTTGGAATGGCTGCGGCATCAGACCGATGGGCCGTACTGGCGGGATGGTTCCGTGCGTGATGTCGCTGACCGCATCCGCTGCCCGGTATTCATGATCGGCGGCTGGCGCGACGGCTATCCCAACCCTCCCCTGCGGCTCTTTCAAGCGCTTGAGGTGCCGCGCAAGGTGTTGATCGGGCCCTGGGATCACACGATGCCGGATGCCGCCATTCCCGGCCCACGCATTGATTATCTGCACGAGGTCGTCCGTTGGTTGGATTATTGGTGCCAGGGCCTAGACACCGGCATCATGGCGGAGCCGGCCGTCGTTGTGTATATGCAGCAATATCAGCCCCCCACCCCGGACCGGATGCTGACCGCAGGACACTGGCGAGCAGAAAAAGATTGGCCGCCGGCCGGCGCGAGCGAAAAGCAGCTATACCTGGCGGGCGAGCATGCTTTGGCCGACGCTCCCGGCTCAGCCGGGCTAGACGTCTATGCCTATCACCCGGAGGTTGGCGTCATGGGTGGCCTGTGGTCGGGCGGAATCCGCTTTGGGCTACCCGGCGACCAGCGCCTCGATGAAGCCCTCGGCCTGGTCTACACGACCTCGCCGCTAGAGCAGGAGCTTTACATCCTCGGCTGGCCGAAGGTCATGCTCCACGTCGCGTCCACTGCGGCGGTGATGGGCTTCGCGGTCAACCTGTGCGATGTGGCGCCGGATGGCACCTCGCACCTGGTATCCAAAGGCATGTTGAATGGCACCCGGCGCGACTCGCTGACGGCTCCGGAGCCTTTGACGCCCGGCGCGCCGATTGCGCTCGAGATTCAGATTGACTGCTGTGCCTGGCGTTTTTTGGCCGGGCATCGCATCCGCCTGGCAGTCAGCAGCGCCGACTGGCCCAACGTCTGGCCCACACCTGAATTGGGAATGAACACCGTCTACCATGGCCAGGACCATGCCTCGTGCCTGATCCTGCCGTTGGTCCCGGCACAGGGCTCGCGGCCGGCGCCTAGTTTCCGCGCCTCTCCGGTGGCTCCGAGTCCTCACTCGGCCGCCCTGCAGCCGCCGACCTGGCGAGTCAGTTGCGACATGCTGACCGGACATGTCATGGCCACAATTGGCACAGTGCGCGAACAGCGCGTTGATCCAGCTACCCTGATTCAGCGCGAGAACTCCGTCATCTGCCAGCTGGATCCGCGCGACCCCGCGCACGCCAGCGCGCACGGGCGGTCAATCCATCGAGTGCGGCGTGCCGGCTCGTTGATCGATGGGTTTTCCGACGTGCTCATCCAGGCCAGCCCGACGCATTTTCATGTGACCATTGACGTTGAAGTGCGTGTGAACGACACAGCGCATTTCAGCCGGCATTGGACCGAATCGATACCCAGGTGCTTACTTTGATTTGAAAGGAGGTGACTATCGGGTTTCAGGCAAATTCCTTGGGGGCTGCCATTCCTGCGTCATTTGACCAACCCGTTACGTACAGGAGGAAGAGGAGCATCCAATGGACCAACGACACCTGCAACGCACTCTGATGGCTGTGTTTGTCATGGCTCTACTGGCGGCCTGCGCTGCGCCAGCCGCCACAGTTGCGCCGACTCAGCCCGCCGCCACGACCGTTCCCACCCAGGCCGCCGCTACCAGCGCTGCGACCCAGGCAGCCGCGGCGACAAGCGCCCCGGCGGCGACCACGTCGGCATCAGGCCCCGTGACAATTCGGGTTATTACTCAGTTCGCCGTCGGCGCCGAGCCCCAGCCAACCCTGGACAAAATCGCGGCTGAGTTTAACCAGGAAAATCCGAATATCCATGTTGTGTTCGACTGGAGCGGCGGCGCCGACTTCATGAAGAAGTACCAGGCGCAACTGGCAGCCGGAACGCCCTACGATATTCTCTGGCAAAACGAGGGCACTGCCGCCGTGTTGGCCCGCCAGGGCGTGTCGGCGAACATCACCCAATACCTGGATGGGAAGAATTACGACGGTACCAGCACCTGGAAGGATACCTTCATCCCATCGATTCTTCAGCGGGCCTATGTGAGCGACGGTCAGGATGGGGCGGGCTACTATGCGATCCCGGATGAGCAATTTATCGGCGGCATCTGGTATAACAAGGCGATCTTCACCAAGTACAACATCCAGATACCGCAGACCTGGGACCAGCTCTTAGCGGTCTGTGATACGCTCAAGAGCAATGGGCTCGATTGCATCTCGGCGGATGGCGGCGTGACCAGCTACAATTCGTTTTGGTTTTCCTACCTGGCCATGCGGCAGGTCGGCTGTGACGTCTTCCACGACACAGCCATGGGCAAGGCGGGCACCACTTTCAACACGCCCGACTTCACGACGGTCGCCCAAGACGTCGCCACACTCCACGACAAGAATTACTTGATGAAGGGTTACCAGGGTTCCGCCTGGCCGGCTGCCCAGATGGAGTTTGTGCAGAGCAAGACCGGGCTGATGCTCATGAACAGCTGGCTGCCGGGCGAAATGTTGTCCAGCGCGCCAAAGGATTTCCCTTACGGTTTCTTCGCCTTCCCGAGCCTGGCAGGCAGCAAAGCGGATCAGACCACCGTGCAGCTCAAATTCAACGGCTACATTGTGACCAAGGCCGCTCCTCACCACGATGAAGCGATCCAGTTCATCAAGAAGCTGCTGTCGAAAAAGGCCGAGGAGAGCTATGCCGCTGCCTCCTGGTACCCTGGCGTGCTGCCCGGCCTGACCCTGCCCGGCCCCCTGGCTGATACCGCGCCGGTCCTGCAGAATGCCAAGACTGTCGCCGGCTTCACTTGCGGCCTAGACGGAGACGCTCCTGAGTGGGAGTCGAACGTCCTGGAGCCCCTGGACGACAAATTGTTCTTTGGGCAGATGACGCCCACTGACTTCATCACCCAGCTCCAATCGCAGACTACGTCCTACTGGGCGAGCAAGAAGTAGCTCGCCGCATCCACTGGCGGGTTGGCCTCGGCCAACCCGCCCTAGTCCCGAGGACCGGCCGGACAGGGCGCCACGAAGGGTCCGCCCAGTCGGCCGGTCCTCTGACTCGCCGGAACCGAACGCACTGGAGGAAAATCCGCCTCATGCGAATGACTGCGCGTCGCCCTATCCGCTGGATTATTCCCTTGTTCCTGGCTCCTGCACTGCTGTTTTACACGCTGTTTTTCGTCTATCCAGCTCTGGATGCGTTCCGCATCTCGTTGTACGACTGGACTGGATTCGGCAATAACGCCAAGTTCATCGGGCTCAAGAATTTCGGCGAGGCCTTGCGCGATCAGTACGTGCGCCTCTCCCTTTCAAACAACCTCTTGATCATGGTCCTGGGCGGCGCCTTGCTGTTCACTCTGGCGCTGTACTTCGCCGTTGTCCTGAGCACCCCAACCGTCAGGTTCCGCGGCCTGCTGCGAGTCGTATTGTTCTTTCCATATACGATCAACGTAGTCGGTATCGCCTTTCTATGGCTGTTTATCCTGAACCCTCAGTTCGGTCTCCTCAACGGCACCCTGGACGCTTTTGGCCTGGATCGGTTCACCCAGGTGTGGCTCGGCGATCGCAACCTGGCCATGGCTAGCATCATCTGGGTGATTATCTGGATGGTCATCGGTTTTTACACCATCTTATTGCAGGCCGGCATCGATAACATTCCTCAGGACCTGCGCGATGCCGCCCGGGCCGACGGTGCCGAAGGGGTGACGTTGTTCTTGTACATAACACTCCCGCTGCTGCGCGATGTGCTGGCCGTCGCCGTGACGTATTGGATCATCGATGCGCTGCAGGTCTTCGGCATCGTTTTCGCGCTCACGCACGGCGGCCCGGCCAAAGAGACCAACACCGTCGCCACCTATATGTACAGCGTGGCGCTGCCTCAAGAATCGCCTATTCTGCGCTTTGGCTACGGCACCTCCATTGCCGTCCTGCTGTTCATACTGGTGGTGATCGCCTCGGCCGTCTACTTTCGACTGATCCGACGCGAAGCCGTGGAATTCTAGAAGGAAAAGCTATGACAACGGTGAAGCCCATTGCCCAAGGCTCTACACAGCTCATCCCGACTGAAAACGTCGCGCGGCGAACCCTCAAACGCCTGGGCCTGGTCGTGTTTTACTACGTGCCAGGTTTGATCTGGATGGCGATCGCTGTCGTGGCGGTGACCTGGCTGATCATGTCGTCCTTCAAGACCGGTCAGGAGATTTTCGCCGGAGTCTGGGACCTGCCGCATTCCCTGTATCTGGGCGGCTACATTCGTGCCTTAGCGCAGGCGAATATGGCGCGCTATCTGCTGAATACGATGACGCTCGGTGTCGTCGTGGTGGGTGTCCTCGATATCATTGGCGCGATGGCGTCGTACGTCTTGACCCGTTATCGTTTCGGCCTGGCCCGACCGATCTTGCTGTACTTCATCGCTGGGATGGCGATTCCTGGCCTGCTGGTGGCTGTGCCGCTCTATTTGTTCATGGCCAAGCTCCACCTTCTCGACAGTCTGGTGGGGCTGGGCATTGTCTATATCGCCGTCTCGTTGCCGTTCAGTATCTTCGTGCTCACCGGGTTCTTCCGCACGATCCCATCGGAGATTGAGGATGCGGCCGTCGTGGATGGCGCCTCCGATTTTGGCGTCTTTTGGCACGTGGCCTTCCCTTTGGCCATGCCCGGCCTGGTGACGATCAGCATCTTCAATTTCCTGGGAGTCTGGAACGAGTATTTGTTGGCCTTGATGTTGATCTCGTCCCCCAGCCAGACGACCTTGCCGTTAGGACTCTATTCACTGCGCGTACAGCAGGAAATGACCAGTGATTGGACCAGCTTATTCTCCGGCGTCGTGGTCGCCATGATACCGTCTTTGATTATCTTCCTGATCCTGCAGCGCCGTTTGACCGGCGGCCTCACCACCGGGGCTCTGAAGGGCTAACCGCGAAATTTCTTGCTCGACTCACACCAAGGAGACCAAACCATGCACACCGGCACGATCAACCGCCCGCCTGATGACGACACCCGTGAGTACAAGAATATCTCGTGGAACCTGCTCGCCCGGCTGCAGTCCAATGAGCGCAACATGTCTATCGTCATCCAACGTTTTGAGCCCGGGGGGTCATTTATTGATCACGCGCACGACCTGGAGCAGTATTTTTATGTGACGAAGGGTCAGATGGAGATGACGGTCGGGGGCCAATCGCGAATTTATAAGGAAGGCGACCTCGTCTTTATCGATCGCAATGTGTCCCACTCCGGCCGCAACCTGCTGGATACTGACTCCGAACTGCTCGTGCTGGACTATTGGCCTCCGGACAGTGACAATCGGCTTGGTCTGGCCTAAGCGGTGTAACAACTAAGGTTGCTCTCCAGCCGATGCCAAGCGCCCCGCATTCCCTGCTTCCACACGAGCATCCCCAGAGCCTGGGGAATAGGGCTTTGTTGGTGTTGGTCGATCGTCGGGGCGGCTACACGGACACCGATGTGGTGAGCGAGACCACCCTGGTACCTCTCAGGCACCTTGGTTTTCCCTATCGTCTTTTCGACCTGGCCGATGGCCGCTTGACGGCGGAGCAGCTGGATAGCTGTGCCGGCGTGATCGTGGCTCAAGCTCACCTGACAGCGGCGCTCTCGCCGCCCGAGGCCGAATTATTGGCGGCCGCTGTGATTGAGCGCGGCCTGGGCCTGGTCAATTTCGATGGCGGCGACTTGCCGCGCTACCCCGCGGCGCTGCTGAGTTTGATGAACCTGGAGGTCGATCGGCTGCCAGTCGCGTCTGACCGGCTGCTCATCACCCACAACGACCATTTCATCAACTGGACACTACCGCCTGGCGGCAGTGTGCGGCTGAAACGGCCGATCACAGTGTCTCAGATTAGGTCCTACGGGCGTGGTACAGTCGAGATTGCTCAGGCCGTCGTGGGCAAAGACCAGCTCATCTTTGCCCGCCACCATATCCCCGGTACGGCCTACGAGCCCGGCCAACTGCCTGCTGTCCTGGCCGCTGTCTGCGGCCAGGGCCGCGTCGTCCAGTTTGCCTTCAGCCCGCGTCTGTGGCATGCCGATTTCCTGGGCCACGGACTAGGGCTGGATGCGCTCTTCTGGCGGGCAATCGCCTGGTCCGTGCGGAAACCCTTCGTCGCCACGATGATGCCGCCGTATGTCACGCTTCGGGTGGACGACGCCATCGGTCGCCATGACTTTCGCTATGCCGACGTGCTCAGCCAGCGCGATTATCATCCATTGATTTCATGCTTCATTGAACAGGTGCCCGCCGACCTAGCTCCCATGATGCGCGCGCATTGGGAGGCTGGGCAGGCCGACTGGGACGCGCACGCGCTAAGCTACTACCGCCTGATTCCTTTCGACTTCGGTGTGGGCGAATACGACGAATCGCAACTGGCGGCCAACTTTGACCAGGTCGACCGTTGGTATGCCGCCGGCGGATTCCGGCCGCCGCGAACCGCCTATTTTCACTGGGGCGAAATCGGTTTACGCGCCTTGCCTCACCTAAAAGCCAGAGGCCGCAATTACGTCTATTGCCCCTATCAGTTGGGTCAGCTCAAATGGGAGCGGCAGCCCCCCCACTGGTGGCCTTACGGTCTCAATAGCCTTTTTTACGATTATCATCCCGACGATCCCGAGCTCTACAACCTGGGCGGCAGCCTGCCGCGCAACCTGATGGAGCCAGACGTGTTGACGGGCTGTACGGTTTGGGGCGGCGACAACCCCACCAACGACATGACGAAAGCCGCCCAGCGCGCGGCCACCGCCATCCGGCTGGCCCTCGATAGCGGCTTTTTTGCGGAGGTCACCACGCATGAACAAAAGCTGGGCGTTCTCCAGCTTGGCGATATTGACAGCTGGTTGGCGCGGCTCGAGGGCGAGGTGGCGCGCTATCCACTGCGGCTAGTGGGTCATGAGCAGGCCGCCGACTATACGAAAGCCCGGGATGAAACTTGGATCACTGCCTCCAACTCTGTCGATAGTCAAATGCTTACCCTGGAACTCGCTGGGCACACGAACGTACCCCTTGAGTTAGCTGTCTTTGAGAACGACGGCCAGACCGTGCGCGAACGATGGTGCCCGGTGCCGGCCTTCGATCAGACCTGCCAGGTAACTCTCTGACTCGAGGTTGACAACATGACTTCAGATTTGGCGCAGCCTGCCATGGCAAATCGCTATGGGCAGGCGACCCTGGAGCCCATGACTCCAGTTTATGCCGGCGCGCTCGGAAGCTGGCTGCTATCCATCACGGTTGGCGAACATGGGATTGACGACGGCGGCACCCTCGCCCTGGCGCGCCGAGATATTTCGGACTGGGAAATCCCCCAATTCGATCGACCGCGCGAATCGGGCTATGTCACGGCCGAGACCAATGGCCAGGCGCGACTGCGGCTTTCCTACAACCAGAGCTGCTACGTTCGCCCCTGGCGGGCGGCGATTGCTGTCGACGTCTATGACGGCGCCCTGGCACCGGGCGACATGATCTGGCTGCGCCTGGGCGACCTGCGTCAGGGCGGGCCAGGTATGCGGGCGCAGACCTTTCCAGAGAGTTTATTCGAGTTTAAGCTGCTCGTTGACGCGTTTGGTACCGGTCGTTACTATCCACTCCTGCCGGCGCCACATCTGAGCATCGTCGGCGGGCCGGCCCAGGAGCTCCAACTCGTCGTCCCTTCGATTGCGCGCGTCGGAGAAAGCTTCTCGGTGCTGATCCGGGCCTTGGACAGTTTCGGCAACCCCGCTTCCCACTACGAACAGACGGTTCAACTTCGGGCCGACGACCTGCGCGGGCTGCCGCCTGAAGTAAGGTTCACCGCTACTCAAGGCGGCGTCCAACGCCTCATGGGGGTACAGGCCTCACGCCCCGGGCTACTGCGTATCGACGCTCAGGATGGCGCGGGCCGCCCGGGCACGAGTAATCCAATTCGGCTGGTCGAGGCCCAGAATCCGTCGAGACTCTACTGGGGCGACCTGCACGGCCAGACCGGAGAAACGATCGGTACCGGCAGCATACAAGAATACTTACGTTTTGGCCGCGACGTGGCCGGTTTGGACTTCATCGGCTGGCAGGGAAATGACTTCCAGATCACCAATCCCGCCTGGGAGCACATCCAAGATGCCATCCAGCATTATCATGACCCGGGCCACTACGTTACTTTTCTTGGGTACGAATGGTCGGGCCTGACACCGGCCGGTGGTGACCACAATCTCCATTTCATGGGCGATCGCGCGCCGCTGGTGCGCAGCAGCCACTGGTTGCTCGACGACCGGTCCGATGAGCAAACCGATCGCTATCCGTTGCGGGCCTTGCTGCACGACCTCCACGGACGCACGGACGTCATGCTCGTGCCGCACGTGGGGGGCCGGCATGCGAATCTGGGTGACTTTGATGCCGCGCTGATGCCGGTGCTTGAGCTGCATTCTCATCACGGCACCTTCGAATGGCTGGCCCAGGAGGCGCTCGAGCGCGGCCTGCGCGTCGGCTTTATTGCCGGCAGTGACGATCATACCTGCCGCCCCGGTCTATCTTATCCAACACGCGAAGCCTCGCGCGGCCTCGCTTCGTTTGACGTCCAGGGTGGCCTCAGCGCCGTCTACGCCGCCGAACTATCGCGGTCGGGCGTGTGGGACGCCTTACGGCGACGGCACGCGTATGCCACCAGCGGAGCACGCATTCAGCTGGCGGTCACGACGCCGGAGGGAGCTATGATGGGTGACGAGTTGCAGGGCCCAGAACCCCCGCGCCTCGACCTCGCCATAGCCGGCACGGCGCCGATCCTCGCCGTTGAGATTCGACGCGGCCTCGAGGTGATTTGGCGCTGGCCGGCGCCAGACCAGGTAGCGCTGTTGCCGCTTAATAAACGCCGTCTGGCCGTCGTCTGGTCCGGGGTGCGGGTACGCACTCGCAGCAAAAAGGCGCGCTGGGATGGCAGTCTGGTCATAGCGAATGGGGCATTCCTGAACGTCGAGCCTTTTGCCTTTGACCGGCCGGAAGAGGGCGTCATTCGTCATTCAACCCAGCTTGTGTCGTGGCGCTCGACCACGTCCGGCGATCCAGATGGTATCTTGGTCGATCTGGAAGGAAACTCGGCCACTGAGCTGCGGTTCGCCTCTCAGCCGGTCAGCTTCAGTTTCAATCTGGGCGACGTAGACGGTCGCGTCCTGTCGGTGAAGGGTGGCGGCGTCAACCTAAAGACGGAGGTATTCTGGACCCCCAGGTCGAGTTCATCGCGCGATTTAGTTTTTTCCTACCGCGATCCCCAGCCTCTCCTCGACCAGACCAACGCTTATTGGGTGCGCGTGCTGCAGGGCGATGGACACATGGCCTGGAGCAGCCCGTTGTTTTATGACCATGTCGGCTAGAGCCGTTCAATATCAGCCGATGGCCGTGACCGCGACACACGGTCCGCGCGCTGGCCAACGTAAATCAAGACAAGTTTGCTGGCCGGCCTGGATGAGGCGTGGCCGATGCCGGCAACAAGGAAGCCGTCTGCTTGTTTAATTGGCCAGTCCTCGTCGTGATATTCCTGGCCGTGCTGACGCATGGGCTGGTTGGCTTTGGGTCATCCATGGTTGCCATGGCGCTTCTGCCTCATTGGATGAGCCTGCGTGAGGCCGCCCCGCTCGTGTCCCTCGTGGTGGGCACGCTTGAAGTTGCCCTGCTGGTCCGCTACCACGCGGCCGTGAAATGGCGGGCCATCTGGCGCGTTGGTCTGGGCATGCTGGTTGGCGTCCCGATTGGCGTTTGGGCGCTCGATCGCCTGAATGCCAGTGTTCTGACGGTTGCACTTGGCTTGCTGATCGTGGCTTATTCCGTTTATGCCCTCCTCAACTTGCACGTGCCCCGCTTACAACATCCGGGCTGGGCCGTTGGCTTTGGCCTGTTGGCGGGTGTGCTTGCCGGCTTGTTCAACTTTGCAGGTCCCGTGGTGATCATTTATGGTCAATGCCGGCAATGGGAGTCGGACGAGTTTAAGGGCAACTTGCAGGCGCTCTTTTTGGTCAATCAGGTGCTCGTCATTATCAATCGCGCCCTGGCCGGCACCTTCACGGCGTCGGTTTTGCAAAACTATCTGAGCTCGCTGCCCGTCATGGTCATCGGCGTTGTGGTGGCGCTGGGCCTTGCGCGCTTGTTAAGCCCAGGCACTTACCGCAGATTGGCCTTGATCATGCTGTTGATTTTGGGCGCTCAATTGCTGGTATGAACGGCTGGTCATCTGCAACTGATCGCCGCCGAGCGGCCCGATCAGCCATTTCCAACCATCCGCGCGAACTGGTCGGGTTGGCTCAGATTGTGGTAGGCGGTTCTGATCCAACCGGCTGAGAGGGCTGTTGACCAGACTCGAACCTCGCGAATACTGCCGGAGAAGTGGCCCCCGCCATTGGTCAATCGGCCGACTGCCAGGTTGGCGGCACAGGCGCGGATTTGTCCGCTGGCCGATCGCTCGGCCGCCAGCTCCCCATCGACAAATAATTGCAGCCGGGTCCCGGTATAGACACCCACGAGGTAATGCCAACCCGCCGCCAAAGGCTGATAGACGTGCACACTCGCGACGCCCGCGGCCGCGTTGATCAGAAAGCCAGGCCCGAGTATCGACGCGCAGAGCCCGCCATTGTGGCCATAGTCGGAATAGCGCAGGCTAAAAGCTCCTTCTGCTCCAAGCGTGTCATAGCGTAATACTCGCCCATGCATGCCGCCGCTGCCGGTGCCGTCGCGCCAGGGCGCCATGTAGAAATACCGGCCATCGAACGCACCGGCGTTGTAGCCTACCGAGCGCAGGCCATCGGTTCCGCTGGCATCTCGCGCGGTCCAGGCCTCCGGCTGGTCAAACGGGAGCAAAGTGTTATAGCGCAAGATGTTCGAATGAAATTTGGGGCGCTTATCGCTGCTGGGCCGGCTGATGAAGGGCACGAAATAGACGAAACGGCCGTCGAAGAAGCCGCCGTCGAAGCCGCCGGTGTCGAGGCCGTCGGTTGGGTTCGCGTCAAACGACGACCAGCTCGTTGCTAGGGCAAAATCGTCGTGAGTGTCGTAGCGCACCACGCGGCCATGGGCGTATGGCACGAGGTACAGATAGCGCCCATCAAAAACCGCTCCCACGCTCATGTGGACACCAAACGGGCGGCCGTCCACGGCGCTCCAGCTGCGCTGGTCGCCGAATTCGCCGTGTGTGTCGTAACGCAGAATCACCCCGTTCGAGAGGGGCACAAAATAGGCGTAACGACCATCGAACGCGCCCCCATCAAAGTTGCCGGCCGCCAGACCCGGCACCCGGCTGGCATCGAAGGTTTGCCAGCTGTCCCCATTCTTGAAGTCACCTCGCGTATCAAATCGAATCACACGCGCACTGAAAGTGTCCTCGCGCAGAGGATCGCCGCTGTATCCGGGGCAGAAATACAGGTAGCGGCCGTCAAAAATGGCGCCCTGCTGTGAATGCACTTCGCCGGCGTCGTAAGCGGCCCAACTCGCTGGTTGATAGAAATCGGCCTGGGTATCGTAGCGCAGCACCCGGCTGTGGTAGCCGGCCTCATCCTGACGCGGCACGAAATAGATATAGCGCCCATCAAAGGCCGCACCGTAATATCCTTTTGTGTTCAGGCCATCTATATGGCCGGCATCAAAAGCGGCATAGCTTGTCCCTTCTTTGAATGGAGCTTGAGTGTCGTAACGCAGCACAATCCCATGCGCAGCACGGTCCTCGTAGTGTTGGGGCGAGAAATACACGTAGCGTCCGTCAAATACCGCTCCGAAGTAAGCGGCACACCGCAGCCCATCGGTGGCGCTGGCATCAAACGCCTCCCAGCTATCCATCCCGCTGCGCGGCGCCCACTGTGACACTACCGATTGCAGAGTTTCAATCTGAGGGGATGGGCTATAGACCCAGGCCTCAACTGAGAGAGTTTCGGCGATCTCCCCTGTTGGCCCGAGCCGGACCTCCTCATTCCATCCCGGCTGGCCCAAGGCGTGCAACACGAACAGGCAATCCCGCGGCCAAACTTGCTCGCCGAAGGTAGACAATGGGTGATCTGCCAGGTGGAGAGCGAGGACCGTGTCCGCGCGGCTCGTGAGCGCCGGGATCCTTACCCAGGCCTCCAGCTCGCCCTGGTCAGGATCATATCGCGACAGTGTATGTAAGAGACGGTCGCGCTGGTCAGCCAGAGTGAAAAACAGCTCAGAGCCATCGTTCGCATGGAGCCGGCCGCCGGCATCCACGACCTTCAAGTCGGGACTGGCGATGTGAAGGTAGACCGGATAATCTTGGAGCGGGTCGCCGGTCACCAGGGTATGATCAAGGATGATCTTTTTCGGGAACATGGTGCCCCTTGGCACGGGATATCAGCTTCTGGCAGATAGGCTGCTGTAGGCCGACAATTCGAATGGATTTCAGCGGACGACGCTAAATATCGGCCATGACGGTCTTTTTCTGAAATCGTGTCGTCTACAACAAAGCTAGGGGTTGACTGGCAGCCCCAGGTGGCTTTCGGGTTGCACGAGCAGCAGGTGATCAGGGGCAGGCGCCAGGAAACGCGAAAGCATGAGGGCCGCCGCCCCGATGGCTACCGCATCCGTCGACAACTCGCTCTCAACAATCTCAACCGCCCGCCACGGTATTTCGAAGGTATGGGCCTGAGCGGCCAACCGGATCGCCTCGAGGAAGATCGGTGGGGCCTGCCGTATGACACCACCTAGAATAACGCGCTCAGGATTGAACATGTTGATGACATTGGCGACGGCGATGCCGATGTAGTTGCCGGCCTCGCGGAAAGCCTCCAGGGCAGCCGGCCCGCCGGATTGAGCGAGCTCGGTCAAATCTTGACGGGTGAGGCTGTCGATCGCGTGTTGTAGGCGAGGCGAAAGGGCCGGGACGCGCCCGGCCCTGGCAAGAAAGCGGATCCGTTCCACAATCGCATTGGTCGAAGCGAGCGCTTCGAGGCAGCCGCGTTTACCGCAGACACACAGTGGCCCATCGGGGGCGATGGTCATATGACCAATCTCGCCTGCGCTACCATTGCTGCCAAGGTACAGTTCGCCATCGATTATGATGCCGGCTTTAATGCCGGAGCCGATGTTTATGAATACGAGGTTCTCGCAATTGCGGCCAGCGCCGTACCATTTCTCACCCAAGGCAGCGGCATTCGCGCGGTTGGCGATATACACATTGAGTGGCAACTGCTCGGCCACCAGGCGGGCCAATTCAACATTGGCCCACTGGAGCCGTTCAGCCAACACCACCACATCCTTTTGGTGGTCGTACACGCCCGGAATACCAATTCCGATTCCGACCAACCGTTGTGGGAAGTTCTGTTGGACCACTCGGACCGCTTCACTCAATACGTCCAGGAAGGTGGAGACGCGTGTGTCCGTGAGGGGATAGGTGTCGCTCCTTAAGGGCGTGGCGTCGAGCTCTGTAACAACTGCCTGACATTCATTCTGCCGTATCTCAATGCCGAGCGCGATGGCTGAAGCCGTATTGAACTCGTACAGCACCGGGCGGCGGCCACGACTGAGTGAACGCACACCCACCTCGCGAACCAGGTTCAAGCTCTGGAGTGCGGCGACGATGCGCGACGCCGTGGCTTTGGTAATTTTGGCGTGACGTGCGATATCGACCCGCGACAAAGAGCCATGCCTGCGCAGCAGCTGCAAGACGCGAAGCTGATTAATGGCGGGCGTTACTGATTTTTGGGCGTCGATCAGTTGTCTCGCGAGTTGTTTGTCAGTCATGGCTGCCAAAACCCAGAATTCTATGCACTGGTAAACAAAGTCAATCTGTGCTGCGGCCCATTGGAAGGGAGGTAGATGAACATGCGCTTCCAATGGCGTAAATAGTATCAAGAACTCGGCTATCCCGGCGTACTTCTCGAATTGTACCCCGTAATTCGGATCACGAATGAACGAAGCGTCACCGGCTGTGGAGATGGAATGCCAACTAGAACTGACAATTACGACCAGTGGAAAGAGTACATGCATGGGCAAGTGCCGAATTTACAAGCCCGAGTTGAATGCTGAAGTTGTGCTGGCGTCGCCACGCAGCCAAAAGATAGAGGCGCCGATCTGTCGCAAGCGCGAAATCGCACCGGAACTGCCGTCGCGCTGGCAGACCCAGTTGAACGAAGTAGCCGCACCACGCTTTTGCCCGTCCAAGTCAATCCGCGCCCGGCCCCCATCCGCCTGGCTTGGCTCCAGCCTTGATTTAGGCTTGTTCTTCAGACTGATTTGCCTATAATTGAGCATGAAACGTACTCGTTACGTCTATTGACTGGCACCGCAAAGACGGTCAAGGTTCCTTAGCCAAAACGCCAGCTTTTACAACAGACCCTTAGCCGCGATTGGCGGAAAGCCGAATAAGGGTGCTCCAAAGACGGATAAGGTGCTGCAAAACCCTCATTCGGCGGTTCAAATCCGCCCGTCG
>Ga0070730_10001112_pt1 | contig 26694 bp, 16 predicted proteins | sample Coa_R1_3_FD_66447 | JGI IMG/M metagenome (GOLD analysis project Ga0070730, IMG submission 66447) | Surface soil microbial communities from Centralia Pennsylvania, which are recovering from an underground coalmine fire - Coalmine... | ecosystem: Environmental > Terrestrial > Soil > Unclassified ... | reverse complement strand
TGGCCTGACGATGGCGGCTCGCGTTTCGCGCAAGGTCATATCCGTCGCCGACGCGGCGGCGCTGGCCCAGGCTGCCGCCGATCGCGTGCTGGCGCGGATCGCTGAAAATGGCGGCCGCATTGCGATCTGCCTGACCGGCGGATCGAGCCCAAAAGCGCTCTATGAGTTGCTTGCGACCGACGCCTATCGCGCGAGGATTCCGTGGCCGCGCGTGCATTGGTTCATCGGCGACGAGCGCTTCGTGCCATCAAGCGATTCCAGAAACAACATGGCCGTGGCGGGCGCCACCTTCCTCGACCGCTTCGCGCCTGCTGCAAACATCCACCCTATTCCGACGGATTTGGTGAGCCCGGGTGATGCCGCCGCACGCTACGAGGACGAGCTGAAATCGTTCTACGGCGCCGCGTCGCTCGATCCCGCGCGGCCGCTGTTCGATCTCGTGCTCATGGGCGTAGGTCCGGATGGCCACACCGCCTCGCTGTTTCCCGGCTATCCTGCGGTGGACGAGACGGCGCGCTGGGTGGTCGGCGTGCCCAAGGCCAATGTCGAACCCTTCGTGCCCCGGATATCCCTGACGTTGCCTGCGCTGGCCTCCTGCCGCGAGATGCTGTTCGAGGTTGCAGGGGAGAGCAAGCGCACGATCTTGACGCGGGTGTTGTCCGGCGAGAACCTGCCTGCGTCTCGCGCGCGGTCCAATGGCGAGACGGTCTTTCTGGTGGATGCGGCCGCGCTTGCGGAGACTATTCGTGGGGGATGATCAAACGCCGTGCGCGCTGGTCCTGATGGGCGTATCCGGCTCGGGCAAGTCCACCGTCGGCGAGACGCTGGCAGCGCGGCTCGGCTGGCCATACGAGGACGCCGACCAATTCCATCCTGCCAGCAACGTCGCCAAGATGAGCGCAGGCCACCCCTTGACCGACGAGGACCGCTGGCCCTGGCTCAAGGCCATTGCCGCCGAGATCGATCGCGTCTGCGATGCGGGCGGCAGAGTGGTGATCGGCTGCTCGGCGCTCAAGCGCGCCTATCGCGACGTCCTCTCGCATCATCGAACCGACATCCGTCTGGTTTACCTCAAGGGCACGCAGGCTCTCATTGCAGAGCGGCTCGGCCGCCGCAAAGGTCATTTCATGCCACCCGGACTCCTGGCCAGCCAGTTCAATACGCTCGAGCCGCCCACCTCCGACGAGCATCCGGTGACCGTCTCGATCGACGCACCGGTGGACGACATCGTCGACACCATTTTGCGCCAATTGAAATTGAGCCCCGCATGACCCGTATCGCGCTTGTCGTGTCCGATGTCGACGGCACGCTGCTCACCAAGGACAAGACCCTGACCGAGGCCAGCAAGGCTGCGGTGGCGCGGCTTCATGCCGCCGGCATCGGCTTCACCATCACCTCGAGCCGACCGAGCATCGGCATGCGCTTCCTGATCGAGCCGCTCCAGATCAAGCTGCCGGTCGGCGCCTTCAATGGCAGCTCGATCGTCGATGCGAGCATGAAGGCGGTCGAGCAGCACCTGATCCCGGAGGCAGCGGTCCGGCGCAGCCTCGAACTGCTCGACGAATACGGCGTCGACATCTGGCTCTTCACCAACGAGCACTGGTTCACCAAAAACGGCGACGGCGACTATGTCCCGAACGAGAAGCGCGCGATCAAGGCCGATCCGACCGTGATCGATGATTTCACGCCGTATCTCGCGCGCACCTGCAAGCTGGTCGGCTCGACCTCGGATTTCGCGCTGCTTGCGCGATGCGAAGCGGCCGTGCAGACGGCGCTGGGCGTGCAGGCGACCGCCGTGCGCTCGCAGAGCTATTATCTCGACATCACCCCACCCGGCCAGAACAAGGGCACCTTTGTGCGGGCGATGGCGCACCGGCTTGGCATCTCGACCGACACGGTCGCGACCATCGGCGACATGCACAATGATGTGGCAATGTTCGAGGTCAGCGGACTTTCCTTTGCGATGGGCAACGCGTCCGACGACGTCAAGACATACGCCAAGCGTGTTACGGCGACGAATGAGGAGGACGGATTTGCCAAGGCGATGGACGTGATCTTGCGGGAAAACAGGTAGGCTCACTTCGAGCGCTGCATCGCCGGCTTCTCGCTCGCTTTCAGCACCTCATCCAGATTGTGCGCGCTGTTGACCAGCGCGATGTGCGTCAGCGCCTGCGGAAAATTGCCGGTCTGGCGCTGTGCGATCGCATCATATTCTTCCGCGAGCAGGCCGAGATCGTTGGCGACCGAGACCACGCGGTCGAACAGCGCTTGCGCTTTCTTCAGCTCGCCGGAAAGTACATAGGCATCGGCCAGCCACAGGCTGCAGGCGAGGAAGGCGCCCTCGGCTGGCTGCTTCTCAGCTTCGCGCGGATCGTGCCTGAGCACAAAACCGCCGCGCATCATGTGCTTTTCGATGGCTGCCAACGTGCCGCGCACCCGCGCGTCCTTTGGCGGCAAAAAGCCGACAGAGGGCATCAGCAGGATGCTGGCATCGAACAGCTTTGAGCCATAGGACTCGACGAAGGCACCGAGCTCGACATCGAACCCCTTGGCACAGACGTCGCGGTGAACGGTCTCGCGCAGCCTGCGCCATTCCGCCACCGGCGCCTCGAAGCCGAATTTCTCCGCGCTCTTGATGCCACGGTCGAACGCGACCCAGCTCATCACTTTCGAGAAGACGTAGTGCCTGGGCTTGCCGCGCCGCTCCCAGATGCCGTGATCGGGCTGGTCCCAGACTTCGGCGAGATGTTTCAACACCGCGCATTCGAGAGGCCAGGTATCTTCGAACCGCAACTTCGCCATGCGCGCCTGGTGAAACGCGTCGATCAGCTCACCATAGACGTCGAGTTGCAGTTGCGCATGCGCGGCATTGCCGATCCTGACGGGCTTTGCGCCTTCATAGCCGGGCAGCCAGTCGGCTTCCCACTCCAGCAGCCGCCGCTGGCCCCAGATGCCGTACATGATCTGCATGTCGTCGGGCGCGCCGGCCACCGAACGCAGCAGCCAATTGTGCCAGGCCGAGGCTTCCTCGGTATAGCCCGAGTTCATCAGCGCCAGCAGCGTGAAGGTGGCGTCGCGCAGCCAGCAGAAGCGGTAGTCCCAATTGCGCGCGCCGCCGAGCTTTTCCGGCAGCGACGTCGTCGGTGCCGCCACGATGCCGCCGGTCGGATCGAAGGTCAGCGCCTTCAGCGTGATCAGCGAACGCAACACGAGCGCGCGATGCTCGCCCTCATAGCTGCAGCGACCGCACCACTCCTTCCAGAAAGTTTCCGTCTCCTTCAGCGCGATTTCGGGATCGATCGGATCGGGTAGATCGAGATGCGACGGCCCGTAGGTCAACACGAAGGGGATCGTCTTGCCTGCGCTCACCTCAAAATCGGCGACCGTCGTCATGTCCTCGCCGCGGGTCTGGACCGGTGTGCGCAGCACGGTCATGTCCTGACCTGCGATCGCAACCAGAGCCGCGCGTTCTTCGCTGCGCCTCACCCAGGGAATGTCGTTGCCGAAGCCAAAGCGGATGACAAGCTGCATCCGCATCCTGGCCCGGCCCTCGATACCGCGCACCAGGCGCACGACGTCGGAAGCCTTGCCGCGCGGCGGCATGAAGTCGATCAGCGCGACGATGCCGTCGGCGGTCTCGAACCTCGTCTCCAGGATCAGCGTTTCGTCCCAATAGCGGCGGGAGGTCTTCCTGATCTCGCCGGCCGGCGCGATCAGCCAGCGCCCGTTCATGTTGGTGCCGAGCAACGCCGCAAAGCAGGCATCGGAATCGAAGGCCGGCCAGCATAGCCAGTCGATCGATCCATCGCGGCCGACCAGCGCCGCGGTCTCACAATCGCCGATCAGGCCATAGTCTTCGATCGGTAAGGGCAACGGTCCTCACTCGCTCACGCGGCAACGGAAGCTCGTCACCTCTCCCCGGCGGGGAGAGGTCAACCGGGCGCCTGGCTCACGGCCTCAATCCGCAATGCGCGCCCGTTCATGCGTCGCCTGCTTCAGCGCGGCAACGTCGATGCTCGAGCCGATATCTTCCACCGCCACAGGGAGCCGCTGGCGCCAGTTCGGGTGCTCATTGACGGTGCCGGGAATGTTGGGCTGATCGATCACGCCCAGCAAATCCTCCAGCGAGATCACCATCAGCCGCGACTTCGTCCGCGCCAGGAATTTCGCGACCGAATAGAGATCGTTTTGATGGATGTCGTGCGACCGCAGCACCTCGTCGAGCATGCCCAGCGCATGCCAGCGCGCATCGTCGCTCTCACCCGGATCGAGCCCGAGCGAGCGTTTCATCCGAAGATCGCTGAAGGAGCGCCAGCCGGCATAGGTCGAAAGATCATGGGTGTTGAATGTGATCAGCGCGTTCGGCTGATAGCGGTCGATGCCGCGGAAGCCGCCGCCCTCGTCGCGCTCGAACATCATGACGAGATAGGACCAGATGCCCCAATCGGCCATGTGCTCGCGGAATCCCTCCGGCACCGTGCCGAGGTCCTCGCCGATCACGACGCAATGATGCGCGACGCTTTCAAGGGCCGTCACTGCAAACAGCGCTTCCAGCGGCATCTGCACATAGGCGCCCTGCCGGGCCGGAAAGCCGTCGGGTATGAGATAGAGCCGTTTCAGCCCCAGCACATGATCGAGCCGGATCGCGCCGGCATGGCGCATCGCGGCGCGCAGCATCGCACGGAACGGCTCCAGCAACGTTATCTCGAGGCCCGTGGCATTGAAGCCGGCGAGGCCCCAGCTCTGACCAAGCGTATTGAGCGGATCGGGCGGCGCGCCGACGCCAAGCTGCCGCGAGATCGCAACCTGCTCGTTCCAGGCATCAAAACCATCGGGCTGCACGCCGACGGCAACGTCGAGATAGAGCCCGACCTTCATCCCGAGCTGTTCGGCGAGCTTCTTGCAGCCGCCCAATTGCCGGTCGGCAATCCACTGCACATACTCGACGAACTCGACCTCGCTCTTGTCGGGACCGGCACGGAGCGCAGTACAGCGCGTCTCGTCCGGCTTCCGCCATTCCTCGGGCCATTCCCACCAAGGCGCCTTGAAACGATGGCGCAGCACCTCAAAGCAGGCGAAATGCGACAACAGCGCACCCTGCTCGGCGCGGAATGCGTCAAAATCCTTGCGCGACGTTGCGTTCCGGGCGGTGCTGAATCTCTCGAAAGCCGACCGCAGGGCGCGCCATTTCAGCGCGGCGACGCCGGCATAGTCGACATTGGTGCTCTGGCGCAGCCACGCAAGCGCGTCACCTTCCGGCATAGGCCGGTAGCCCGGCGCCTTCTCCGCATCGATATAGAGTCCGTTCAGGAACAGCCGACTGTTCGGCGAATAGGGACTGCAATCCGTCGGCCGGTCGTCGAACAGCGCATGCAGCGGGTTGAGGCCGATGCCGTCGGCGCCAAGCTGGTGCGCAAGCCGGATCAGGTCTTCCAGATCGGTGAAATCCCCCATCCCCCAATTGCGCGCCGAGCGAACGCCATAGAGCTGCGCGGCGATCACCCAGCCGCGATCGAAGTCGCCGGCAAAGGCCCGTGCTGGCGCGACGATCAGCGAAGCCTCCTCGCTGTCGCCGCCGGCGTCGGTGAGCTGCAGCCGGTAAGTGCCGGCGGCCAGGTCCTCCGGCCAGACGAGGCTGCGATCATTGGTCGCGCCTTCCGCGACGGGGTTGTCCCGCGCCTCGATCTTCCAGCGCACCGGCAGGCGAGCGCCGTCGCCAAGCTCCGTCCGCGCTGGAAGCCCGGTGCGAATCACCACGGGACCAGCCACGAGCCGGCGCGACGTCCGCGCCGGGAAGGCGTTCACAATGATTTTCAGAGCCCCTTCGTCGGTGACGTGACGCTTGCCCTGGCCATCGGTAAATTCGGTCAGGATTCCGAGATTCTGGGCTTGGCTGAAGAGGTCCATTCGGCACGCAGCTTGCACACGACCGGCGATGGTGTCGGGGTGATGGTGTCGGGTTGACGAGGTCGCGAAATTGTCCAGATAGGAGAAGAGGATAGGATCTTCCAACGCCGTGGCCTCGCAAATGGTTCCAAAGGGAACCAATGGCGCGCGAGCGGCATTCTACTCAGGTACAGCGTCTCCTTTCCTCTTAACGAAACGGGACGTCGGCTCCATGTCAATGGCATCACCGTGATCAGACAAGCGCAAGCCGCCGTCAGCGCCAGGTTCGGCGCCGTTTCCCTTTTTGGCACGGGAGGCGGACAACCGAGGCTGGCGTTCTCGCGGGCGCGCAGGGGGTAGCGCCATGAACCTGATGTCCTCCATCGACACCGCCGAGCTGCCGGTGACCGATCTCGACGCCGAGACGCTCTGGTACAAGGATGCGATCATCTACCAGCTTCACGTGAAGGCCTTTGCCGACAGCAACAATGACGGTATCGGCGACTTCGCGGGGCTGACCGAGAAGCTCGGGTACCTGCAGGACCTCGGCGTCACCACGCTGTGGCTGTTGCCGTTCTACCCCTCGCCCGGCCGCGACGACGGCTACGACATCGCCGACTACGGTTCCGTCAATCCCGATTTCGGGACGATGAAGGACTTCAAGCGCTTCATCCAGGAAGCGAAGAAGCGTGGCCTGCGCGTCATCACCGAGCTCGTCGTTAACCATACCTCCGACCAGCACGACTGGTTCAAGCGCGCCCGCCGCAGCCATCCCGGATCGAGCGCGCGCGACTGGTATGTCTGGAGCGATACCGACCAGAAATACCCGGGCACGCGGATCATCTTCACCGATACCGAGAAATCGAACTGGACCTGGGATCCCGAAGCCGGCCAGTTCTACTGGCACCGTTTCTTCTCGCACCAGCCGGATTTGAATTTCGACAATCCGCGCGTGGTGAGCGCCATCCTCCAGGTGATGAAGCGCTGGCTCGACAGCGGAGTCGACGGCTTCCGCCTCGACGCCATCCCCTATCTCTGCGAGCGCGACGGCACCAACAACGAGAACCTGCCGGAGACGCACGCGATCATCAAGAAGCTGCGCAAGGAGCTCGACGCCTACGCCAAGAACAAGGTGCTGCTTGCCGAGGCCAATCAATGGCCGGAGGACGTGCAGGAATATTTCGGCCAGGACGACGAGTGCCACATGGCCTATCACTTCCCGCTGATGCCGCGTATCTACATGGCGATCGCGCAGGAAGACCGCTTCCCGATCACCGACATCCTGCGCCAGACGCCGGACATCCCGGCGAATTGCCAATGGGCGCTGTTCCTGCGCAACCACGACGAGCTGACGCTCGAAATGGTCACCGACGTCGAGCGCGACTACCTGTGGTCGACCTATGCGAACGATCCGCGCGCGCGCATCAATGTCGGCATCCGTCGGCGGCTCGCACCGCTGATGGACAACGACCGCCGCAAGATCGAGCTGATGAACTCGCTGTTGTTCTCCTTCCCGGGCACGCCGATCCTCTACTACGGCGACGAGATCGGGATGGGCGACAACATCTATCTCGGCGACCGCAACGGCGTGCGCACGCCGATGCAATGGACGCCGGACCGCAACGGCGGCTTCTCCCGCGCGGACCCGGCAAAGCTCTATGCACCGATGATCATGGACCCGGTCTACGGCTATGAGGCCGTAAACGTGGAAGCGCAGTCGCGCAGCCACTCTTCACTGCTTTCCGCCACCAAGCGGCTGATCTCGGTGCGCAAATCAACGCTCGCTTTCGGCCGCGGCTCGATGACCTTCATCCGGCCGGCCAACCGCGCGGTGCTCTCCTATGTCCGGGAATACAAGGGCGAGGCGATCCTGTGCGTTGCGAACCTGTCACGCTCGGCGCAGGCAACCGAGCTCGATCTGTCGGCGTGGAAGGATCGCGTCCCGCTGGAAATGCTCGGCCGCACGCGCTTTCCCGCGATCGGCGAATTGCCCTACATGATCACGCTCGCGCCCTACGGCTTCTACTGGTTCGAGCTGAAGGAGCGCGACAAGTCGGAGCCGGTCACGCCGCGCGCGGTGCCCGAATTCGAGACGCTGGTGGTGCCGCTCAACTCGACCTGGGTCTCGCTCGCCCGCACCCGCGGCGTGTTCGAGCGCGACGTGCTGCCGGGGCATCTGGCGCGCACGCGCTGGTATCCGGAGCATTCGCCGAAGGCGATCCATCCGATGCTGGTGTCGGCGATCCCGTTCTGCGACATCGGCGACAACCGGCCGTGGCTTGCCTTTTTCGAGGCGACGCAGCACGGCAAGACGGCGCGCTACCTGTTGCCGATGCAGATCGAATGGGTGCGCTTCGATCGCGAGCGCTTCAACCCGCGCGCCTTCGCGGCCGTTCGCCAGGGCGCGCGCGAAGGCACGCTGCTCGACGTTGCGACCGACCCGATCTTCATCGGGCTGTTGCTGCGCAATCTGAGCCAGTCGTTGACGGTCACGGAAAACAATCTGCAGCTTGAATTCAGGCCGACCAGCCAGTTTGCCAATAAGCAGGTGCGGCAGCCCGAAAGCGTCCGCGCCGTCGAGACCGGAAAATCCAACAGCATCGCGCTCGTCGATGGCGACTATTGCAGCAAGGTGCTTCGGAAGACAGAGGCCGGCATCAACCCCGCCATCGAGGTCGGGCGCTTTCTGACCGACGTCGCAGGCTTTCCCAATGCGCCCGCCCTGCTCGGCACCGTCGAATTCGTCGAGGGTGAGCAGCGCAGCGCCGTCGCGACCCTGCACGCCCAGATCGCGCACCAGGGCGACGGCTGGACCGTGACCTCGGCCTATCTCGACCGCTTTGTCGACGACCAGCGCCTGCTCGCGACCAGCGGTCACGCCAAAACGAGCGGGGAACAGATTCCGTATTTGCGCATCCTGGCGCAGGCCGGACGGCGCCTGGCCGAGCTGCACATGGCGCTATCCAGCAATTCCGTGCTGGCCGAATTCGCCCCGGAGCCGATCGGGCCTGCGGACGTTCGGCGCTGGACCGGAGACATCATCGCGCGCGCGGACGAGCTGTTCGACAGGCTCGGCCAGCGCGATGCCGTGCGGGAAGCCGATCGGCCGTTGGTCGAAAGGCTGCTGTCGCAGCGCGAAGCCCTGCACGAGCGTCTCGCCACCGTGCTGCCGCCGGACGTCGATGGATCGGCCATCCGCGTCCACGGCGATTTCCGGCTTGAGCAGACCCTGATCGTCAAGGACGACATCTTCATCATCGGCTTCGAGGGCGATGCCGGACTTACGCTCGAGGAGCGCCGGCACAAGGCGCCGCCGGCGCGCGACGTCGCCGGCCTGATCCGCTCGATCGATTATTCCGTCACGGCAGCGTTCGACCGCGCCCTCAGAGCGGCGTCCGAAGAGCAGGACAAGCTTGCGGCGGCCCTTTCCGAATGGCGCGAGCGCGCAATGAAAGCCTTCGTGACCGCCTACCGCGACAGCATGACGAGGGCACGACTATGGCCCGCCGATGCGCATACGGCCGACGCCATGGTCAGCTTCTTTTTGCTGGAAAAAGCCGTTCACGAGATCGAATATGAGCTCGAACACCGGCCCGAATGGCTGCGCACGCCGGTTGCCGGTCTGCTCCGTATTCTGTCCGAGTCCGCCAAAGAGGCCCGATGAACAAACTGTCTGCCGAGGCTTATGCGATCGTCGAAGGCCGTCACGCCGATCCCTTCCGCTATCTCGGCCTCCACAAGGAGGGCGAGAAGACGGTGGTGCGGGCCTTCCTGCCCGACGCATCCAATGTCGAGGCTGTCGGCGAGCATGGCGAGACGGCGAAGCTATCGCGAATCCATGACGCCGGGCTGTTTGCCGGCGCGATGCCGAACGGTTCGCAGCGCTACCAGCTCCGCGCGCAATACGGCGACAATGTCGTCCAGATCGAGGATGCCTATCGCTTTCCTCCGATCCTGACCGACTACGATCTCTACCTGCTCGGCGAAGGCTCCGACCAGCGGCTCTACGACAAGCTCGGCGCGCATCCGCGCGTGATGGACGGCGTCGAGGGCGTTGCCTTTGTGGTGCTGGCGCCGAATGCGCGGCGGGTCAGCGTGGTCGGCGATTTCAATTTCTGGGATGCGCGGCGGCATCCGATGCGTGTCCGCGGCGTCGGCTATTGGGAGCTGTTCATTCCGCATGCCAAGGCGGGCGATCACTACAAGTTCGACATGATCGGTCCGCACGGCCAGCATTTGCCGCTCAAGTCCGACCCGGTGGCCTTTGCCGCGGAAGTGCGGCCGAAGACCGCTTCGATCGTGCTCGACGAGGCGAGGCTGCCGCGTCCGCGCCCGGCGCCGGAGAGAATCAACTCGCGCAGCGCCCCGATCTCGATCTACGAGGTGCATCTCGGCTCCTGGCGGCGCAAGGGCAACAATGAGTGGCTGACTTATCGCGATCTGGCGGAGCAGTTGCCGACCTACGCACGCGATCTCGGCTTCACCCACGTCGAATTCCTGCCCGTCAGCGAACATCCGTTCGACGGCTCCTGGGGCTATCAGCCGACCGGACTGTTTGCCCCGACCAGCCGCTTCGGCTCGCCGGAGGATTTCTGCGCGCTGATCGACGCCTGCCATGCGCAGGGGCTGGGCGTGATCCTCGACTGGGTGCCCGGACATTTTCCGGACGACCCGCACGGGCTCGGCCAGTTCGACGGCACCGCGCTCTACGAGCACGCCAACCCCATGCAGGGCCGCCACCTCGATTGGGGCACGCTGATCTATAACTACGGCCGCACCGAAATCGTCAATTTCCTGGTGTCGAACGCGCTGTTCTGGCTCGACCGCTACGCCGTCGATGGCCTGCGCGTCGATGCGGTCGCCTCCATGCTTTATCTCGACTACAGCCGTCCCTATGGCGGCTGGATTCCGAACAAGTATGGCGGCCGGGAAAATCTCGACGCGATTGCGTTCCTGCGCCGCTTCAACGCCGAGGTGTTCGCGCGCTTTCCCAATGCGACCACCGCGGCCGAGGAATCAACCGCATGGGCGCAGGTGTCGCGGCCGGTCGAATATGGCGGACTCGGCTTCGGCTACAAGTGGAACATGGGCTGGATGCACGACACGCTGAAATATATCGGCAAGGATCCGATCCACCGCAAATACCATCACGGCGACATCCTGTTCGGCCTGCACTACGCCTTCTCGGAGAACTTCATACTGCCGCTGTCGCACGACGAGGTCGTGCACGGCAAGCGTTCGATCCTCGGGCGGATGCCCGGCGACGACTGGCAGCGCTTTGCGAATTTGCGCGCCTATTACAGCTTCATGTTCGGTCACCCCGGCAAGAAGCTGTTGTTCATGGGATCGGAATTCGCCCAGGAGAACGAGTGGAATCACGATCACTCGCTGGATTGGCACCTGCTCGAACAGAAGAAATATGCCGGCATCCAGGCGCTGGTCCGCGACCTCAACCAGCTCTACCGGAAGGTGCCGGCGCTGCACGAACTCGATTGCGAAGCAACGGGCTTCGAGTGGATCATCACCGAGGACGCCAACCACAACGCCTTCGCCTGGCTCCGCAAGGGCCATGATGCCCACGCGCGCTGCGTCGTCGTCGTGAATTTTTCGCCGAATGTCTATTACAACTACCGCGTCAGCGTGCCGTTCGCGGGCCTCTGGCGCGAGGTCTTCAATTCCGACTCCGCCTTCTACGGCGGCACCAATGTCGGCAATGTCGGCGCCGTCCGCGCTTCCGAGAGTGGCTCGCCCGAGCTCAACCTGACCATTCCCCCGCTCGCCGCCATCTTTCTCGTACCCGAAGGCTGATCCATGCGTCTGACCGCAGGGACCTTTTCGCGTCTCGGCGCAAGTTGGGACGGCCGCGGCACCAATTTCGCGTTGTTCTCGGCGAATGCGGAGAAGGTCGAGCTTTGCCTGTTCGACAATCAGGGCCGGCGCGAGCTTGAGCGCATCGAGCTGCCGGAACGCGACGAAGACGTCTGGCATGGCTATCTCAACGACGTCTCGCCCGGCCAGCTCTATGGCTATCGCGTTCACGGACCCTATGCGCCCGAGCAGGGCCACCGCTTCAACGCCAACAAGCTCCTGCTAGACCCTTACGCCAAACGGCTATACGGCCGGCTGGTGTGGAGCGATGCGCATTTCGCCTATCGCACCGGAAGTCCGCGCGAGGACCTCTCCTTCGACCGCCGCGACAATTCACGCGGCATGCCGAAGGCAGTAGTGGTCGACGAGACCTTCAACTGGGGACGACGCGAAATCCGCCCGAGCATTCCCTGGGATCACACCATCATCTACGAAGCCCACGTCAAGGGCCTGACGCAAACACGCGAGGACGTTGCGCCGAACCTGCGCGGTACCTATGGCGGCCTCTCCTCGCCCGCGATGATCGCGCATTTGAGGAAGCTCGGCGTCACCACGATCGAGCTCCTGCCGATCCACGCCTTCGTCGACGACCGCATCCTGGTCGAGAAGAAGCTCGTCAATTACTGGGGCTACAACACGTTGTCCTACTTCGCGCCGGAGCCGCGCTATGCCCAGGACAACCCGCTGGACGCGTTTCGCACCACGGTGGCACGGCTGCATGATGCCGGCATCGAGGTGATGCTGGACGTGGTCTACAACCACACCGCCGAGGGCAACCATATGGGCCCGACGCTGTCGTTCCGCGGCATCGACAATGCTTCCTACTATTGGCTGAAGCCCGACAACAGGCGCTACTACGACGACTTCACCGGCTGCGGCTCGTCGGTCAACCTCACCCATCCCCGCGTGCTGCAGATGGTGACGGACTCGCTGCGCTACTGGGTCGAGGTCTGCCATGTCGACGGCTTCCGCTTCGATCTCGCCACCACGCTCGCGCGCACCCCGAACGGCTTCGACCGCAACAGCGCCTTTCTCACCGCCGTCCGGCAGGACCCGGTGCTCGCTTCCGTCAAGCTCGTCGCCGAGCCCTGGGACCTCGGCATGGGTGGCTACCAGGTCGGCGCCTATCCCTCGCAATGGTCGGAATGGAACGACCGCTACCGCAGCACGATGCGTCGCTATTGGAGCGGCGAGGGAAGCCTGATCGGCGAGGTATCGAGCCGCATGACGGCCTCCTCCGACCTGTTCAACCATGACGGCCGCAAGCCGCGCGCCAGCGTCAACCACATCACCGTCCATGACGGTTTCACGCTTGCCGACCTTTTCAGCTACAACCAGAAGCACAATGAGGCCAACGGCGAGGACAATCGCGACGGCTCCAGCGACAACCACAGCAACAATTGCGGCCATGAGGGCCCGACAGATGACGTCGCGATCGTCGCGCTGCGGCGCCAGCTCCGCAAGAACCAGCTCGCCTGCCTGCTGCTGGCGCAGGGCCTGCCGCTCCTGCTCGCCGGCGATGAGGTCGGCAACTCGCAGAACGGCAACAACAACGCCTATTGCCAGGACAATCCGACCGGCTGGATCAAGTGGGAGCATCTCGGCAAGGAGGGCGAGGACCTCACCGATTTCGTCGGCCATATGACGAGCTTGCGCGAAAAATTTCCGCAAATGCGCGGACATCATTGGCTCGACGGGCGACGCCCCGACGGCTCCTACGGTGTCCTTTGGCTGACGCCCGCGGCCGAAGAGATGAAGGAAGCCGACTGGAAATTTCCGGATGGCAGGTTTCTCGCCTATGTGCTGGGTCCGGTGGAACCAGGGCAGGCGCCGATCTTTATTGTGCTGAACGCGGCTCCCGAAGAGATCGCGTTCAAGCTGCCGAAGATGCCGGGCTACAGGAGCTGGCAACAGGTGCTGAACACGACCGAGATCAAGCAGGAGAGCGCGGAGTTTGCCTCCGGTGCCGACGCGAAGGCCCCGTCCCGCTCGGTGCTGGCCTTTGCAGGCGCGACATGAGCAACGCCCGGTTTGGCGCCAGGCCGACCCGGGAGGGCACGTCGTTCCGGCTGTGGGCGCCGGCGGCCAAACGCGTCGAGCTCGTGCTGGAGAAGAAGCCGTTTCAAATGCGGCGCGACGGCGGCTGGTTCTCGGCTGATGTCGCAGGCTGCGGCGCCGGCGCGCGCTACAGATTTCGCATCGATGACGAGATCGACGTCCCCGACCCGGCCTCTGCCTTCCAGCCCGACGATGTGTTCGGCCCGAGCGAGGTGATCGATCACGCGAGTTTTCAATGGTGCGCGAAGGATTGGCGCGGCAGGCCGTGGACCGACACCGTTCTGATCGAAACGCATGTCGGCGCCTTCACGACGGAGGGCAGCTATCGGGCGATGATCGACAAGCTCGATCATCTCGTCGAGACCGGGATCACTGCGCTGGAGTTGATGCCACTCGCCGATTTCGCCGGTCGCCGCGGCTGGGGCTATGATGGCGTGCTCTGGTATGCGCCCGACAGCGCCTATGGCCGGCCGGAGGATCTGAAGTCGCTGATCGACGAGGCGCATCGGCGCGGACTGATGATGTTTCTGGACGTCGTCTACAATCACTTCGGTCCGCAGGGGAATTTCATCGGCCGCTATGCGCCGAGCTTTTTCACCGAGGCGCATACGCCCTGGGGCAGCGCGATCGACTATCGTGTCGGCGAGGTGCGCGCCTTCGCGATCGAGAACGCACTCTGTTGGCTGCGCGATTACCGCTTTGACGGGCTGCGGCTCGACGCCGCCAATCACATCATGTCCGAGCCCGGCAGACCATCGATGCTGCACGATCTCAGCATCGCCGCCGGAAAGCTCGCGGCGGCCACGGGCCGGCACATCCATCTCGTGCTTGAGAATGGCGACAATCGCGCCTCGCTCCTCGACGTAGCGCAAGAGCCATCGCGCGGCAAATATCGCGCGCAGTGGAACGACGATTATCACCACGCCTGGCACGTGTTGTTCACCCGCGAAAGCAACGGCTATTACGGCGACTATCAGCGCTCGCCGCGTGGCGACATCGCCCGCGCGCTGGCGTCGGGCTTTGTCTACCAGGGCGAAGTCTCCACCTTCTGGGGCAACAAGCCGCGCGGCGAACCGAGCGGAAAGCTGCCGCCTGCGACCTTCGTCAATTTCCTGCAAAACCATGACCAGATCGGCAACCGCGCGCTTGGCGACCGGCTGGAAAGCCTCGCCTCGGCGCAACAAATCGAGGCAGCGCTTGCCGTGACACTGCTCGCGCCGATGGTGCCGATGCTGTTCATGGGCGAGGAATGGGGCTCAAAGGTCCCCTTCCCATTCTTCTGCGATTTCACGGGCGACCTCGCCAATGCCGTGCGTGAGGGGCGAAAGCGGGAATACAAATGGGCCTATGACAAATTTGGCGACGAGGTGCCCGATCCGCTCGATCCCGGGACGTTCCGATCCGCCGTGCTTGATTGGCCGACGCGCGAGGCGCCGGCCGGCGCGAAGCGCCTTGCGCTGGTGCGGGAGCTACTGGCCGTCCGTCGGCGAGATATTGTGCCGCGACTTTCGGGTGCCAGCTTTGGCGAAGCCCAGGCGGGCGAGAACGGCTTGCTCACGGCAAGCTGGCGCATGGACGACGGCGCGACGCTTTCCCTGATCGCCAATTTGTCTCCGAACGAAATCGCGAACGCATCATTGCACACGACCGGCACGCCGATCTGGGGCGGCGCGCCCGGCGACCGGCTTCCGCCCTGGTCGGTGTTCTGGCGCATCGGAGGCTAGCCATGCCGCCCTCGATCCCGCTCGCGACCTACCGCCTGCAATTGACCGCCGACTTCAACTTCGACAAGGCCGCGGAAGTCGTCCCCTATCTGAAAGCGCTCGGCATCACGCATCTCTATGCTTCGCCTTTCATGAAGGCGCGCCAGGGCTCTACTCATGGTTATGACGTGGTGGACCATACAAAGCTCAATCCGGAGCTCGGCGGCGAAGCCGGCTTCGAACGCCTGTCGGCGGCTCTGCAGAAACACGATCTCGGCCTGATCCTCGATTTCGTTCCCAATCATGTCGGCGTGCATTTCGCCGACAATCCCTGGTGGCTCGACATGCTGGAATGGGGACCGGCCTCGCCGCATGCCAGCGCGTTCGACATCGACTGGGAGCAGCTCCCCTACCGCAAGCGCGGCGGCGTGCTGCTGCCGATCCTCGGCTCATCCTATGGCGAGGCGCTCGAGCGCGGCGAGATCGAGCTCCGCTACGACGCCGGCGAAGGCAGCTTCTCCTGTTGGTACTACGAGCATCGCCTGCCGATCGCGCCAGAGCGCTATGGCGAGGTGTTGCGGATGATCGTCAGACAAGCCGGCGCTGAAGACAGCGACACCGGCCAACGCATCCTGGCGCTGGCCTCGCACTACCGGGGATTGCGTCATCCGAACCGGCAGGAAGCGCCGCAATTCAAGGCGGAGCTGAAGGCGATCGGCGGCGGCGCCGAGATCATCAGGAAGGGATTATCGGCTTACCGCGCCGGGATCGAACATGCCGCCGAGACGTTGGCGCTGCATCACCTGCTGGAGCGCCAGCATTACCGGCTCGGCCACTGGCGGCTTGCGTCCAGCGACATCAACTATCGCCGTTTCTTCGACATCAATTCGCTCGCCGGCCTTCGCGTCGAGGAAACCGCCACCTTTGAAACCGCGCACCGGCTGGTGAAGCAATTGATCGCCGAGGGAAAGCTGCAGGGTCTGCGGCTCGACCACATCGACGGCCTGCGCGATCCCCAGCAATATTTCCAGCGCCTGCGCCGATTGATCCGCGAGGCGCATGGCGGTGAAGCGACGCCATTCTATGTCGTGGTCGAAAAGATCCTTGGGGCAGACGAGACGCTGCGCCACTTTGCCGGCATTCACGGCACCACCGGCTATGAGTGGATGAATGCGCTCGCGCATCTCCTGGTCGACGGCAAGGGGCTGGAGGCGCTCGACGAGGTGTGGCGGCAGGTTTCCAACCAGCCGCCGAGGCTCGAGCCCCTGCTGAAGGCCGCCAAACGCCGCGTGCTGGAAACCCTGCTGACCAGCGAGTTCACGGTCCTCGTGCGTCTTCTGGCGCGCATCGCGAGCGGCCACTACTCGACGCGGGATTTCTCCGCCGACAGCCTGCGGCAGGCGCTCGAGCTCTACGTGCTGCATTTTCCCGTCTATCGCACCTATCTCACCTCAGCCGGACCGACCGCGAATGACCGCGCGCTGATCGAGATCACCATCGCGCGAGCACGCGCGGAATGGTACGCCGCGGACGAAGGCATCTTCGACTTCCTGCGCGATGCGCTGACGCTCGATTTGATCAAGCCGGGCCGGCCGCCGCACAGCGCGCCGCGGGTGCGCCGCTTTGCGCTGAAGCTGCAGCAATTCACCGGTCCGTTGATGGCCAAGTCGCTGGAGGACACCGCGTTCTATCGCTATCACCGCCTGCTCGCGTTGAACGAGGTCGGCGGCGATCCCGCGGCGAAAGCGCTTTCCGTTGCGGACTTCCACCAGATGATGCGAACCCGCATGCGGGAATGGCCGCACGGCATGACCGCGACCGCGACCCACGACACCAAGCGCGGCGAGGACGCCCGCGCGCGGCTGATGGCGCTGTCCGAAATCCCCGGCGAATGGACCAGCGCAGTCGCGCGCTGGAAGGTGACGAATGCGCCGCATCTTGCCCTGGACGGCGAGATGCGGGCGCCGTCGGCCGCCATGGAATACATGCTCTACCAGACACTGCTGGGCGCCTGGTCGCTGGAGGGCCCTGATGCGGCTTTCGTTGAGCGCGTCCAGGCCTATGCGCTGAAGGCTGCGCGCGAGGGCAAGGAGCAGACGAGCTGGCTCAATCCCCACACGACCTATGAAGCGGGTTTGAAGGGGTTCATCGAGCGGATTCTCGATCCATCCCGCTCCCGCGAGTTTCTGGACTCGGTCGCGGCCATCGCGCGCCGCGTCGCGCTGCTCGGCGCGCTCGACTCACTGAGCCAGCTCACGCTGAAGACGACGCTGCCCGGCGTGCCTGATTTCTACCAGGGTACGGAACTCTGGGACCTGTCCCTGGTCGATCCCGACAACCGTCGCCCGGTCGATTTTGCCGTGCGTGCTCATCTGCTTCCCACGCTGCAGGCACCGGACTGGGCAGCCCTGACCGAGAACTGGGGCAATGGTTATCTCAAGTTCGCCTGGACCGCACATCTCCTGAGATTGCGCAACGAGCTCGCCGACGTCTTCACGCACGGCGACTACCAGCCGCTCGAAGCCTCCGGCCCCAGTCACGATCATGTCGTGGCCTTCGCGCGACGGCGCGGAAGCGACGCAGCCATTGTAGTTGTTGCAAGGCACTTTGCTGGATTCACCGACGGCGGCCGCGCCTGGCCTCGCGCCGAGGCATTCGAGGGCGCAGTCAATCTCTCGGGCTATGCCGTCGATGGAGTGAAGGCAGGTGCCGGGGAACTGCCGCTGTCGGGGCTTTTCAAGCATCTTCCGGCGACGGTGCTAAAGGCAAGACTCACCGCAGCGGCGAGGCCGGCGCGCAAGCGGGTCGCGGCGTAACGCATGATCCGGAAAAGTGTGCAGCAGTTTTCCGAAAAGATCATGCGCAAACAGAGAGAAAGCGCGAAGGCCGCCCGGGATCTTGCGGCCGGGCGGCCCTGGCGGATGTCGTGCCGACTCAGAGATCGGTTCCCGTCCCCGCATGCCAATATGGTCCGCCGAATTCGTTACCAACAAGCTGACGAACGTTGCGTCACCCTGTTTTTCACAAACTTTCGTTGTTGCAACGCGAGATTGCGACGCGTCAGTTGCGCTTGGTGAGCAGCAAGGTGCCGCGCTCACGAATGACACGCTGCGCCATCTCGGCAAAGCGCTGCAGCAGCCACGGCAACATCACCTCCAGGCGCACGTGGTCATCAGCGACGTCGATATGGCCTGATGCCGCCTGACCCAGCGCGCGCACGCGAAAGAACATCTGGTCGCCCTCCCAGCGTTCCTCATCCACACTCAGCACCGGCACGTTCGCGGCGGCGCGCGAAAGCCCGCCCTTGAGTCGGCGCGCCGCTTCCTCGCGGCCGAGACGATGCGGAATGGAGACGACAAGTGGAGCGGACATCCAAATCCTTTGGCAAATCCTCTTGATGATCAACTGATGTAGTGCCGCGTCGTTCGAAGGGAAGAGCATCGCGAATATCGGCCTGCAAAGGGCGGAACTTTCGTCGTAGGCACAGGTTTTCTCCGCCGAACCAAACGAACACGCGCCCTTGAAGCGGCTGAGGAGAGGGAAATGTCCATTGGCACCATCATCCTGATTATTCTCATCATCGCGCTGCTTGGCGGCTTCAGCGGCCTCGGCGGCAGACCATTTTATGGCACCGGCTATTATGGCGGCGGCGGCCTCGGGCTCGTCATCGTCATCTTGTTGATCCTGATCCTGCTGGGGAGGATCTAATCCATTGTTACTCTCGTCATTCCGGGATGCGTGCGAAGCACGCAGGCCCGGAATCCATAACCCCAGGTCGTGGTTATGGATTCCGGGCTCGCGACTTCGTCGCGCCCCGGAATGACCGCTTGCGATTGGTCAACCACCCAACTTCTTCATCGCCGCCTTGATCGACGAGGCGGCATCATCATAGTCCTGCCACGCTTTCGCCTTCGCCAGCAGCGGCGGCACGGTGCGGACTGTAAAACGCTTCGGATCGAGGTCGCCCTTCACCTGCGCCCAGGTCAGCGGCATCGAGACCGTGGCGCCGTCGCGCGCCCGCGGCGAGAGCACAGCGACTGCCGTCGACATGCGGTCGTTGCGCAGATAGTCGAGGAAGATCTTTCCGTTCCGCTTGGCCTTCGACATGTTGAGGAGGTAGCGCTCGGGGGTCTCGCGCGCCATCAACTGGCAGACACCCATGGCGAACGCCTTGGCCTCCTTCCACGTCACCCTGTCCTTGGCGCCGGAAAGCAAGGGCACCACGACATGCATGCCCTTGCCGCCGGTGGTCTTGCAAAAGCTTTCCATGCCAAGACCGGAGAGATGCTCGCGCATGGTTTTCGCGGCCTCGATCACCTCAGCGAACGTCACGTCGGGCGCTGGATCGAGATCGAAGACCAGCCGGCCCGGCACGTCATATTGATTGGGTGCGCAATTCCAGGGATGCAGCTCAAGTCCGCCGAGTTGAGCCACGGCGGCCAGCCCCTCGATGCGGTCGATCTGCAGGTACGGCTTGCGATCGCCGGAGACCCTGACCAACTCCAAGAGCTTCGACGTGCCTTGCATGCCATGGCGCTGGAAAAACTGCTGGCCCTTGATGCCATCGGGGGCGCGTACGATCGAGCACGGCCGCCCCTTGAGATGCGCCATTATCCATTCGCCGACCACCTCGAAATAGCGCGCCAGATCGAGCTTGGTGACGGCTTCACCATCGCCCGCGTCGGGCCACATCGCCTTGTCCGGATGGGAGATGGTGACGCCCATCACCTCGGGCGATTTCTTGTCGGCGGATTTCGTGCCCGACGCGGCAGGCTTCCCGGATTTGACCGCACTCCTGGCCACAGCCGGTTGCGCCACGTTCGTCATCGCCGGCATCTCGGCGCGGACCTCGCGCGCATCCTTGTCGCTGCGCAGGCCCTTGAACGCGGCCTGGCGGATGTTGCCGTCGGTGGTCCAGCCGGCGAATTCGATTTCGGCGACCAGCTCGGGCTTCAGCCAATGCACGTCACGTGCCTTCTGCGGCGCGTTGGCGCCGCCGAACGGGCTCTCGTCGGACGCCGCTGCCTTCAGCGCCGGCATGATGCGTTTCACCTTGTCCTGGCCGAAGCCCGTGCCGACCATGCCGACAAATGCAAGGTGACCGTTGCGATAGACGCCCGCCATCAGCGAGCGGAACTTGCCGTTCGTGGTTTTCCAGCCGCCGACCACGACCTCCTGTCCAGCGCGAGCCTTGGCCTTGGTCCAGTTTTCGTTGCGGCCGGAATGATAGGGCGCACTCAGCTTCTTGGAGATGACGCCTTCGAGATTGAGCTCGCGCGCGGACTCCATCACGGCCTCGCCATCGACCTCGAAATGCTCGACGTAGCGGATCGCCTTGCCTTTGCCGTGCTCCTCCAGGAGCTCCTTCAGGCGCACCTTTCGATCGCGCAGCGGCAGGCGGCGGAGATCCATGTCTTCGACAAACAGCAGGTCGAAGGCAAAGAAGATCAGCTTGTCCGTCTTGCCGTCTGACAGCGCGGCCTGCAGCGCCGAAAATCCCGGGACGCCATTATGGTCGAGCGCGACGATCTCGCCGTCGATCAGTGCATCGGGCAGCGATCCCGCCTCTTTGGCGATGGTCTGGAATTTTTCGGTCCAGTCGAGCCCCTTGCGGGTCTTGAGCGATGCCCTGCCGTCCTCGACCCGCAACTGCATGCGATAGCCGTCGAACTTGATCTCATGCCCCCAGCCCTCGCCACCGGGCGGGCGTTCGACCGGGCTGCAAAGCTGCGGCGCGATGAAGGCGGGGATAGTGTCGATGCGCTTGGCCTCCACGCGTCTCGCCGGCCCGCCCGCCTTGCGCTCGGCCCGCGCCTCCGCCGCCTCGCCGCGATTGGAATGCCAGACCGCATCGGCCTTGCCGCGGCCGTTCTTCGCCATCATGAACGGCTTTGGCGCCCTGCCCTTGCCCCCGGCGATTTCCGCGATCGAGCGCCCCGATGCCACCGAACGATCCTCGTCGAGGATATCGTTGGCCTCGCCCTCTTTTGCGTATTCGTCGCGGTGCTTGATCAGGAGCCAGTTGGTGCGGTTGCCGCCGGTGCGGTCGTGGCGCATCCGCACCAGCACCCAGCTCCCATGCAGCTTGTCGCCGTAGAGGTTGAACTTGAGATCGCCTTTCCTGAAGCCGGCTTCGGGATCATCCGAATCCCAGTAGCCGCGATCCCAGAGCTGCACGGTGCCGCCGCCATATTGGCCCTTCGGGATCGTGCCTTCGAAGTCGCCGTAATCGAGCGGATGGTCCTCGACCTCGACCGCAAGCCGCTTGTCATGCGGGTCGAGCGAGGGACCGCGCGTGACTGCCCAGGACTTGAAGACGCCGTCGAACTCCAGCCTGAAGTCGTAATGCAGCCTTGTTGCGGCATGCTTCTGGATCACGAACCGCCGCCGCTTCGACGGCGCGACCTTGGCCTCGCCCGAGGGCTCGGCGGTTTTGTCGAAATCCCGCTTTTTGCGGTAGGTAGACAGTTTGCGCGAGGGCACGGGCAATCTCTTAAAGCCGAACGGCGCGAGCCTAGCACGACCCGATGCCCGAGCCAGTCCCGAACGCAACAAATCCGCCACCCTACCGCGTGCGCTTTTTTGCGGCCCGCTTCGGCACCTTCGCGCCCTTCTCGCGCGCCTCGGAAAGGCCGATCGCGATCGCCTGCTTCCGGCCCCTGACCTTGCGGCCGGAGCGGCCACTCTTCAGGGTGCCCGCCTTGCGCTTCTTCATCGCGCGCTCGACGCTGGCTGATGCCTTCTTCGAATATCTCGCCATGGATTTTCTCCCGGTTACGGGAAACCAATCCAGCCAGCGATCGATGGTTCCGATCCCGCGAGCCTAGTCCGCAGCGCGAAGGCGATAGCCGATGCCGGTCTCGGTCAGCACGAACTGCGGGCGCTCCGGATCGGCCTCGATCTTCTGGCGGAGCTGCCGCACATAGACGCGCAAATACTGCGCATCCGTCAATTCATCCCACAATTCCTTCAGCAGGAAGCGATGGGTCAAGACCTTGCCGGCGTGCTGCACCAGCACGCGGAGCAAGTCGTATTCCTTCGGCGACAGCTTGATCTCGCGCTCGCCGACCTTGACGATGCGGCGCACCAGGTCGACCGAGAGGTCGCCGGAGCGAAACACCGGCCGCTCGCCGTGGGCCTGCAATTGATGCCGCAGCGCCGCGCGCAGGCGCGCCAGGAGTTCATCCATGCCGAACGGCTTGGTCAGATAGTCGTCGGCGCCAAGGTCGAGCGCCTGCACCTTGCCGGCTTCGTCGCCGCGGCTCGACAGCACCACGATGGGTACTGCCTCGTTGCGCGAGCGAATGGTGCGCAGGAGCTCATGGCCCTGGATATCGGGCAGGCCGAGATCGAGGATGATCAGCGCCGGATGCTGCGTCAGAAACTCCAGCGCCGTCTTGCCGTTGGGTGCCTCCAGGATTTCGTAGCCCTGCGTCGAGAGCCCCAACCGCAGCAACTTGCGGATCGGGGGTTCGTCGTCGATGACGAGCACCTTGATCGATGGCGCGTTCATGCGGCGGTATCCAATGCGTCGGCGCCGGCCGGCACCGGCAGGCGGATGGTGATCACGGCGCCGCGGCGATCACCGCGGTTCGCCGCGCTGATCCGTCCTCGCATCGCCTCGACAAAGCCGCGTGAGATCGCGAGCCCCAGGCCGGTGCCGGGCCGGACGTGATCGCCCTTTTGCACCCGGTAGAATTTGTCGAACACGCTTTCGAGCTCGGTCGGCGGAATCCCCTCCCCCTCGTCGGCTATCTGCAGCACAACAAAGCCCTTCTCGCGAACGCTTCTGATCGAGATCGTGCTGTCCGGCGGGGAATATTTCGCGGCGTTGTCGAACAGGTTGAATAGCACCTGCTCGAACAGCACGGCATCGAGCTCGAGCATCGGCAGGTCGGCGGCCAATTCCAGCGAGACCTTGTGTCGTGCGAGGATCTTGCCGGCGCGGTGCAAGGCGCTGCCGACGATTTCGCCGATATCGTGCAGCGCCGTGTTGGGCACGATGGCGCCGGATTCCAGCTTGGTCATGTCGAGCAGATTGGCGATGAAACGGTTGAGTCGCTCCGATTCGTCGATCACGGTCGCAAGCAGGTCGCGCTTCTCGATGTCCGACAGATTGCTGGCGAGATCGCGCATGGTCGAGGCGGCCCCGAGCACGGAGGCGAGCGGCGTCTTGAGGTCGTGCGAGATCGAGGTGAGCAGCGCCGAGCGCAATCGCTCCGATTCCACCGTGCGCTTCACCTTGTCCATGTCCTCCACCAGCAGCACTCGCTCGATCGCGAGCGCGCCCTGGTCGACCAGCGCATCCAGGAGGCGGCGCTGGTCCGGTGTCAGCAACGGCCCGGTGCGGTCATCGTCGATGCCGATCACGCCGATCGACCCGCGCCCGGTGCGCATCGGCAGGAACAGCCGCTTGGCGCCGGGCAGCGTGTCCGAGCCGCGCCCGGCCGAACGGTCGTTGCTCCAGGCCCAGTTCGCCGCAGCGAGATCGGCCTGATCAAGTTCGTCCTCCGGCGGATAGCCGGCTTTCACCGTCAGCATGCCGTCCTCGGGCAGCAGAAGCACCACGCGCACCTTCAGCATCAGCGCTATCTGATAAGCGGTTGCCCACAACACGTCGTCGAGCGTCGCCGTGCCGGCGAGCTTGCGGCTGAAGGCATGGAGCTGTTCGGTCATCCGGATGCGGCCGATCGCGGTGTCGGCCTGGGTGCGTACCCGGCCGGCGACGTTGGAGACCAGAATTGCAACGACCATAAAGAAGAAGAACGCCGCGATGTTGGTTGGGTCGGCAATGGTGAAGGTGTAGATGGGCGGCAGAAAGAAGAAGTTGTAGCAGAGCGATGCGATGACGCTCGCAAGCAGCGATGGCCACAATCCAAAACGGACGGCAACGATCACCACTGCGGTGATGAAGACGAGATCGACGTTCTCGACGCCAAAGTGCGGCTTGATCGCCGCTGCGACGCCGAGGCTGAGCGCGGTGATCAGAAGCGCTATCAGATAGGGCCGCGGATTGAACGGCTCGATCCGCGCCGCCGTCTGCACCGCAGGCTTGCTGGCGGGCCCCGGCGGCAATTCGTCGCCGGCAATGACGTTGACGCTGATATTGCCGGCGCGCCGCACCAGATCATGCACCACCGAGCCCTGCACGATCTCGAACCAGCGCGAGCGCGTGGACTTGCCGATGATGATCTGCGTCACGTTGTTGGCGTGAGCGAAGCTGATGATGTCGTCGGCGATTCGGCGTCCGACGCCGGGAATGGTGATCGCCTCGGCGCCGAGCGCTTCGGCAAGTCGCAGCGTATCGGCGAGACGGTCACGCTGCTCATCGGAAAGCTGCAGGCTGCGCCGCGTCTCGATCGAGATCGCCGTCCACGGCGCGTGCACGCGGTCGGCCACTCGCTTGGTGTAGCGCACCAGCCCGGCCGCGCGCGGATCCTCGCTGACGCAGACCAGGATGCGCTCGCCCGCCGCCCAGGGCCCGGCAATGGCGTTGGCCTGCATATGGTTCAGGAGTTGCTCGTCGACGCGATCGGCGGTACGCCGCAGCGCGAGCTCGCGCAGCGCCGTCAGATTGCCCGGCGAGAAATAATGCTCCAGCGCGCGCTCGGCCTGCTTGGGGACGTAGACCTTGCCCTCCTTCAGCCGCTGGATCAGGTCATCCGGCGTGAGGTCGATCAGCTCGATCGCGTCGGCGCGGTCGAAGATCGAGTCCGGCACCGTCTCGCGCACCCGCACATGGGTGATCTGGGCGACGACGTCGTTGAGGCTCTCGATGTGCTGGACGTTGACCGCGGTATAGACGTCGATGCCGTGGGAGAGCAGCTCTTCCACGTCGAGATAGCGCTTGGGATGGCGGCTGCCGGCGACGTTGGTGTGCGCGAGCTCGTCGACGAGCGCGATCTGCGGATGCCGCGCGATCACGGCGTCCAGGTCCATCTCCTCCAGGATCTGGTCCTTGTACTCCATGCGCTTGCGCGGGATGACTTCGAGCCCTCGCAGCAGCGCCTCGGTTTCCGCGCGGCCATGGGTCTCGACATAGCCGACCACGACATCGGCGCCCGCCTTCAGCTTGGCGTGGGCGCTTTGCAGCATCTCGTAGGTCTTGCCGACGCCTGGGGCGGCGCCGACAAAGATCTTCAGCTTGCCAAGAGGACTTTCCTCCCGCCGGACCGCCTCCAGGAGGGCTTCCGGCGAGGGGCGTTGTTCGGGATCACGGCGCTGATTTGCCATGCGGCCAATATAAGCGGGGCTGAGGGCTGGGCCTAGCCTCGCCTATTTGGAGGCCGCATCGAGCGCCAGATTCAGGGCCAGGACGTTAACGCGGGGTTCACCGAGCAGACCGCCAAGGCGGCCCTGGGTATTCTCGGTAACGAGCTCGCGGACCTTGTCCTCCGACAGGTTGCGGGCCTTGGCGACCCGTGGCGCCTGGAACAGGGCGGCTTCCGGCGAGATGTCCGGATCAAGCCCGCTGGCCGAGGTGGTGACGAGGTCGACCGGCACGGGCTGGGAAGGATTGTCCGCCTTCAGTTTCGCGACGTCTTCCTTGATCCGGTCGTTCAGCGCCTTGCTGGTCGGGCCCAGGTTGGAGCCACCGGAATTGGCTGCGTTGTAGGGCGCAGGCACCGTCTTGGTCGAGTCGTTCGGATCGGGCGCCGTAGTCGCCGACGGCCGACCATGGAAATATTTGTCGCTCTTGAACTCCTGCCCGATCAGGGCAGAGCCGACGACCTTGCCGTCCCTTTCGATCAGGCTGCCTTCGGCCTGCTTCGGAAAGATCACGCCGGCGACTGCGGTGATAGCAAGCGGGTAGGCCAGGCCCGTGATCAAAGTGAGCGCGAGCAGGAGGAGGATGGCGGGACGGATTTCTCGTAACATTTTGGTCTCCTAAGTCTCCTCGTCATTGCGTGGAGCGAAGCGACGAAGCAATCCACATTGGTGGTCCGGCGATGGTTCTGGATTGCTTCGCTTCGCTCGCAATGATGGTTGCCGTTAAGCCAGGTGCAAGGCGGCGACGACGAGGTCGATCGCCTTGATGCCAACAAAGGGAATGACGATGCCACCGACGCCGTAGATCATCAGGTTGCGGCGGAGCAGCGCGCCGGCACCGATGGCGCGATAGGCGACGCCTTTCAGCGCCAGCGGAATCAGCGCGATGATGATCAGCGCGTTGAAGATG
>Ga0070730_10001111_pt1 | contig 26698 bp, 21 predicted proteins | sample Coa_R1_3_FD_66447 | JGI IMG/M metagenome (GOLD analysis project Ga0070730, IMG submission 66447) | Surface soil microbial communities from Centralia Pennsylvania, which are recovering from an underground coalmine fire - Coalmine... | ecosystem: Environmental > Terrestrial > Soil > Unclassified ... | reverse complement strand
CGAATGGTTTCGATCTGGCTGCGCGTGATTGGCTGTCGATAGGCGATGACTGCCAGGGTCTCCAGGGCAGCAGTTGTAAGTTTGGCCTGGGTTGGCAGACCCAAGAGTACCGCGATATAGCGGGCGTTTTCGGGCGCGGAGACAAATTGTACCTGCTCACCCTGCCGTTGCACGCGCACGCCGCGCTGCGCGCATTCAGCGGCCAGAGCTGTCAACGCAGCATCAAGCTGTGTGTCGTTGACGGCGAGGAGGCGGCGCAACTCGGCACGCTCCAATGGTCGCCCGGCAACAAAGAGCAGGCTTTCGAGGGCAGATTTTAGTTGTTCGCTGTCGCGCTGTCCGGTTTCCGCTTCGTGGGAGTTGGCTATCTGCATGGTTGAATATTGATGCCTTGGGGCTTCTCAGTGTATGTAGCGCATCTGGACCTTCAAGATAACCGGATTATAACACTGCTGTTGAGTGATAGCCAGCCCATGAGGCAGGTCGGCTGGGGTAGCCTGTGCGTGGTATAATGAAATTACGAGCATTAGGAGCGCGCTCTTGTGGGCACGCCAGCACACCGCCCCCCCTATCTGTGGGAGGCGGTTCTTCTGCTGCACAGAAAATGTTATAGGGTGGAATATTGTCAGTGAAGTTGATTGTGGGCCTGGGCAATCCCGGCAGAGAATATGAGCAGACGCGCCATAATGTCGGCTTTCATGTCGTTGATCTGATGGCAGAGGCCGAGGGGTGGAAGTGGAGCGGAAAGCACGGCAAGGCGCTGCTGGCGGATGGGATGGTCAATGGTGAGAAAGTGGTGCTGGCGAAGCCCCAGAGCTTTATGAACGCCAGCGGTCCAGCGGTAGCTGAATTGGCGCGTTGGTACAAGGTCGATCTGGCCGATCTATTGGTGATCTGCGATGATCTTGATCTCCCCTTTGCAAAGATGCGGCTGCGCCCACGCGGTAGTGCGGGTGGGCATCATGGGCTGGAGTCGGTCATTCTGGCGCTTGGTTCAACGGAGTTTCCGCGTCTGAAGGTGGGGATTGGTCGGCCAGCCGTGAATCCGATGCAGACGGCAGGCTATGTGCTTCAGAGGCCGCGTGGCAAGGAGAAAGAGACGCTGGAAGCGGCAGAGCGTCTGGCAGCAGAGGCCGTGCGTTGTTTTATACGCGAGGGTGTGCTGGAGGCGATGAATCGGTTTAATGGGGTCAGCGTTCCAGAGCAGGCATAGATATTCATAGGTTGGGTTAGTTCTCAGTCATGGGGAGGGTGCATGTCCTTACAGGGTTTACTCCCATTGATGATAGAGCGGCCAGAGTTTCGCCGTCTGGTCGAGCAGTTGCAACATGGCGAAGCGCCCCCTGATCTGCATGGGGTGAGTGAGGCGGGCAAACCGTATCTGCTCGCGGCGCTCAGCATGGCGCTGGGTCGTCTGCTGATGGTGGTGGCGTCGGATGAGAGTCGGGCGCGAGAAGTAGCCGAGACGCTGCGGATGCTGACGGGCCTCCCAGAGCAAGTGCTGTTTTTCCCCGACCGTGATGCGTTGCCCTATGAGCGGTTGATCGAGAATGCGGAGACGATGCAATTACGCATGGGGACGCTGACGCGCCTGGCGCACGCGGGGAAGACTGAACTGGCAGCCAGCCCGGCGCTGGTCATTGTCTCGTCGGCGCGGGCGCTGACGCAGCCGATCATTCCGCCAGACGAGCTGCGCGGGATGCTGGTGGAGCTGCGGGTGGGTGAGGAGATGGACCTGGAGCTGCTGCTGGAGCAATGCTACCATCTGGGCTATGAGCCGGTAGCCGAGGTGGAGGAGCCGGGCCAGATGACGCATCGCGGCGGCATTGTGGACATTTTCCCGCCGACACTCGTTCGGCCCGCGCGGATCGAGTTCTTTGGCGATGAGATTGATTCGATCCGCACGTTTGATCCAGAGACGCAGCGCTCGCTCAACCCCATCGATTCGGTGCTGCTGGCGCCGTCCAGGGAAGCGCTGCCCCAGCGCGGTCCAGAAGCAGCGGCGGAACTCGAAAAACTGCCAACCGAGACGCTGCATGCCGATGCCGCCGACCGCTGGGCGCGCGATCTGGAGGCGCTGCGCGCTCAAGAGTCGTTTGATGATCTGGTCTTTTATCTGCCTTATCTGCATCGTCCAGCCACGCTAGTTTCTTATCTGCCGCCGGATGGCGTGCTGGCGCTGGATATGCCTGATCGTTTGGAGGAGGCGGCACTGAGTCTGGCCGGGCAGGCTGAGGAGGTGCGCGTCTCGCTGGAGCGCGAGGGCGAGAATCCGCCGGGGCTGCGTCCGGCGTTTGTAAGTTGGGGCGGGCTGCGTCCTCAGCTTGAGGCGCGGCGGCATCTGCGCTTTGCCAGCTTTCTAGAGGACGAGAGCGCGGCGCTCGATGCAACCACCCTGGCAGGCAATGGACATCGGACGCGGGATGAAGCGCGGGTACTGACACCTGATCTGCACGCGGCGAATTCCTATGGCGGGCGCCTGCGGGCGTTTGTGGTTGAGACACGTCGGGCGATGCACGAGCGGCAGCGGGTGGTGGTGGTGACAGGCCAGGCGCGGCGGCTGTGCGAGGTATTTGGCGATGAGGCGCAGTTTGGCGAAGATGCTATCGATGTCTCGCCAGTGGTGCGTCTGCTGGAAGCGCCGGAGCCAGGAACGCTGGCGATTGTGCAGGGGCGTCTGGCCGAGGGCTGGCAGAGTCGCGCGCTGGCGCTGACGATCTTCACCGATACAGAGGTCTTTGGCTGGTCGAAGCGGCGCGATGCCATGCGGCGCAAGCCGGTGACGCCGGCGACGTTTCTCGCGGAAGTGCATCCTGGCGATTTTGTGGTGCATCAAGAGCATGGCATCGGGCGCTTTGAGGGGCTGGTCAAGCTGAACAGCACCGGCGTGGAGCGCGAGTATCTGCTGATTCAGTATGCCGGGACGGATCGGCTGTATATCCCGACCGATCAGCTTGATCGCGTGACCAAGTTCATCGGCATGGGCGATGCGGTGCCGGCGCTCAGCAAGCTGGGCAGCGCCGAGTGGGCGCGCGCTAAGCAGCAGGTCAAGGAGAGCGTCCAGAATATCGCGGGTGATCTGCTGCGGCTCTACAGCGTGCGCGAGGCCAGCGAGGGGCATGCGTTTCCGCCGGACGTCGAACAGCCCTGGTTGCAGGAGCTTGAAGAGGGGTTTCCCTATGAAGAAACGCTCGATCAGGCGCGGGCTATCGATGAGGTGAAAACTGATATGCAGCAGCCGCGCCCGATGGACCGCCTTGTCTGCGGTGATGTGGGCTACGGCAAGACGGAGGTGGCGCTGCGAGCGGCGTTTAAGGCTGTTCTCGATCAGCGCCAGGTGGCTGTACTGGCGCCGACGACCGTCTTGGCGCTCCAGCACTACAACACCTTTAGCGAGCGGCTGCGGGCTTACCCTATTCGTGTCGAGTTGCTCAGCCGCTTCCGCTCGGAGAAGGAGCAGAAGCATATTCTGGAGGAATTGGCGCTGGGCCGCGTTGACATTCTGATTGGCACGCATCGGCTGCTTCAGAAAGATGTCATCTTCAATAACCTGGGCCTGCTGATTATCGATGAAGAGCAGCGCTTTGGGGTGGTCCATAAGGAGCGTCTGAAGCAACTGCGCATGGATGTTGATGTGCTGACGCTGACGGCAACGCCGATTCCGCGCACGCTGCATATGGCGCTGGTGAATGTGCGCGATATGAGCGTGATTGAGACGCCGCCACAAGAGCGCCTGCCGATTCGCACGTCGATTCGTGAGTGGGATGACGCGCTGATTCGGGAGGCGATTCTGCGCGAGGTAGATCGGGGCGGCCAGGTCTTCTTTGTGCATAATCGCGTGCAGGGCATCCAGGTGATTGCCCAGCGGCTGCAACGCCTTGTGCCGGAGGCGACGTTTGCGGTGGCGCATGGGCAGATGGCTGAGGACCAGCTTGAGCAAGTGATGCTGGCGTTCTCCGGTGGAGAGTATAACGTGCTGGTCTGCACGACGATTATTGAGAATGGGCTGGATATTCCGAATGCCAACACGATTATCATCAATAACGCGGCGTATTTCGGGCTGGCCCAATTGTACCAGTTGCGCGGGCGCGTGGGGCGAGCTTCCCACCAGGCGTATGCCTATCTGCTCTACAGCAAGGATACAAAGCTGACGCCGATTGCGGAGAAGCGGCTGAGAGCGATCTACGAGGCGACTGAGTTGGGCGCCGGGTTCCGCATTGCGATGAAAGACCTGGAGATTCGGGGTGCAGGCAATCTGTTGGGGCCAGAGCAGTCGGGCTTTATGAATGCGGTGGGCTTTGATCTGTATAGCAAGCTGCTGGCAGAGGCGATTCAGGAACTTCAAGGGAAGAAGGCAGAGGCGGCGGCTCCGACCGTGACGATTGATCTGCCGGTGGATGCTTACATTCCCGATGAGTATATCAATGACCGGGCGCTGAAGATGAACTTCTATCAGCGGCTGGCGAACCTGACGACGCGCGAGCAGGTGGAGGCGATGCAGGCGGAGTTGCAGGACCGCTTTGGACCGCTGCTGCCGCCGATAGAGAACCTATTGAAGCTGCTCACCCTGAAGGTGGAGACGGCGGAGATGGGCTTTGAGTCGATCACGCTGAAGGAGGGTGAGCTGATCCTCAAGGCGCGGCGGAATATGACCCCCAATCGGGTGGCGCTTTATCGGCGCTTCCGCAATGAGGTGAAGGTGCAGTTGGGGGTGATTCATATTCCGCGCCGATTGCTGCCCGCCGACCCGCAGGAGTTGATTGCCACCCTACGCGAACTGGTTCCGCAAATCAGCACTGTTGGCGGGGCACAGATGCAGACGATGGGCGTCGGCGCGGGGCAATAATGATGGAGACATCCGCATACAGTAATAACGCGATAACGACGAGACAACAAGGAATAATGATGTCTGAGCAGCAAGTTGTGCAAAAAACCCGCGTGATTGTGCTTGATGTAGGCAACGTGATGGTTGGCCTGGATTTTTCCCGATCACAGCGGCGTCTGGAGGCGCTCATTTCTGAGCCGGAGGTGTATGTCAGGATGCGGCGCTGGTTGGGGAAGGTTGAGGACCACTACGCGCTGGGGGAGTTGACCACAGAGGAATTTTTGCAGGAAGCGCAGCGGGAGTTTGCTCTTGACCGCGAACGGTTTATTGACATCTGGAGCGATATTTTCGTGGAGCGGGAGTATATGCTCCCATTTATGCGAGAGCTGCGCGCACAGGGCTATACGCTGGCGATCTGCTCGAATACCAACGAACTGCACATGGATTACCTTCAGCGTGTTTCGCCTTGCTTTGCCGAGGCGCAGCAGATTATCTTCTCCTATCGCGTCCACGCCCTGAAGCCTGATCCGGTGATCTACCATGCGGTTGAGACGGCGACCGGCTATCTTGCGGCTGAGCATTTGTTCCTGGATGATCTGCCCGAAAACGTGACGGCGGCGCGCAGGCTTGGCTGGGATGCCATCTGCTTTGAGACGCCGGAGCAGGCGCAGGCAGAATTGGTCGCCAGGGGGATTGAGTTTACGCCCTGGAAGCTATAGGGCAGGACATGAGGAGCGCGCGCCGAAGAATTGACAGAATTGACAGAATTGACGGTAGTGTACAGAATTGACAGAATTGACGATAGGCGCGAAAAACCGGGGAGGGATGCTCAATTTGGAGTATCCCTCCCCGGTTGCTAAGAGGCGAGCGCCTCTGTCCTCTTCCCGGTCTCTTCCCTGCTCTGCTTGGTGTTCTAGCGGCGGCGCAGGAAGGCAGGGATGTCGATGCCATCTAGCGGGCCGGAGCCGCCCCGGCGCTCTGGTGGGCGCTGAATGATGGGCCGGACCGGGCGGCTCTGGCTAGGTGGCTCTGGCCGTCCGGTGTCAGGCGGCGGAGCCGTCTGTTGGTCGGCATCCATATCGACTGGCGGGATGCCAGGCATAGGCCGCCCCTGAGATGCAGCGCCGGGATGAACGCCGGGTGGGTTGATGGGCTGGCGCGGCGCGCCTCGCTGTGGCGCTGGGTCCGACATCGGCGCTGGAGCCGGGGGCAGGTGCGGCAGCGGCCCAGTTGGCGCGTGACTGATCGGGTAGGCCGGGCGCGCGGGGCCAGGCTGGGCGTAGAGCATACGCCGATCATAGTCCCCGCGACCTGGCGCTGCCCGGCTGTCAAAGCCGGTGGCTATCACTGTGATCTTGATGCGACCATCATAGACGGGGTCTTGAACGGCCCCGAAGATGATGTTGGCTTCCGGGTGCGCCGCCTTGCTGATGATGTCAGCCGCCTCGTTGACCTCAAAGAGTGTCAGGTCCATGCCGCCGGTGATGTTAAACAGCACACCCCGCGCCCCGCTGATGTCGATGTCCAGCAGCGGGCTGGCGATGGCCTGGCGCGCGGCGTCTACGGCGCGTGTTTCACCGCTGCCCTCACCAATCGCCATCAGGGCGCTGCCTGCGTCAGACATAATCGCCTTGACGTCGGCAAAGTCCAGGTTGATGAGGCCAGGGACGGTGATGAGGTCGCTGATGCCCTGGATGCCCTGGCGCAGCACGTCATCGGCCAGCCGGAAGGCTTCGGAGAGCGGCATTTTCTTGTCGGCAACCTGAAGCAGCCGATCATTCGGCACGGTGATGAGCGTATCGACATGCTGCTTGAGGGCGGCGATGCCTTCCTCGGCGGCCATGCGGCGCTTGTTGCCCTCAAACGAGAAGGGCTTGGTCACGACGCCGACGCTGAGCGCGCCAGTCTCCCTGGCGATCTGGGCCACAATCGGGCTGGCTCCGGTGCCGGTACCGCCGCCCATACCGGCGGTGATGAAGACCATATCCGAGCCTTTGATCGCCTCATAGAGTTCTTCGCTGCTCTCCTCGGCGGCCTTGGCCCCGACGGTCGGGTTGCCGCCCGCACCGAGGCCGCGTGTCAGCTTGTCGCCAATACGGATGCGATGGGGCGTTTCGGCCAGCAGCAACGCCTGGGCGTCGGTGTTGACGGCGATAAACTCGATGCCGAGCATCTGCGCTTGAATCATGCGATTGACGGCGTTGCTGCCGCCACCACCGACGCCGATGACGCGAATCTGGGCGAACCCTTCGACTTGATGATGGTTCATCTGTGGGGCCATGTCCAAGCCTCCCTTCTCTCCGAAGGCTGCAAAGGAAGAACGAATAGCGCGATTGCTATTCGAGTGTTCTCTTATGGTAGTAACGTTTGAAGCCACTGCTTGAAACGCTGATAGACAACAGGTACTTCCTGGCTGCGCGCTTCATCGGCGGCGAGCGCCTCGCTCTGGCGGAGGCCCCAGAGCAGCAAGCCAACGCCGGTCGAGAAGGCGGGCTTGTTGATGGTGTCAACGACGCCATGCAGGCCGCGCGGCGCGCCGATGCGCACTGGAAGGTTAAACATCGCGCGCGCTTTCTCTACAATGCCAGGCAATTCAGCGGCGCCGCCGGTCAGGACAATGCCTGAGGGTAGCAAGCCTTCATAGCCTGATTTCTTGATCTCTTCCTGGACCTTCTCAAAGATTTCCTCGACCCGCGCCTCGATAATCTCCGCCAGGGCATGCTGGTCCACGACCTCTTTGCACTCTGGGACAAAAGGTTCCAGGTCAATCATGCGCCCGGTGGGAACCTGGCTGGGGTCGGCGTGGCCGTGTGTGACTTTGAGGTCTTCGGCGGCCAGGAATGGGATACGCAGGCCGTAGGCAATATCATTGGTGATGAGATTGCCCCCCAGTGGCAAGACAACGGTATGCCAGATGGCGCCTTCGTCAAAGATCGCTACGTCGGTGGTGCCACCACCAATGTCCAACAGGATGACGCCCTGTTCTTTGTCGTTGGGCGTCAGGACGGCTTCGCTGGACGCCAACGGCTCCAGCACGAGATCATCGATCTCGACCAGCGATTTCTGGACGCATTTGATCAGGTTCTGGATGGAGGCGACAGCGCCAGTGACGATATGGCATTCGACTTCCAGGCGGTAGCCGGACATGCCAATCGGGTTCTTGACGCCTGCCTGCCCATCGACGATATAGCCACGCGGAATAACGTGCATGACTTCGCGGCTACTGGGCACTTCGATGGCGCTTGCCGCCTCGACGGCCCGGTTGATGTCGCTTGGGATGATTTCCCGCGTGTTGGGTGAGACGGCGACGACACCTGTACTGTTCAACGATTCAATATGGCTACCGGCCACACCTACGTAGGCAGCAGTGATTTTGCGCCCGGAAAGGCGCTCAGCGCGATCCAGTGCGGCGGTGATGGATTCCACCGTCTCACTCATATTGATGACCACGCCACGCCGCAGCCCCCGCGATGGACGCAGGCCGACGCCCAGAATATTCAGTTTTCCATTGCGATCTTGCTCGCCGACAAGGGCACAGACTTTTGTAGTTCCTACGTCGATTCCGACGATTATCCGCTCTGGCACGGCACACGCTCCCCGTTATTTGCAGAACTCAGGTTTCGGGCTGGAAGTCAGAAGCCTGAGGAAACGGTAGTTATAAAGTGGGCCTGCAATCCAGACCCTGGGAAACGCTTTTTAGCGCCTTTCCTGATACAGATTAGGTATGCTTTAAGAAGACTCAAGGTTCAGCACCTGGACTCTTCAGACGATAGTACGGATAAAATCCAAAGCGTAGGTCTACCAGGGCAAGCTGCTGTCCCTGCCGCTTGACAAGTTGCAGGATAGCGGCAAGCTCTTTGATTTTGTTTCCCAGGTGATCTGGGCTGCCAAAGCGCGCCTGCCAGCCATCGGCACTGAGAAGGACCAATCCATAGTGAAGCGTATCTTGCAGCGTGAAGCTGGTAATGTCGGTTGCTGTCGGAACTTGCTCCAGCAATTGACGGGCCATTTGTACGATCTGAGGATCGATTTTGCCACCGGGCGCAAAGGGCTGTCCGCGCTGGTCGCTGGTATGCTCATCAGTGACAATCGATAGTCCATCGGGTTGCTGGACCTGAGCGATGATTGCTCCGTCGGCATCGACGCTGTATTGGGCTGCGCCGACCTGCCAGATGAGGACAGGCTGGCGCTCTACGATATGGACAAGCAGTGTATCGGGGAGGCTGCGGGTAACGCTGGCATCAGCTACTGGGGGCAGCGCTTTGATCTGCGCAGCGTCGGCGCTGGTGTCGGCGAGCAAAATATTGACGCCCTCCAGAGGCAGTCGCTGGATGGCGGCGATCAGTTGTGCGTTGCGCGTGCCTTCAACGATGACGTGGTGTACCTGAAAATATGATGCGGTCAGGAGCGCATGGACCCCAAAGACCAACCCCAGCAGCAGAGGCACAATGATGAGCAGGCGCCTGCTCCAGCGCAGGCGCCGACTTTTCGGCGGCTGCGGGCGTTGGGGGCTACCGTGCATCCCCGCGTGCTTGAGCGCGCCGGAACGCGCCCAGCCTATCCCGACAAGCGCGCTGGCGGGCGGCTCATCTTCGGCCAGCGTCGCTGCCACAGGATGCGTTGGCTGGGCTGGCTTTCGTTCGCCCGACCGCGCGCCTTTGAGCGCGTTGATTTGGTCGTGCCGCTTTTCGCTAAAGGTGACATCGACCAGGCCACTATCATTTGCCAGCCTGGCGACTTTGTTCCCTGGCGCTGGCTGTCGGTTGTTGGTTTTGTTGCTTCGTTTGAACATAGGTTTGTCTAAATACAGGTCTGCTTACAGGTCTACAGGTTGGTCAAGGGGCCGTTGTGGCCCAATTATCATGCGTTGCTCTGTTGTTCCTCCTTTTCTCCGCGCAATTCGATTTCAAGTTCCAATTCAACGCCGAAGCGCTCGCGGACGGCGGAACGAGCGAGCGCAACCAGCGCCAGTATATCAGCGGCGCGGGCGCCACCGAGGTTGACGATGAAATTGGCGTGACGCGACGAGAGCTGCGCCTTGCCGATCTGTTTCCCCTTGAGGCCAGCCGCCTCGATGAGCCGTCCAGAAAAGTCCCCCAATGGGTTCTTAAAAACTGAACCGGCGCTGGCCTGGGGTGGTTGGGTTTCTTTGCGATGCTGTTTATAATGGGCGACACGCGCCTTGAGTTCCTCCGGTGCGGCGCGGTGGAGCAGGCATGTGACCGAGGTGACGATTTCGGCTGGCTCGATGAGTCCGCGCGGCGGCGGTAATGGCCGACCCTGGCTGTCGAACTCCACCCGGCGGCGAGTGCGGAAGCGGCTATCGCGGTAGGCCATCTGGAGTTCAGCCAGCGAGTAATCATACACCTGCGGGCCAGCGTCCAGGCTGCGGGCATCCAGCACACGCGCCGATTGCAGGGTATCGCTGAGGCTGGCTCCGTGCGCGCCCGCGTTGCTGATAACCGCTCCACCCAGGCTGCCGGGGACGCCAGCGCCCCACTCCAGGCCGCTCCAGCCCCTGGCGGCCAGGTCATTGACCAGCTTTGGCAGGTTCACGCCCGCGCCGCCTACGAGGCGCGCGGTTCCGCTGCCCAGGTCGGTTAGCTCCCATTGAGAGAGCGCGTTCTGAACGACGATGCCGCGTACACCTGTATCCATATAGAGCAGGTTGGTGCCGTTGCCAACGAGCAGCAGCGGCCAGTGCTGCTCGGCGGCTATTGAGACAAGCGCAATGAGATCGGCTTCGTTATCTACTGCTATCCAGGCATCGGCAGGGCCGCCGACACCAAAGGTGCCGTGCCGCGAGAGTGGCTCGTTGAAGCGTGCTCGCGCGCCAAAGCGTTCTCGCAGTGTGCGTGTCATCTCCGCCAGATCAAAGGTCCATTGTGGTGCTGTTACTGGTTGTTTCTTTTCCATGATCCAGACAATCTCAATTATCCGAGGAGCGGTGATGGTCCGACCATTGCCTCGGTGATTTTGTAAACCGTGCCAGAACCCATCAAGAGGGCGACATCATTGGGCGCCAGCATCTGCGCCAGCAGATGCTGGGTTTCGTCCAGCGAAGCGCCATAGATGACATGGTCGCCGCGCCCAGCAAAGGCGGGGCGCTGTCGGATGGCCTCCACGAGCATGTGCGCGTGAATGTCGCCAGGATCATGCTCACGCGCGCCGTAAATATCGCTGATGATGACTTCATCCGCTTCATCGAAGGCTGCCACAAACTCGTCGAAAAAGCGTCTGGTGCGCGAGAATAGCGCGGGTTGAAAGACGGCAATCAGCCGACGATATGGATAACGCACGTGCGCCGCTGCGATAGTGGCCGCCACCTCGGTGGGGTGATGGCCGTAGTCATCGATCAAAATCTGATCGTTGGTGGTGGAGCGAATCTCAAACCGGCGCTGCAAGCCCCCAAAGTTTGCCAGGCTGGCGCGGGCGACATCCGGCGTGACCCCAAGCAGGCTTGCTGCGGCAATGGCAGCAAGGGCGTCCTCGACGACATGGCGGCCTGGAAGCAAGAGATTGAAGCGCCCAAGCGATGTAGCTCTATGCCGCACCTCAAAGCTGGTTTCTCCTTGCAGGCGTACGTCCACGCCCAGAAAATCGGGCGTACTGGCGGGATTGAGGCCATAGGTCAGGATGCGACCGGGCCAATCGGCCAGTCGCTGGCGAAACTCCGCCACGCCTTTGCCCTCCGCGCCCAGAATTAGGGTAGGCGGGATGTTCCAGTGGTCGCTCATATCCATGCCGCGTACAAAGCGCTCGAAGCCTGTGAGATACTCATCGAATGTCGGATAGTTCTCGATGTGGTCGAGGTCAAAGTTGGTGATGACAGCGATGCGCGGATGATAATGTAAAAAGTTGAAATTATACTCATCGGCCTCGTTCACGAAATATTGGCTCTGGCCCAGCCGGAAATTGGCGTGGAAGCGTGGGACCACCGCACCAATCTCACAGGTGGGGTCTAATCCGGCATCCACTAGTAGCAAAGCGATCATGGTGGAAGTGGTGCCTTTGCCATGCGACCCGGCTACTGAGATGCCCAGCGCGCCGCGCATATACTCGCCCAGCAGTTCTTGCCAGGTGATAGCACGGATGCCACGCTCAGCAGCGGCCAGCACCTCCAGGTTCTGCGGATTAAACACGAGCGCAGCCGGGACATAGACCAGCAGGTCAACGCCCTTGAGATGGTCGGGGCTGTGGCCTTCCAGCACGGAGATGCCAGCATCCTGGACCATGCGCGTGATCTCGCTATCGCCCAGCCCGCGCTCACACCCGCTGACGCGCTCGCCCAGGGCTTGCGCTAGCTGGGCGACTGCCGAGCAACCATGCCCGCCAATCCCCATGAAATGAATATGTCTTACTGGTTTTGCGCTCTTTGATTGTTTAGCTGAACTGTATTGTACCATACTACCCCTATAGATTACCGTTCCATTCTGACTAGCTCCGCTTTGCCATACTGGCGACCAGGGTTGCCAGATCAGCAGCGGCGTGCGGTCGCTCAAGTAATCGGGCTGCCATGCTCAGTGCGCTCAACTGTTCGTGATCTTGCAGTAACGTGAGCAGGGCGGCGCTTAATGTCTCTGGCGTTAGCTCGGCGTCGCGGATGACTTTGGCCGCGCCGTGCTGCGCGAACATGGCGGCGTTGATTGCCTGGGGTGAGCCGCCAAAGCCAGGCGGCAATGGCACCAGGATAGCGGGTTTGCCCAACGCGGCCAGTTCGCTCAGTGTGGCTGCGCCAGAACGGCAGAGTACTACATCCGCAGCGGCCAGAGCCAGGGGCATTTCGGCATCGAGGTACTCATAGAGCTGGTAGCGCTGCTTCCAGTTCGGATGACCCTGAAGGAGGCTACCTGCATTGCTTTTGGTTTCGGCAAAGGTGTGTGCGCCGCTGATCTGAAGTATCTGGCAGATTGGGAGCAAGGTTAGCAGACTGGCGACAACGACCTCATTAAGATGCTTTGCTCCCTGGCTGCCTCCTGTTACCAGGACTAGTGGCAGGGTGGGATCAAGGCCGAAAGATTGTTTGGCCGCGTTGGCCTCCCTATGTATGACGCTCAGCACTGCTTCGCGTACCGGATTGCCAATCAAGGTGGTCTTTTTGGCCGGGAAGTAGCGCAGCGAATCCTCAAAGGAGACGGTGATGCGTGTCGCCAGCGGACGAAGGAGGCGATTTGCCAGATTGGGCGAAACATCTTGCTGATGTATGACCAGAGGAACGCCGGTGATGCGGGCCGCGAAGCCAGCGGGGACGGAGACGTAGCCGCCGCTGGTAAAGACAACATCGGGGCGGAAGCGGCGCACATGGCCGATGGCCTGGGCGAAGCCGATGGGCACGCGAGTCAGGTCGGTGAAGGTTTTCCTGGAGAGATAGCGGCGCAGCTTGCCCGCGCGGACGCCCACAAAGGGCAGTCCGGCTCTGGGCACAAGCTGGGTTTCCAGGCCGCGCTCGTCGCCCAGGTAGAGTAGCTCGGCATTATACGCGCTCTGGAGCGCCTTAGCGACGGCCAGCGCTGGGTAGATATGCCCCCCAGTGCCGCCGCCTGAGATCAGTATCCGCATATGTCTGTGTTCCTGAGGGTGATGGATGATGACTGTAGCGTGAAATATTGAGCAAGATGCCAATGGCGGCCATCGTCGTGACCAGCGAGGAGCCACCAAAGCTAACAAAAGGCAAGGGCACGCCTGTAAAGGGAATCAGGGCGACGACCGAGCCAATATTCAGGATGGCCTGAACGGCAACCCAGCAGGCAATCCCCGTAGCCAGCAGCGCGCCATACATCTCCGGGGCGCGCCGTCCGATACGAAACGCGCGATAGGTCAATGTCACGAAAAGGAGGATCAATACCAGGCAGCCGATAAAGCCAAGTTCCTCGCCGATGACGGCAAAGATGGAATCGGTCCAGGGGTTGGGCAGATAGCCCGCTTTCTGGCGGCTGGCGCCTAATCCAAGGCCGGTGAAGCCGCCGGAGCCAAGGGCAATGATTCCCTGGCAGACCTGATAGGATGCGCTGGAGGCGCAGTTAAGAGGGTCACGGAAGGCTTCCAGTCGGGAGATACGGAAGGGGGTGTTGAAGGCAATGAAGGCGAAGGTCACGACTCCAGAGAGCATCATGGGGAGCAGGCGCCAGAGGTTGGCGCCTGCGGTGATGAACATCGCCACCGCAAAGGCGGCAATGATGATTGCCGTGCCCATATCGTTTTGGAGCATGACGAGCATAATGACGAACCCCGTCAGGATGGCAAAAGGGATCAACCCATAGATAAAGCTGCTGACCTGCTCGCCTTTGCGTGAAAGCCAGTCGGCGATATAGAGGGTAAAGGTGAGCTTGGCGAGTTCGCTCGGCTGAAAGGTAAATGGACCCAACGGCAGCCAGCGCTGGCCGCCATTGATGTTTTTGCCAACCACCAGCACGAGGATCAGTAACGCCAGCGTTCCACCCATGATAGAGACAGAGATGTGCCGCCAGCGATCATAGGCGATGTTGGTTGTGACGAACATGGCGAGGAGTCCGAGTCCCGCCCAGAGCAGTTCGCGCCGAAACCAGTAGGAGGGATCACCATAGACTGCTGTGGTGCTGGCGCTGTAGACCATGACCAGGCCAAAGCAGAGTAATCCTCCCACAGCAGCAAGCAGCTTATAATCGCTACGTTCGGTGGGCGCAGGCAGCGGCTCGATGCGCCGCTCTGGCTGGTCGGGTGGCGCGCCGGGTATTTTGTTCGGGTTCTCCTGGGCATTGCCCAGCGGACCAGGATTAGACGCTTTGTTGGCGCGTGGTTTAGTATCAGCAACAGCGCTTGCTGCACGACCACGCCGTGCAGGTGGCATGGCAAGTTGCTCCAGGTTTTCTAGAGCTGGAGAACGAATAATCGGTGGCCGGTTCTGTTCGGCATCACCCCGGCGTTTATTACTTGCTTTCAAGGCCATCTCGTCACTACGCTTTCATTTCTCTCTTCACCGCTCCTGGAGCTGGTTGACTTCTCTGGCGAATTGCTCGCCGCGATCAGCGAAATCAAGGAAGAGATCAAAGCTAGTGCCGCCAGGTGAGAGTAGCACCATATCACCAGGCTGCGCGCGGCCGGCGGCGCTATGCACCGCGTCGGCCATGCTGGTAGCGCGATAGATCTCTCGCAACACCTGCTCGTTGGCGGGCACACGCTCGCGGGCGGCGCTGATGGCGTTGGCAATGAGATTGGTTGCCTCGCCCAGCAGCACGAGCGCGTGAACCTGGCGCACGATACGCTCGGCGCATTCTTCCCAGGGCAGGTGCTTATCGCGCCCGCCAGCAATCAAAACTAAGGGTTGCTGCTGCTGTTCATAGACCTTCAGGGCAGCCATCACGCGCTCCGGCGCTGTTGCTATCGAGTCATTGATGTAGCGGACGCCGTTCACCTCAGCCACATATTGCAAGCGGTGTGCCACGCCTGGGAAGCTGCTAATCACGCGCGTCATAGTATCGGGCCGGACACCGACCAGACTTGTCGCCGCGATGGCGGCCAGCGCGTTCTCGCGGTTGTGGTCGCCAGGGATGAGGGTGCGGTTGGCCTGGCAGATGCGCGTCTTGCGCCCCTTGAAATCGCGGAAGACATACCAGCCATTCTCTAGAAACGCTCCGACCTCGACCGGATGCTGGCGGCTGAACCAGAGAGCCTTCCCAGGCGTACAGACGCGCGATTCGGCGCTGAGAGGGTTATCGGGGTTCAGGATGGCAAAATCATCTGGGCGTTGGTGATAGAGAATCTGGCGCTTGCATTCGGTATAGACCTCCATCGTGCCGCAGCGGTCCAGGTGATTGGGGGTGATGTTGAGTAACAGGGCGATATGGGGACTCTGCTTCATGATTTCTAGCTGGTTGAAGCTCATCTCCAGGACGACAATGGAGTCGGGGGTGATGTGGGGCAGGTCGCCCAGGACGGTGCGGCCAATATTGCCGCCGACGATGACCTGCCGGTCCCCTTGCGCCTTGAGCAATTCGCCAATCAGCGTGGTAGTGGTGGTTTTGCCGCTGCTGCCGGTGATGCCGATGATGGGCGCGGGGCAGAGTTCAAAAAAGAGCCGGGTGATGCTGCTGATGGGGATGCCTTGCTGTCGCGCCTCGATGAGTGGAGGCAGATCGGTAGGAATACCGGCGCTGATGAAGATGGTGTCTGCCTGAAGGAAATCTTCGGGGGCATGCCTGCCCAGAGAGAGCCTGGCAGGCATGTCCTGAATTTGCGTCAGGAAAGGAGCAAGTTCGGCCTGAGATTTGCTGTCACTAATGGTGAGCCGGGCGCCTTGCTCACCCAGGTATTGAACGAGCGCTACGCCCTCGCGCCCCAGGCCAACAACAGTGACATGTTTTCCAGTGAGCTGCATACGAGCATCCTTAGATACAAGATCAAAACGCAGCCGTCTTATGCTCGCCTGCTTTTAGGGGCACAATGCCCTGAGGCGACTGAGCAGGTGTCGGCTGTGTGGAGATACTGTCTGGGCTTCGATGATGATCTGGCCCAGACCAGGAAATAATCAGGCTTTATCAACAGTCAAGTGCTGCTCATGTATAAAACGTTCGACAGCCCGGTCGTGCGGGACGGTAATTAAACGCACGCGCCGTTCACGCCGTAACACAAAATTAAAGGCGGTGCTGGTATCGTTGACAGATGACCAGAGCGGGCGGGCAAAAATAGGTTGCACGATTTCCCAGCCGTCGGCCAGGGCCGCGCGAAGTTCTGCCAGGCGAATTGTGGCGGTGGTTGGCATGCGGGGTAGCCCTCCCTCCTCGTTCATTGTCCTTTCGTGTTCATCCATTGCTTCTCATCAGCCCTGCGCATCGGTGGCGCGAGGCATACGCCTCGCTGGGTGATTTCATAGCCTTTGCCCCCGAAGGCGACCTGTCGGCCTTCGTTTGTGTGTGATATGTGGTTAAGGTTTCACTATGCAGACGCTCAATGGGGTGTTTTGCGTTCAATTTTCCTGTAGTCATCAGGACTCTTGATGCTCCTGGCGCCCTCAGTGTGCCGCCCGCCCCCCCCTCTCCAGGTTCCATCGTTGCTCCCTCGCAACTTTCTCCCTCCCTTTATCTTAACCAGGTTCACATAGGTTGCGTCGGTTCTCCACTGCTAGCTGTTGCCGTTCGGTTGATCGGGTGGAATACGATAGTAATGAAAGAGCCAGGCAGCAATGTCATGCCAGAGTGGCGCGGCAACCAGCGCTCCAAAAATCGGGTCTTGAGGGTGGTCAATTTTGACGAGCATGACAAATTGCGGATGGGACGCTGGCGCATACCCGGCAACCGATGCGTAGGTAGAGTCTGTGGCGTTGCTGTTGGGTGTTGAGGTGCCGGTTTTTGCCGCAATCTGATACCCTGGAACCAGCGCCTGGCTGGCCTCACCATTCATTGCTGATTGTACGAGCATTTGTGTGACTGTCTGTGCCGTTTGCGGGCTGATAGCCTGGCGCAGGCTCTGGGGACCAAATGTGGTTGTTTGCCCGTTCTGTGTGGCGGAGGCGACGCAGTAGGGGCGCATCAAGACACCTCCGTTGGCGAGCGTGGCGTAGGCCATGACCATCTGAAGCGGTGTGACACCGATGCCCTCGCCAAAGCTATTCTCCGCCAGGGTCAGGTCAGTGCGGTCGGCAGGCGCAGGGAGCAGTCCGGCGCTCTCGGTGGGCAGGTCTACGCCTGTTGGCGTGCCAAAGCCAAACTGGTCGAGGTAGTGGTAAAAGTTCTTTGCGCCCAGTTTTTGCAGCGCGACCCAGATGGCTCCGACGTTTGCCGAATGCTGAAGCACCTGGGTCATGGTCTCTGTGCCATAGCCGAGGTCATCGAAGTTGTGGATGGGGATGCCATCCACATCGTAGTAGCCGGGGTCGTTGAGCGTGGTATCCGGCGTGATGAGATGCAGGTCAATCCCGGCAGCCATTGTGACGGCTTTCATGGTTGAGCCTGGATCGTAGACATTGCTGACTGCCGGGTTGATGAAGTTCTGATATGAAGGCACATCGCTATAGTGATTGGGGTCAAAGCTGGGGTCGCTCGCCATTGCGATGATGGCGCCAGTGTTGGGGTCCACAATGATGACGGAGCCTCCATCAGCTTTATGCTGCACGATGGCCGCGTGGAGCATCTGCTCGACGGTCAGTTGCACATTGGCGTCGATGGTGAGGGTGATATCCGCGCCGTTCACTGGCGGCTGCCAGACCTGATCGCCGATGGCGAGCGGATTGCCATTGACATCGGTATCGGCGATGAGTTGGCCTGGTTGACCAGCCAGCAGGGAGTTATAGTATTTTTCCAGGCCGTACTGACCAATGCTGGTATCTTGCTGTACGAAGCCGAGTACCTGGGCGGCCAGGCTGCCGTCAGTGTAGACGCGCAAGCTTTCGGGGATGAGGCCAATACCTGCAAGCTGACCCTTGTCCAGAAGCTGCTGCATCTGGTTGCTTTGATCCTGGGTGGCATGAATTTTTTGTCCCTGTGCATCGCGTAGAAAGGTGAAGGTGACAGGCTGCCCATTCTGCGTGAGCAGAAGCTGTGGCCGCAGGAGGTCGGCGGGCTGCTGCAAAATAGAGGCAAGCTGGTCCAGCGTGCGATCAATCGCGCCGGGGTGATCGCTGTTGGTTTGATCGATGAGCTGTGGATCGGCCTCTATGGCGTCTGCCGTGATATTGAGCGCGAGCAGATTGCCATTGGCGTCAACGATGGAGCCGCGCCCGGCGGGAACCGTAATGGGCCGCCGGTGTTCCTGGTCTGCACGAGCAGCAAGAGCTGCCTGTTGCCCAAGCTGCCAATATGCCAGGCGCCCAGTGATGGCAAGCATGGTCCCGCCAAGCAGCAGGAATAGGATTAACTGACGCAGGCGAGCGCGGCGCAGTTCTTTGGTCATCGCTTCTCTGACTCCAAAGGCTCTCTTCCTAGAGAGAGCGGCTCCTTTTCAAGATCGCTCAAAAAAAGATTCGCCCATAGCTTCTGACCATGCGTCCGCCATCTTCAGGAGTAAGTCCAGGAATAATGATGGTCTGTACCTGTGTGGGGTCTTCAGGGACCATACCCATGTGTGTTGCCTGGTTTTCGATATATGCTGGTGATTGCAAGATGCCCTGTTGCTCACGCAGGTTCTGATTGTCGCGCTGAAGCTGTGCCTGGGCAGCGGCAAGTTGCTGGAGCTGTTGATTGGCCTGGGTTGCCAGGGCAAGCTCATTGAGATAGAGCAAGGCCAGCAGGCTGATAAGAATGGCGCCGATAATGCCGAGCGGTAATGGCCCCAGGTGATAGAGCGACGCGGCGAAACGCCGCCGGGCGCGCGCTGCCTGCAAGGGTTTGACTGGCTCGTTCACTCTTTGCTCGTCGTCCATCATGGTTCCCTCACTTCTAAGCGCTCGGCGACGCGCAGTTTGGCGCTGCGGGCACGCGGGTTGTGTTGTTGTTCTGCTGGAGATGCAAGCAACGGGTGGGGGGTAATGAACCGCACGTGCGCTTGATGCCCGCAGATACAGACAGGTGTGTGCGGGGGGCAGATACATCCGCGTGCCTCGGTCTGGAGGTAGCGTTTGACAATGCGATCCTCAAGCGAGTGGAAGCTGATGATGGCAAGTCGGCCACCTGGCCTCAAGAGGTTCACCGCTTGAGGTAGCGCCTCCTCCAGATGCTTGAGTTCGTCGTTCACGGCGATACGCAGCGCCTGGAAGGTGCGCGTGGCGGGATGAATGCCACCGGGATGGCCGGGCACGCCAGCAGCGACGAGTTGCGCCAGTTCCATCGTTCGCGTGATGGGCTGGCGGGAGCGCGCCTGTACGATGCGGCGGGCAATCTGACGCGAGCGGCGTTCCTCACCGTAGCGCCAGATCAGGTCGGCAAGCTCAGTCTCTGAGAGGGCATTGAGCAGATCGGCGGCAGTTGTAGGCGCTGTTGGGTCGAAGCGCATATCCAGCGGACCGTCCCCAACGAAGGAGAAGCCGCGCGCGCGCTCGGCAAGCTGGTCGGAGGAGAGTCCGAGATCGAGAAGCAGCCCATCTACTTGCTGGAACCCGGCTTCCCCGGCGATAGACCACAGCCGGGCAAAGTTGCCATGCGCCAGAACGAGCCGTCCTGCCGCAAGTGCTTCTTTTAGGCGCTCAGCGATACGCGCCAGCGCCTGAGGGTCGGCGTCGATTGCCAGCACTCGGCTATCTGGGGAGCTTTGCTCCAGCAGCAGGGTGAGATGGCCGCCGCCGCCAGCGGTGCCGTCAATATAGCGCCCACCGGGATGTGGCCGAAGCGCTTCTAGCACTTCGGTCGGCATGACCGGGATATGTTGGGTTGTCAAGGTGTTCGCAGGCATAGCTTCTCAGACTGGTTTAACAGTATGGGTGTCAAAATGGTAGGTCTAGCCCTTTCAAGTCTTCTGGCTGAATCTGCTCCAGGGCTGCACGATAGTTCGCAGTATTCCAGAGTTCCAGGCGGTCTCGTGCGCCGACAATCAGCGCCTCGTTCCCCAGCGCTGCGCGCTCGCGGTATTTGGCCGGAATGGTCACACGGCCCTGGGCATCGAGTTCCAGTTCGGTGGCGCTGCCAAAGAAGACGCGCTCCACCTGGCGACGTTGGGCAGCGTTCAGGTTCTTTTCTTCGAGTTGGCGAGCTTTTGCTTCCCAGGCATCCATCGGGTAGACGTACAGGCATGCTTCGACGCCAGGCGTGATGACGGCGCCATGCTCAAAGCGCGAGCGATACCTGGCAGGGATTGCCAGGCGTCCCTTTGCGTCTAACGCATGCGTGAATTCGCCTGTAAAGCCGATGAAGACTGCCATGTAATGCTGCCTGCTCCCCTAACGCCAGTTACTCCCTTTATAGCAAGTTCTGTTCCCCACTTTGCCCCACTTTGCCCCACTCAAGTGCATTATACTCTTTTTGCCTCCTGGCGTGAAGTAGCTTTTTAGGATAACCAGGGCGCCTGCGTGCTAACCGTAGTGGTTATTCCTTCTCTAGTATTGCTCTGTTATGGCTGCGCTCCATGCTATAATGCGGGCGAGGTAGTGCGTGACTACGTTATGAGTTTGGTGTGTTCAGGGCTGCTGGTTATTCGCCAGCCATTTCCTAGCAACAGCAGCAAGATACAGAGCGAACAAGTCAGGAGCAGGGAGCCGTGTTACAGGCAGAGCAAGCGCAGGTGAGCGTTGAACGGACGGGGCGCGAGACGATTGCAATTCTGGATTATGGGTCGCAGTATAGCCGGTTGATCGCACGGCGTGTGCGCGAATGTCGTGTCTATTGTGAACTGCTTCCGGCCACCACAACCCTGGCTGAGCTAGAGCGACTGAATGTGCGTGGGGTGATTCTTTCGGGTGGGCCAAATAGCGTTTATGATCCTGGCGCGCCGCTTTGCGATCAGGCGATTCTGGAGAGTGGGTTGCCGGTCCTGGGTATCTGCTATGGGATGCAGTTGCTGGCCCACCAGCTTGGTGGGCAGGTGGCCTCAGCTACTGGGCAGCGTGAATACGGCGCGGCGGAACTTGATCTCGTGAATACGTCAGATGAGCAGCACGCTCTCTTTCGCGGGCTGGCGCTTCCCAATGGGGCGCGGCTATTGGCCTGGATGAGTCATGGCGATAGTGTGGCAACGTTGCCGCCCGGGTTTGTCTGTCTGGCAAGCACAGAGAACACGCCGATTGCAGCAATGGCCGGTCCACATGGGGTGGTGGGTTTGCAGTTCCACCCGGAAGTGGCGCACACGCCCCAGGGAACGACCATTCTACAAAACTTTCTTTATGATCTCTGTGGCTGCCAGCCTACGTGGACAGCAGGGGCTTTTATCGAGGAGGCCGTTACAAAGATTCGGGTGCTGGTGAGCGATGGACGGGTGATTTGCGGTCTTTCGGGCGGTGTCGATTCGGCGGTGGCGGCGGTGCTGGTCCATCGGGCGGTGGGTGATCAACTGACTTGTATCTTTGTAGATACTGGGTGCATGCGGGCTGGTGAAGGTGAGCAGGTGGTTGAGACCTTCCGGCAGCATCTGCAAATCCCGCTGGTGACGGTAGACGCCTCCAGTCGTTTTCTAGATCGGCTGGCGGGCATAGTTGACCCCGAAGCCAAACGACGCATCATTGGGGAAGAGTTTGTGCGCGTCTTTGAGGAAGAGGCAAGCAAGCTTGGCAAGGTGGATTTTCTGGCGCAAGGCACGCTTTATCCTGATGTGATTGAAAGTACTAGCCATGACGCCAGCGCCGCTGCGCGCATCAAGACGCATCATAATGTGGGTGGGCTGCCGGAGCAGATGGCGCTGGGTTTGGTGGAACCACTGCGGTATCTCTTTAAGGATGAGGTGCGCGAGGTAGGCCGCGAGTTGGGGCTGCCGGAGGAGTGGGTCTGGCGGCATCCGTTTCCCGGCCCCGGACTGGCGATTCGAGTGATCGGCGAGGTGACTGAGGAACGGCTGGCGACGCTGCGCCACGCCGATGCGATTGTACTGGAGGAGGTGCGCCGCGCCGGACTCTACCGCGAGCTTGGGCAGGTCTTTGCAGTGCTGACGCCGCTCCAGAGCGTCGGGGTGATGGGTGATGGGCGTACCTACGCGCATGTAGTCGCGGTGCGCGCCGTCACGACTGGAGACTTTATGACGGCAGATTGGGCCAGGCTGCCCTCTGATCTACTGGCGCGTATCGCCAACCGAATGGTGAATGAGGTCGCGGGTGTCAATCGGGTGGTCTATGACATTACGAGTAAGCCACCTGCGACTATCGAGTGGGAGTGATAGCCTGGCTGCGTAGCATGAGCCAGAGAACGGTCAATGAGTATTGGACCAGGCGGGGAGTTGGCGAATGAGCGCTTCTGCCTGGTGCAAGATGTGGCTATCGCTTTCGTAGGTGAGGCGCTGGTACGCCTCAGCCATCGGAAACCAGCGCACTTCGTCATACTCCGCGTCGTGTAGCGAGATGTCTCCGCCTATCGGCTCCATCAAGAAATAGCGCACCTCTTTCTCGTAACGGAGATTACTGCGTACAAACGAGTAGTGGATGCTGCCGATGTTGGTGAGGATGCGGGTTTTCAGCCCGGTCTCTTCGTTGACCTCGCGGAGCGCCACCTGCTCGACGGTTTCGCCTTTGCGGGGAGTGCCCTTAGGCAATGCCCAGATGCCAGACGGGCTGCGCCCCACCAGGACGACCTCAATCTCACCAGGGGTAGCATCTGTGGGAGCCGTTGCCTGTGGTTCTGTATCGGACAGCGCGGCGTGGCCTCGGCGGAAGATGACCCCTCCGGCTGAAAAGGCGCGCTGTGTCCGATATTTCTGCATGGGCGATTTCGCGTTTCTTCAAGGTTACGGGCAAACGCAGGATATGCCTTCTGATTTGTTAAACGGCTGCTACCCGTTTCTCCCGATTGATCCGCAAGATTTTCAGCAAGTATTGCTCAGAATTGAGGTAGTACGGGTTACGCTTGATAAATTTGCCGACGACGGCGATGGGATGGAGTTTGAGCATTTCGACGACTAGGCCGCCTGGCAATTTGGAATAGTCATAGTGCAGCAGAGCGATGATGGGCGCATTCTGGAAGGTAAAAACGGCATCCGATGCCGCCTCATACTTCAGGATTTGCTCTGGGGTAGCTACGTCGCGCGTTAGCCAGGTCATGTCGATGGAGATACGCACCGCCTTCCAGCCTTCGCGCATCGCCTGGGCGATGAAGGTCTGGTGGGTGGAGAGCAGATGATAGGGATCGAAGCGTTTTCCGACCAGAAAAGGTTCGCGGTCGCTGCTGAGGGTCAGTTGACCAGTGGCTTGGGCAGATTCAATATTGACCCCGAACTTTATGAGGGCCTCTTCCATATCATGCACCGTGTTTGGTGCGCCCGCGAATAGGCATTTCTCTGAGGCAGAGAGGCCGACATGGAGTAACCGAGATGTGACGCCAGTGATCTCCCCAGCCTTGTTATACAGTTGACAAATATGGGAGCCAGGGGGGACAACCTCGGACTTTCCCTCAACGCTCAAATCCATTGCTAAGTACCTCCGCTTAGAGAGCGCTCATGCCGCACCGCCAGGTGCGCTTTGCGCGCGTATTGATCTTAACTAACCCCGTTGCCAACCTCGTCCCCACGATCCCGGCGCGCTATTGCACTACATGAGTAACATCCGTGGATGAGGATAGCGGCTCCATCAACCGTCCGCCTGGATGACTGTTCGTAACAGGCGTATCCTCATTATGCCTTCCAACCAGCATATAACCGGCCACCGGGGGTAGAGCCTCTCGTGGCCGGGCGCTGCGTACTGGTCTCTCGGAAGGTTCGTGGGCAAAGTCTGCCTTAAAGCGTCCTTTAGAGTATAATCAAACACCGCCATGATGTCAAGCCGGATGATGGCTTTGTGCCGCAAAGAATCGGCGCCTCTCGTTGTTTAAGAAGCAGATAAGCGCGCTTCCTACACTGTGCTGGTGAGAGTGTGAGGCTCTTCGCGGTGATAAAATGAGGAAACTGTCGCGTTACTGATTGGGCTGCTCCAAAGAGGGTTTCTGCTCCATTGTCACTGCGCTCAGGAGGGATGCCAGATATCAAGTGGCCGGGAACTTTGCACACCAACGACTCATGTATTATTCAATGGGCAGGTGGACGCATAACTTGTGCCAAATTAGTGAGCGACCAGTTCTGGAGTTGTTATGAACATTTTACTCATGGGCCAGCTTTTATTGGGATTCCTGGTTGCTGTTTCCATCCTGGTCAACATCTCGCTTGTTGGGCTGGGGCAACGCCAGCGCCGTAGTGGTGCGCTGCTTCCGCCGTTTATTGTTCTGCTGCTCCGGTGGTTGCCGTGGATGGCAGCGCTCATGGTGGTTGGGGGAGTGGCGCTTGGGGAAAGTAGCCTGCTCGGCTATCAGCAAAGCCCGGATGTCAATGGGTTGGGATGGTTTGTGCTGGGCGCCAGTCTTTCCATTTTTGCTGATGTGTGTGCGGCGATGACGTTGATTACGCTGAGAGAAGCTTTGAAGGTTACAGATGCGACAATTGATCTGGCGACGGCGCTGACGAGCTTAGCTGCTCAGGCGCTCCTCGAACGACAGGAACAGGACGAGGAGTGATGGCTCTGGTGGAGCTGTGAGATGTAGTTGCCAGGATGCGCGGATTTGCGCTATCTCCTCATGAGAACCTGCGGTCACGCGAGCCTGCTGATTTGAGATAGGGGATAAATCAGCGATTTATCCGTATTCTTGTTTGATCGGAGCCAGCAGGGTGATTTTCTGTCAAGTTAGCATGTCTTTTCCTGAAAGGATTGTGATGCTCATGCCGTCATTCCCGCCAGATGGTTCGGGGCGTAGCGCCTCGGTTTCCTCGAAAGAGGTAGAGAGAGGCGTTAAGCAAGTGTTGCCGGATGTCTGGCGAATTACGATGCCTATGCCTTTTGCGCTGCGTTGGGCGAATGCCTATCTGTTGAGAGGTGAGGGTGAGTGCTGTCTGATCGATGCTGGCCTGGCAACCCCAGATGCTGAGGAGGTTATGCTCCAGGGTCTGGCTGCGGCGGGCATTACCCCAGCGGAGCTTTCAGCTATTGTGTTAACCCATGCCCATCCAGACCATATTGGTTTGTCCGGCAAGTTTCAGAAGGCATCGGGCGCGCCTGTGTTGATGTTTGGAATGGAACGCCAGCGGATGCTGAGTATCTGGTCACAACGGGGCGCCCAGATGCCTGAAGCGGTCAGCGCCTATTATGGAAGGCATGGTATGCCAGCGGAAGAGCGTGCTCAGGAGCATACCACGATGGCTGCGACACGAAGCCTGGTGACGATTCCTGAGCATCTCACGTCCCTGGAGGATGGGCAAGAGGTACGGCTGGCTGGCGCTCTGTATCGAGTGATCTGGACGCCAGGACACGCCGATGGGCACATCTGTCTGTGGCGAGAAGCCGATGGTCTTTTAGTGGCTGGCGATCATGTTCTCCCACGCATCTCTCCCAATATTGGGCTGTACCCTCACTCGCGCCCTAACCCGCTTGGGGATTATCTGGAGTCGCTGGCAAAAATCCGCGATCTTCCGGCCAGGTGCGTGTTGCCAGGGCATGGGTTGCCTTTTGCGGACCTGCGAACGCGAGTAGATGAACTGTTCACGCACCACCGAGAGCGTATCGAGGAGACACGCCAGATTGTGAACGAGACGCAGGAAGGCTCTGGGGTAGATGCCTATACGGTAGCTGGGCGCCTTTTTGTGGGTCGGCTCAATTCTGTGCAGAATCGTCGCTTTGCGTTGGCCGAGACCTTGGCGCACCTGGAGTATCTCCGCTTTGCGGGTCAGCTTTTGGTGCATGAGGATAAACAAGGACATACGCTTTATCGGGTGGCGGGGTCGGACGTTCAAGCGTGCTTGAATGGGGAGCAACCGCGATCTGAGCCATTTTGAAGGGACAGGAGAGATACGAGATAGGACAAATGTCCTATCTCGTCCGTTGTTTTTGGCAACTATTGACAAATGTTTTAAGACCTGATAAAGCCTGGTGTCCCTTGATGAGATGTCTCTGAAGCCTTTTGTGGAGAGCTTTCGGGCTTAAGTGCTTGCTAGAAAATGTTATTTGCTCTGACGCCAGAAGGCGCCTGATGTGGACCCGCATGCTTGTGTTCAGCCCTGATGTATGCTATACTCGTTTACGGTGCCTGAATTGGAGCGGCCCCAGGGCTTGGCAAGCAGCTCCAGCCTTTGGTTGGTAAAGTGTAAGAATCACAAACACGTTGGTACAGGAGGCAAAATACCTTATGGCAGCAATTGGCAAGACAGAATTGATCCGACGGGTGGCTCAGAGTTCTGGCAAGAGCAACAAGGAGACCTCTGATCTGGTCAACGCGACGCTGGATGCAATCCGCGATTCCCTCAAGGCTGGTGAGGAAGTTCGCCTGGTGGGCTTCGGTTCATTCGCTGTGAAGACGACGGCGGCCCGCACTGGTG
>Ga0070730_10001109_pt1 | contig 26770 bp, 16 predicted proteins | sample Coa_R1_3_FD_66447 | JGI IMG/M metagenome (GOLD analysis project Ga0070730, IMG submission 66447) | Surface soil microbial communities from Centralia Pennsylvania, which are recovering from an underground coalmine fire - Coalmine... | ecosystem: Environmental > Terrestrial > Soil > Unclassified ... | reverse complement strand
TTCCAGCCCTTCAGCCTCTTCGAAAAAGGCTCCGTGCGCGAGGTCCAGGTCTACTGCCCCAAGGCCTTCGCCGGCATGACCAGCTTGCCGCCCACCCTGGCCCAGCGCTCCATCCCCATTGTGCTGCAGCGCCGTCTGCCTCACCAGGAGGTCGATCCAGTCTTTATTCTCCTGTACCCCGAAGCCACCGAAGGTTTCAAGACTTGGGCGCAGCAATGGGCCAAAGACCACTTGACCGAAATTGATGCCAACACCATGGATCCCGGCCACCGCAAGTCGCTGTCATCGCTCTCGCCCCACCAGCAGGCCGGCTGCCAGACTCTGCTGGGCATAGCCGAAACTCTGGGCGGCGAGTGGCCGGAAAAGGCCAGCACAGCGTTACTGGAAATCTTCCGTGAAGAGCAGGCCCGCGAAGCCTCAGCCACGCAACTGCTCTCCGACGTCCACGACGCCTTCGCCAGCCGCAACCACGCCGAGCGCATCTTCACCAATGAACTGCTCGACTACCTGCACAGCCTCGATCATCGCCAATGGCACGAGTGGAACAAGGGCCAGCCCATGACCGCCCACACCCTCTCCGGCATGCTCCGCAAGCACTTCAACATCTACAGCCGCAGCCAGCGAAGAGACAAGCAAAAACGCCGTGGCTACCAGCAATCCGACTTCATCGACGCCTGGCAGCGCTACCTGCCCGTCGGGCAAACAAGCAACGCCTCCGGCAGCGAACGGAGAAACAGCCTAGACGAGGAGAAGGCGTCGTCGGCCTCCAGCAAAGCCGAACTCCAGAAATCAGAAAATTATGGCAATCATGGCAATTACGGCGATTTTGGCAATTCCAGCGATTTTGGCAATCGTCAATCACCGTTCCAAGGTCTGTCCCAAACCGCAATTCGCTCAGGAAAATCGGGCCTTGTCTCAATGTCTCAGTTCAAAGCAAGATGGGCAAAAAGCAGCTCAACTCTAAGGCAGTTTGCCAGCAAAGCCATCGGACTATTTGCGAGCACTGGCACATAAATCAATTGGCAAGATCGTTTGCAGCAGCGAATTAAGTTATGGCAATCATGGCAATTCCGGCGATTTTGGCAATTCCGGTCTATCTCGCGGGCTCCAGTTCATGCTCGTGCTCGGTCGCCACTTCTTCCGCCGCTTTCTTCTTGCCGAACATGTTGCGGAATCCCTGTTGGAGCCTGTCGAGATAGACGTAATAGATCGGGGTGATGTAAAGCGTCAACGTCTGGGAGAAGACCAGACCGCCCACTACAGCCAGGCCCAGCGGACGGCGGGATTCGGCGCCGGCGCCAAAACCTATGGCGATCGGCAGCGTGCCCATCAGGGCGGCCATGGTGGTCATCATGATCGGGCGGAAGCGGACCAGTGCGCCCTGGTAGATGGCCTCTTTGGCGGTCTTGCCCTCTTCACGCTGGGCGCCCAGGGCGAAGTCGATCATCATGATGGCGTTTTTCTTCACCAGGCCGACCAGCATGATGATGCCGACAAAGGCATAGAGACTCAACTCCACCTTAAAGATCATCAGGGTCAGCAGAGCGCCCACGCCGGCGGAGGGCAAGCCGGAAAGAATCGTGAGGGGATGGATGAAACTCTCGTACAGAATTCCCAGGACGATATAGATCACCAGAATGGCCATGAGCAGCAGCAAGCCAAGGCCGGTGAATGAAGATTGGAAGGCTTGCGCGCTGCCCTGCAAACTGGTGCTGATGGACTGTGGCAAAACTTCGGCTGCGACCTGGTTCACAGCGTTGATCGCGTCGCCGATGGAGGTATCGGGGCTGAGATTGAAGCTGAGAGTCACTGCCGGCAGTTGGCCGAGGTGGTTCACAGTGAGCGGCCCTACCTCGCGCTTGAAATGTGCAACGGCATTCAGGGGGACGAGCTGGCCGCTCTTCGAATGGATGTACAACATCGCCAGGGCCGAGGGATCAAGCTGGAATTGCTGTCCTAATTCCATGATGACCTTGTATTGATTGTTAGGCGCATAGATGGTTGAGATTTGGCGTGACCCATAGGCGCTGTAGAGGGCGTCTTCCACCTGGCGTGGATCAACATTCAAGGCAGCCGCTTTATCGCGGTCGATCTGCACCGTGACCTCGGGATTGGTGACCTGCAAATCGGTGGTTACATCCAGAAAGCCTTTCAAGACTTTTACTTTCTGCTCCAAGAGGGGCGCATAACGGTAAAGTTCGTCCGTATCGGGGCCCTGCAGGGTGAACTGATACTGGCTTTTTGAGAGCTGTCCGCCGATGCGGATGGGCGGTGGAATCTGCAAGTATGCGTTGATGCCGGGGATCTGCGAGATCTTGGGCCGCAGCTCTTCGATGATCTTCTCCACAGGGGGGCGCTCACCCAGAGGCTTCAGGCGGGCAAACACCCTGCCCGTATTGAGGCTGGAGTTCACGCCGCCGCCGCCCACGGTTGAACTGTAGGACGCTACCCAGGGACTTTTTCCTACCTCTTCCGCCACCTGCTGCTGGTGGCGAACCATATCGTCAAAGGAGATGCCCTGCTTGCCCTCAGTGAAGGCAAAAATTTGTCCTTGATCCTCATTGGGCAGGAAGCCCTTCGGAATCCGCCCATACAGAAAAACGGTAGCGCCCAAAATTACAAAAGAAAGCATCAGGGTGGCGAAGGGATGGGCCATGACTTTCTTCAGGCTCCAGTCATAGGAGCGCAGCATCCCTTCGAAGACGGCCTCGCTCTTTTTATATAACGCGCCATGTTTTTGCTGATGCGAAGCGCGCAGGAAGCGGCTGGAGAGCATGGGCGTGAGCGTGAGTGAAACAAATCCGGAAACCAGGATGGAGACGCCGATGGTGACCGCAAACTCGTGCAACAGGCGTCCGACCAGCCCGCCCATGAACAAGACCGGAATGAAAACGGCCGCCAGGGAGATCGTCATGGAGATGATGGTGAAACCGATTTCTCGGGCCCCCTCTACGGCTGCCTGATAGGGGCGCTTGCCCATCTCCATGTGACGCACGATGTTTTCCAGCATCACGATGGCGTCATCCACGACAAAACCCACAGAGAGCGTGAGCGCCATCAAAGAGAGATTATCAACGCTGTAGCCCAGCACATACATCATGGCGAATGTGCCTACGATGGACATAGGCAAAGCCAGGCTGGGAATGATGGTGGCTGAAATGTTGCGCAGGAAAATAAAGATCACCATCACCACCAGGGCCATGGTCAGGAAGAGAGTGAACTTTACGTCGTTGACGGAATCACGGATGGAGACCGAACGGTCGTACAGAATATCGAGATTGACCGCCTGCGGCATCTGGGCGCGAAAAGTGGGAAGCAGCTTCTTGATGGAATCAACCACCTCAACCGTATTGGTTCCCGGCTGCCGGAAAATTGGAAGCGTGATGCCGCGCCGGCCGTTGAACCAGCTTGCGGTCTTGTCGTTCTCCACGCTGTCAAAGACCCTGCCTACCTCATCGAGCCGCACAGGAGAGCCATTGCGGTAGGCGACGATGAGCGGGCGATACTGATCGGCATTCAGCAGTTGGCCCGTGGCTTGAACCGTATAGGCAGTGGAGTGGCCATACATGGTGCCCGTGGGGATATTTACGTTGGCATTCTGGATGGCATTCTCGACGTCGTCAATGCCGATCTGGCGAGTGGCCAGAGCGCGCGGATCGACCTGCACCCGCACTGCATACTTCTGCGCACCAAACACCTGGACCTGGGCCACTCCGTTGATCATGGAGATGCGCTGGGCCACGGTGGTTTCGGCATACTCATCTACGTCCGAGAGTCGCATGGTGGGCGAGTTGAGGCTGAGGTAGAGAATAGGTTGATCGGCAGGATTGACCTTCTGGTAGGAAGGCGGAGTCGGCATCTCCGGCGGCAACTGGGAGAGCGTCTTGGCGATCATGGACTGCACGTCCTGGGCTGCGGCGTCGATGTTGCGGTCCAGAGTGAACTGCAGAGTGATGCTGGTGCCGCCCAGGGCGCTCGAAGAAGTCATGGAGTCCAGGCCGGCGATGGTGGAGAACTGCTTTTCCAAAGGCAGCGCGACCGCAGAACCCATGGTTTCAGGGCTGGCGCCGGGCAACGAGGCATTCACCTGGATGGTGGGAAAGTCCACATTGGGCAGATCGCTTACCGGCAACAGACGGTAGGCGAAGATGCCGAACAACAAAATCGCCGCCATGATCAACGTGGTGGTGATGGGTCGCCGTATAAATAATTGCGTATTCATGGGTAGCTGCTAGCTCCTGGCTACTGGCTATTAGCCTAGGCAGGAATTGATTTTGCCTTTAACAACGAAAATCTGATTTTGGTTTTTCAAATTGCAAATTAAAAATTACCGAATTACAAATTCTTCACGACGCATTCTTGATCTCGACCTTGCTGCCTGGAATGATGCGCAGTTGCCCGTCGGTCACGATGCGCTGCCCCGCCTGCAGGCCGGAGGTGATGACCGAACTATCGCCAACTGTCCATCCCACCTTCACGGTTTGCGCCTGGGCTGTCATGTCCTGATTAACCACGTAGACATAGGTCCCGTTCTGGCCGGTCTGCAAGGCCGCGTTGGGAATCACGATGGCGTTGGCCTGGTTCGTGAGCGTCATGCTCACATCGACAAACTGGCCCGGCCAGAGGACGCGCTGTTGATTGTCAAAGGTGGCCTTGAGCTTGATCGTGCCGGTGGTTAGATCAACCGCGTTGTCGATAAAAGTAAGCTTGCCGTCAAAATGCTGGCCGCTGCCCTGGGCGGCGGCTTCAACGCGCAAGGTCTTGGCCGCCGAGTATTTCTTAACTTCCGCAAGCTGCTGCTCGGGAACGGAGAAGCTTACATAGATCGGCTCAATCTGGTTGATGGTGACCAAGATGGGGAGATCGTTGGCCTTTACCAGGTTTCCGGCCTTCGCCCCAACAGTCCCGGTGCGGCCGTTGATGGGAGACGAAATGGAGGTGTATTGAAGGTTGATCTTGGCGGTCTCCACCATCGCTTTGTCGGCGGCAACGGCTGCGTTGAGGGCGTTGAAGCTGGCCAGAGTGGCATCCACTTGCTGCCTGGAGACTACGCCCTGGCGCCCCAGCCCCTCATATCGTTCAGCATCTATTTTGGCGTTCTCGGCCTGGGCCGCGTCCTTGGCCAAAGTGCCCTCGGCCTGGCGAAGGGCAGCTTCGAAAGGAGCACGATCGATCGTAAACAAGAGCTGTCCCTTCTTTACGTAATCGCCTTCCTTGAAGTGGACGCCTACCAATTCACCCGAAATCTGTGGCTTGATGCTGACGGTGGCGATGGCTTCAACGTTGCCGATGGCTTGCACTTGCACCGGCATGTTACGCTCCACCACCGTGGCAACCGTGACCGGCGCTGCCGGTATTTGCTTTGCCGCCTGGACAGACTGCTTCCCTGAACATCCAACTGCCAAAGACAGAAAGATAAGTGCGCCGATTCGTAAATTCGATCGAGTCATAGTCATTTTTTAAGTATCGCTATTTTGTCAGTTACTTTTAGAGGTCGAGAACGAGAAGCCCGATTATGATTTCCATTAGAGCCATTCGCGCGCAGAGCGGCAACTGGAGATTGCATTCCTGCAAGCCAGATTCCAGCCAGCGTGGCGGAAACCTGTTCGGGATCGAACTTCTGATATTTTTCTCCGCCAAAGAGTTCTTGAATCAGGAAGTGATATACCACCATGCCGAAGAACCCACGGGCCGCCAGCAAAGGATCAACCTTGCGAAACTTTCCCCGGCGAATACGTTCACGGATGTGGCTGCCCAGGGCCTCGTAGTAGTCGGCCACAAAAGTCCGGAAGAAACGTTCGGAAAGCGTGTGGTTTTCCAGTGCCGTGAACCACAACAGCCGGGTCAATTCGGTGTCATGAGATGTTCGAACCAGAAATTCGCGCGCCATGGAAGCGAAGATCTGGAAATCATCGCCGCCGCTCTTGAGAATCTGGTTGATGCGCCGTTGCCTTCCCCGTGCCGAGCACTGTTCCTCGATGATGGTCCAGTACAGGTTCTCCTTGCTGGGGAAGTGGCGAAACAAGAGCGCCTCGTTGACTCCGGCCCCTTCGGCAATCTCGCGCGTGGTCGTCCCCTGATAACCCTTGCGGGCAAACAGGCCGACCGCAATCGTCATGATTTGCTGGCGGCGATCTTGGGCTGAGAGACGAAGAGACATTTTCCAGGAAGTAAGTAAACACTTACTTTATCACTTTACCAACTTGGACGGGCTTGCTCAACGTTTGATTTCAGTGGAGCAGTAAAGAAGTGTTAAGGCGAGGCGAAAAGTCAACTTAGCCACGAATTTGCGCGAAGGAACACGAATGAAAAACTAAAATCGAAGAAACCATCTTAAGCCCAATACTGTTCACAATATTGGTTTTAAACTTACTTTCATCAATTTCCTTGGTCCCATTCCTGATTTCGCGTTGATTCGCGTGTATTCGTGGCTAAAAAGATTTGCACTCTTCCCTAGTGATGCTTGTAGATTTTCTCTCCTGCCGGGATTTCCACACGCAACCGATTCCCAGGCGACGGCAGCGGACAAGTTGTGTATGGGTTGTACGCACAAGGAGGATTGCGGGCCTGATTGAAATCGAGGATAACATTTCCATCTTTGAGAACTTCAGCGTCAAGGAAGCGCGCGGCTGGGTATGTTTCCTTGCCGCTGGTCAAGTCCCGAAAAACAATGAACAGCTTTCTCGCCTGGTCGGCTTCTGCATCGAGACGATACTCCTGTCCGCGCAGAGAGAAGGTGACATAGCCGGCGAAGGAAACTTTTTCCGTATCGCCCAGGATATTCGGAACTTCCGCAGACTTAGGAGCGTCGTAGGGCACGTAGCGGGCCATGACGTGGTAGGCTTCGTCGATGGGGTACCATTGCACTCCGGTAAATTCCCTGCGGACCTTGCTGTTCTTATCTTTCACGCGAATCCCGTATCGGTCACCGCTGGCATGCACGAAGAGGGTCAAATCGCCGATGATGAGCACGTCATCGGAGTCGGGTTGAAGCTCTGCCCCATCGGCTGCTTTTCCTTTCAAGGACATGGGAACGCCGGGATTCACATGCACGACCGTTTTGCCGGCGTGAAAATTAAAAAACCCTGCCGCCGCAGGCACGGAGGCAGCCGGCAACACGATGTCGGTCAGTGGATCTGAGCCAAAGCGATTTTCGCCTTCATGCAGCCAGAAAAGTCCCGAAACAGTAAGCCAGCCGCCATCGGCTTTGAGTCTTGACTCATAGTTCTGCCGCCACTTTTCAACAGATTGCCGGTATGAAGAGCTATCGGCGCTCGCCGCGTAGGCAGAGGCCAGCACGGTAAGAGATGTCACAACTGCTCTAAGCATCGGCATAGGAAACCTCATGTCGGTTGCTCCCTTGCTGCTTGGCGATCTAGAAAGGCTTTTGGATGTTCCCCAACGTTCCCGTGGTCGCCCCCACCGATAGTACCGCAGCAAGGCGTGAGCACACCACCTCGGAGACAAGCAGCGATGCGGGTTGAACCGCAAATCCGGGAACTATTTCCCAGCGCGCGCCGTACATACTGGTAGCATGGGCCGTGGCTCCAAATTTGCGGAGCTCACCCTGCTGAGGAGAAAAACCAATGTCTGAGTATCGTCGCGGCTCCATGGTAGGGGCAATACTGCTGATCGGTCTTGGCATCCTGTTTCTGTATGGTAATTTGCGGCCCGGGCTCGATCCGTGGTGGCTGTTGGCCCGGTACTGGCCACTGCTCCTGGTTTTTCTTGGTTTAGGAAAGCTTTGGGATCACTACCGGCGGCGCACCGATCCAGACGCCGCGAGCAAGAGATGGCTTGGCGGCGGAGAGATCGCCATCATCGTCCTGGTGGTGCTCTTCGGCGGTGCCCTCAGCCTGGGGCGGGGGCGGATGACATGGTCGTCTGGAAAACACATCCACGACGTTCAAACAGTTGACTTGGCCGGCGCGCAATCCGCCAAAGTTCATATCGAGATGCCCGCAGGCCATCTTGACCTTTCGGGCGGAGCCAGCAAGGCCCTGGAAGGCACTTTTGATTATTACGAGAGCGAAGGAAAACCGACAGTGTCCCATGAAGTGGTCGGCAATCAAGGTGAAGTCTCTATCACGCAAGAGGGTCCGCACACTCATTTCCTGCGACGTGGGGGAAATAACTGGACCGTTCATCTGAACAAGGAGTTGCCTACCGACCTCAAGATCAATGTGGGCGCTGGCCAGGGTGAGTTTCAACTGGGAGGGCTTTCGCTGACCGGCCTGGAGATCAACATGGGAGCCGGCCAAGTGACTGTTGACCTTAGGGGGGATTGGAAAAAAGACCTGGAGGCCACCATTGAGGGAGGAGTAGGGCAGGCGACCATCCGGCTGCCTGATGATGTGGGCGTGCGGGTACACGCTACCAGTGGCATCGGGTCAATCAGCGCATCCGGTCTGGAACACCGGGACGATTACTACGTCAACAGCGCCTATGGAAAATCGCCGGTGACCTTGCGGCTGAATATCGATAAGGGAATTGGAACCATAGATTTGGTATCGGACCATTCAAGCAGACATTCGTCGGATGAGTAGCTGAAAGGCGTTACTGGATCATCTGTTCCCGAAGGGCTCGCTACTGCTCTCTGAAACCACGATGAAACGGGCCTTTTCGCCCCGATAAACTGTTTCTCTGTACTTGAGTTTGAGGTAAAGCACTGTGCCATCTTTCCTGAGGCAACGCCAGAGAGTTTCTCCTTCAGGAGCCGGCTCCTCCGCGGCATGATGAACTGCATTCGCATCCTGAGGTGGAACCAACTCCAAGATAGACTTCGCCAATATCTCTGGCTCTGAGTATCCAAGAAGCTTGCAGGTGGCGGCATTCACGACTACCACCGCCAGCGATTTCATCTCCACCAACAAAGAGGGAACGGGATTGATCCTGACCAACTCCGCAATCGGGTCATTCGATTCGCTGTATTTAAACGTGGGCGACATCTAAGAATTGATAATTCCTGATTTCTAATTTGTAATTTTTTAACAGAGGTATCGGTGACGCTTCAAAAAATTACAACTTACAAATCATAAATTTCAAATCTTGCTAGACGCTGTCATCGGCAAGTCTTATGCCGGAAAACTGCCAGCGGATTTCCGGCGTGAAAAAATTACGATAGCTGGCCCGGATGTGCGACTTAGGCGTGATGCAGGAACCTCCGCGCAGCACCATCTGGTTGCACATGAATTTTCCGTTGTACTCGCCCAACGCGCCCGCCGAAGACTTATAACCGTGATAAGGCAAATAGGCGCTGGCGGTCCACTCCCAAACGTCGCCAAATACCTGGCATGGCCTGTCGTCTTGCGCGCCGCTGGCAGCCGTGGGATGGAAATGCCCATTCTCCAGCAAATTGCCGTCAACATCGAGTTGCGACGCCGCCACTTCCCACTCGAACTCAGTAGGCAGACGCGCTCCGGCCCAGCGGGCAAAGGCATCGGCTTCGTAATAGCTCACATGGCAGACGGGTTCGCGCTCCTCCAACTTGCGCGCTCCGGAGCAGCTGAACTGGAACCATTCCCGGCCCACTTTCTCCCAATACAAAGGCGCATTCCAGCGATGCATCTCTACGGCCTTCCATCCATCGGACAGCCACAGTTCCGGACGGCCATAGCCACGATCTTCGATAAACGCAAGGTATTCGCCGCAAGTGACCAGACGAGTAGCGAAGCGGAAAGCTGAAACCAGAACTTTGTGGCGGGGCGATTCGTTGTCAAAATGAAAACGACCGGCCTCGCTGCCGATTTCATAAAGGTCTTCCTGATAAGCCTGCGCCTTTTGCGGCGGTACGTTGCCCTCGCCCTCAGCCATCTCCGGGGCGCGCTGATATGCAGGACGCAAGGGGTTGGTCCAGAACGCATGCTTGATGTCGGTAACAATCAACTCCTGGTGCTGCTGTTCATGGTGGATGCCCAATTCCACGATTTTCAGTTGGTCTTCAGAAAGTTCGCGCGCGCCCAGGAACTTCTGCATGTGCTCATCCACATACCGGCGATACGTTTGCACCTCCGCCAGCGCAGGCCGCGAAAATGTGTTACGCAGCGCCTTTTCCGGTTGGGGGCCGACCGCGTTGTAATAGGAGTTAAAAAGGTTCCGAAACTGAGGGTGCAACGGACGATAGCCTTCCAGATGTGGCGAGAGCAGAAAGGTCTCGAAGAACCAACTGGTATGCGCAAGGTGCCATTTGGTAGGACTGGCTTCCTGGCAAGATTGCACCATCTGATCTTCCGGGCTCAGGGGCGCGGTGAGAGCCTCCGTCTGCTGGCGGACCATCGTGAATTGAGTGAGCAGGTTTTCTGCCGTCTGCTTCTCTTCTTTCAAAGGAGGAGCGGAGCGGAAGGTAAGGACCGACTTAAGCGGTGTCATAGGCGTGATTCCTGGGAGAGGGATTCAGGCATCAAATAGTACGCTCCTACCGGTAAAATTGCACATTCTTAATGTTCGCAACGCGAGGCAGATTTTCGGCGCACGAATTCTGAGATGCTACTGCCTTGATCGTCAGATGCACGATCAAAACCCTGCGGAATTATAATAAGCTCCTGCAACCGCTAATAAAACTTCTGAAAAGCTATTTTCTTGACGTTCTTATTGCGATTTTGATGTGCTGGCAAAGAAGCCCTATTCTGCTGAGGCTTTGGAGGGATGAACTGAATGTCTCGTTTTACAAGAGTCTGTGCGCGGCTCTTCGTGGTGGCGCTTAGCATTGGCCTTGGAAGTGGCTGGACTGAATCTACTCCCGGCACTCCAGACATTTCTGCCACCGGAGGCGTCTCTGCACGTGAGATTAAGCTGAGCGATGGGCTTGATTTCTGGTTTGCCATCCAAAACAAGACAGCAATCGCGCTGTCAACAGTGAATCTGGTGCGCGGGCCGCAGGGCTATGACATCGAGAGCATCTGTGTTCAGGATTCCAAGCGGAACGGGCCGTGTAGGAACAAAGATCAGTTTGAAAAAGACGGTTACCGCGTAGCTGACTCAATTCCGCCAAACCAAAGCCTTACTGTTTGGGGTGTTCTCAAATCGCAGAAAACTCATAAGAGCCAGACGTTAAGCCTGGTGCTCCAATGGTTCAGCACTCCAGCAGACAATATGCCAACCGCCAATCCTGGCAAGGCGACTCGTAGACGCCCCACGCCTGCAGTCCCGGCCGCTGCATCGACTATGGTAGTAGTCCTGGGCGATAACGCGGTGCCTAGCTGGTGGGATGCTAACTCAGCCTGGGTTTACGGTCCCCTACTGGCAGCATTCTTGGGTCTTGTTACCAATGTGGTCTTGAAATGGAGAGAGGAGCGGCAACAAAAAGCAGCGCAAAAAGAGGCAAGCACGCAAGCAAGCAGAGACAAACAGGAACAAACCCTTAAAGATCAGAAGGAAAAAGAGCGGGACGCCCGGGCAGAAACCTTGAGACTGCTACTTCCGGTGAGCCATAAATATGCTGCCCTCTATTACCTGCCGCTTTCCAGGGCAGCGGAACGTGCGGCGAAGACGTTTCACGAGGCCGGGCAGGAATTGAACAGGAGTCCGCGCAACCTGCTCATGTACCATTCGGCAGCCCGAAGAGCTTTTTTTTATCTTCTGCTGGTAAAGAGAATCATGGACGAGATTAGAAACCGTGTCGGTGGGCTTTATTTCAAAGACTTAAGAGGAGAGCAACTGGCCGCTCAATGCATCCGAAGGTTTGAAAAGCTGATGGGACCCGAGGCCGAAGCTCTTCCTTTGGCCCTGCAACGCATTGCTACCTCTTTGCAGCGAACCGAGACATACGAAAGCTTCACCCAGCAGTTCTGGACGATGCCCAATTACACCATCGCCAATCCTGATAACAAGGACGTGTGGAAATCGTTTGAACAGTGGCTGCAGCAGAGCAAAAACAGAAAGGAAGGAATCGAATACCTGGCCGCTTTGACAGTACTGCTGGATTATGAATCGAACCGGCCTTACAGATATTGGTACGACGTGCGCGATACCCTGCAACTCAGTTTTCGGCTCACCGAAAATGATTCCATTTCTGTTTTGCCGGTCCTGCTGGGAATTGCGGAAAGCATCAATTTCTCTGACGCACAGGTACGCGAGTATGTGGTTTCAAGCGAAGAGGAGTAAGGAAAGCGAGCTTTACGGAATCTTCGTAGCCATGATCATTTCTCCTTCGGGGATTATGCTCCGTTTGTGCTGGAAAAGCAAGACTGTCGCAAACGGCCACACCCACCAGGCGCCTTATCTTCGTTCCACGCCTTTAACTCATTAGATGCTAGACCTGTCCTGAAAGTGGCGAAGTTTTGCTTCGCAACAACTCTTTTAAAATCAAGGATATACTGTTCCTCAACATCCACCCTTTTTTCATGTATCGTCAAGGGGTGCTGTCTGCTTCCAGAATCATCTTCCATGTTGATATGGACGCCTTTTTCGTCTCGGTGGAAGAGCTGTCGAATCCTTCTCTCAAGGGCAAGGCGGTGGTGGTGGGCGGACAGCGGGACGAGCGCGGGGTGGTCTCAGCAGCCTCCTATGAGGCCAGGAAATTTGGCGTCCATTCAGCCATGCCTTTGCGTACTGCGGCCAAACTTTGCCCACACGCAATTTTCCTTGACGGACACCCGGACCTCTACCGCGAATCCTCCCGAAAGGCGCGTCAGGTGCTGGAAAATTTCTCTCCAGCGGTGGAAATGGCCTCCATTGACGAAGCCTACGTGGATATGACCGGAACGGAAAAGTTGAGTGGGCCACCCTTGAAGTCCGCGCATAAGCTGCACCAGCAGATGAAAGAACAAACCGGCTTGAACTGTTCGATCGGCATTGGAATCTCCCGGTTGGTGGCCAAGATCTGCTCCGACCAGGCCAAACCCAACGGTGTGCTGTACGTATTGCCGGGACAGGAGCAGAGTTTTCTCGCGCCTTTAGACGTCGGCAAGATTCCCGGCGTCGGCAAAGTGACCAAGGCGCGGTTGAACCAATTAGGGATCGTTCGAGTGGGGGACCTGCTGCGCGTGGACGAATCATTCTTGCAGGAGCAGTTCGGCAAATGGGGAGTCGCGCTGGCCGGCAAGGCGCGCGGCGAAGATGCCGGCGGCTGGTTTGAAGACGAGGTGGGGGCCGATGTGGAGGCCAAGTCAATCAGCCATGAGCATACCTTCAACCACGACACCAACGACCTGGAAAAGCTCGAGTCCACGCTGGCCCATCTCTCGGAGTTGGTAGGCCGCAGGCTGCGCGACCAGGGATTCTTTGCCCGGACTCTCCAGTTGAAGCTCCGCTATTCCGATTTCAGCACCATCACCCGCGCCCACTCGCCTGCTAGTTCCACGCAGGTCGACAACGAGATTTTTGAAACCATCCGTAAGTTGTTTCAGGACAACTGGGAGCGAGGACGCGCTATCCGCCTGCTGGGTGTTCATGCCTCCAACTTCGAAGACCAACCGGAGCAGATGGGACTACTGCAAGAGGAAGACAAGCGCAGAAGGTGGGCGCAGGCGCTTTCCGCCTCCGACCGGCTGCGCGACAAATATGGAGAATCAACCGTCTTCCTGGCCAAAGGCATGTCAGGCAGCTTTCGCGAGCGTGTGCATGAGAACCCCGCCGAGAAGCCCGGCAAGAATAAACAGAAGCAATGATTTCGTATAATTATGGCTATAATAGCCATGAAGGTGCGTACGGGCATGCGTAGTGTAAACATCGCGGAATTGAAGAATAGCCTCAGCAAATACCTCACATTCGCCAAGGGGGGTGAGGAAATCATCATTCGTGACCGGAATCTCCCTGTGGCTAAACTGGTTCCTTTTCCACCTGATGAGGCCAGCGATGAAGAGTTGTTGCTGGTTGCTGCGGGGAAGATGCGACTACCGAAGAATCCTCTCAAGGTCGAGGAACTCCTAAAGATTCCAACGGGAACTGTGTCTTCCAATGACGGGATACAAGCACTCCTGGATGATCGCGAAGAAGGGCAATGAAGAAAGCAACAGCTTTTTGGGATGCAAGCGCTCTAGTTCCGTTGTGTGTACATCAGACCGCCAGCCATCACGCGCATGTTTATATTCGCAAGCTGATGCCGGTGGTATGGTGGGGAAGCGCTGTAGAAATTCATAGTGCCATTTCATGCTTGAATCGGACGGCGAAACTGACGGATGTTGAAAAAAAGGGAGCTCTGGTACGTCTTGATGTGCTCAGTAGGGGATGGAGAGAAATTCTTCCTGCCGACCAAGTACGAAATCTGGCCGGGCAGTTGCTCGACATTCATGAATTGAGGGCGGCGGATAGCCTGCAACTCGCAGCGGCCCTAACGTGGTGCCAACAACGCCCTTCGAAGAGAAAATTTGTTTGTGCAGATCGCAAGATGGCCCAAGCTGCCAAAGATGTTGGCTTCTCCATTCTCCAGCTTTAAGCAGGATACATAACCCAAACTGAATCAGCAATTTAGACATTGGTACCCGGTACCAAAGTAACTTTTTCGAGAAAAAGCTAATTGAATCAACTAAATTCGGTGTAAAGTTTTGCCGATACTCTGTATTAGCTTTTATTAATTCATTTTGTCGGCAAGGTTCGCGTATGGGGAACCTGTAAGGAAGGCTTTGATGTCCCCAAAAATCGAACAGATCGTAGTTTTCACGGTGATGAGCATCCTGGTCACGCTGTTTGGCTGGATCTATCTTCGTGACCGGCAGCAGCGGATCGGGTTGTGGATGATCGGATGGATTGCGATCCTGGTCCACTTTAGTGCATCTTTGTTGACCAGTTTTTCTCTTCTTTCCGATAACTGGTCCTACTTTCTCAACCGTGTGACGCTGGAAGTGGCAGGAGTCAGTTTCACGCTCTCTGTCTCCGAGGTTTTTGTAACGCCGCGCAAGCGCACTTTTTTCATCACGCTGGTGGGCGTTCCTTCTGTCATATATTTGACGTGCCTGATATGGGCACACCAGCTTGCCTGGATTTTTCCGCTTCTGCTGATCACCAGCGCCCTGACAGTCTTTATTGCTGTATGCACGCATTACGGCTGGCGAAGCACCTACTTCTATATCTTGTGCCTCTTGCTGGTCCCTGGAGCTGGATGGGTCGTGCGGGAAGCGCTCAGGAACAAGCCGGATGAGGGGTTGTCATTTTATCTGGGCGCCTTCTTTTGCATTACGGGAATTCTTTATTGGCGTCATTACAAGAGGCTGACTCCCGGGGTGGTGACCACATCGCTGTCATTCATTGCCTGGGGACTGGTGTTCCCGGTGGGCGACATCCTGGATGCATACCAGGCAGTGCCTGCCGGCAGTGGTGTGCTCTGGGACCTGCCTAAGTATTTTGTTGCCTTTGGCATGATTCTCACGCTCTTTGAAAGCGAGGCGGAGATCGCCACCAATGCGGCCCGGCAATACCATGCCCTCTTTGAAGGGAACCTGGCCAGCGTCTATCTTTCTACCGTCGAAGGAAAGTTGCTGGACTGCAACAGCGCTTTTCTGAATATGTATGGCTTTCAATCCAAAGAAGAGGTGCAGGCCAACTCCACTACCTCTCTTTATGTCGAGTTGGCGGACCGGGAGGATTTCCTGCAGCACCTGCAGAAGCAAGGCCAGGTGATCAACTATGAATCCCGGCAGCGCAGGAAAGATGGAAGTATTTTCTGGACCCTGGAGCGAGCCACCGTCGCCACCGACTCGCAAGGGCGAAGGGTGATTGAAGGCACATCCATTGATATCACGGAGCGCAAGCAGGCCGAGATGGCGTTGCGCCAGTCGGAAGAGCGTTTCGCCACCGTCTTTCGTCACAGTCCAGTGGGATGCGGCATTGTTTCTTTGGACGGTACCTTCCTGAACGTAAACGAAAATCTTTTGCGAATGTTGAAATTGCCCGCCGAACGGGTCATCGGCAAGAGCGGCGTCGAACTCGGTTTTTGGCGGAGCCAGGAAGATCGGGAAAGTTTCTATCGGAAATTGCGGGCAGAAGGTTCAATACAAAACCTGGAGATTGAATTCAAAGATTCCGAAGGCAACCGGCACGTAGGTCTCTATTTTGCAACCGTGGTCCGCATTGGCGACAAAGAATGTATCTTCGGCATGCAGTTGGATTGCACGGAACAGCGCGAACTAGAGGCCAAGTTCCTGCAGGCCCAGAAGATGGAGGCCTTGGGAAGATTGGCGGGCGGCGTCGCCCATGACTTCAACAATCTGCTGGGTGTGATCGGTGGATATGCCGAGCTTCTGGAAGGCACTCTTGGCCGCGATGAAAACTACAAACGTTATTGCGCCAAGATCATTGAAACCACGCAGCGGGCCAGCGGCCTGACCCGCCAGTTGTTGACCTTCAGCCGCAAGGAAATTACCCGCCCTGCCCCGCTTAAGCCTGATCAGGCCATTCGGGAGCTGGCCAGCATGTTGTCGCGGATGATTGGCGAAGATATCGAGATGAGCCTTGATTTGCACGCTCGAGGCACAGTGGTCATCGATAAAACCCACTTCGAGCAGATCATCTTCAATATCGCGGTGAATGCCCGGGACGCGATGCCCTCCGGCGGTCAACTGTTCATTGAGACAGAAGACGTGGTTCGCCCGGCTCCGGACGCTTCCGGAAACAGCGCTGAAATGCGCTATGCCCTCATCAGAATTCGGGATACGGGCGTGGGCATGGATGAGGAGACTTGCGCCCATGCCTTTGAGCCATTCTTCACCACCAAGTCCATAGGACGCGGTACGGGACTGGGATTGGCTACTGTTTATGGCATCGTTCAGCAATGTGGCGGCGAGATCAGCATCGAATCACAGCCGGGCCAAGGAGCCCAAATCACCATTTTGCTTCCTGTGGGCGTGAATGCTGAAACCGCAGAGGACCATTCGCATTCACCGAAACTTGCCCAGGGCAGCGGTCACATTCTGATGGTGGAAGACGAGGCTGAACTTCTTGACGCCAACGCTGAATTCCTGCGGTCCATCGGTTACTCAGTCAGTTGCGCCAACAGCGGACCTGAAGCTTTGGAGCTTGTTGCTGAAGTCCCTCAGCTAGATCTGGTGATCAGTGACGTAGTGATGCCCAGGATGAATGGACGCGAATTTGCGGACCGCCTGCTGGAAATGCGCCCCAACACCAAGGTCTTATTCGTCTCCGGATACGCGGACGACGTAGTGCTCCTAGCCGGCATCTCGACGCTGGGCACGCCTTACCTGCAGAAGCCGTTTTCATTGAAACAGCTTGGATATAAAGTCCAGGAGTTGCTGGCTGTCCAAGTCAACGACAGTTCAAATGGAAGCCGCTAAAGCGTGGGACAGGTATTGAATTAACAACAGCAACAGCCGTAACCATACCAAGTCACCCCAAACTACCTGGAAACGTATTTCTATAAGAAACCGTAGCAGTAGCCATTCCAGGCACTATCAAAGACACGTATAAAAAGTCTGCAAGAAATCCCACCGTCTCGTTCTTAGAGCAGAGATCACCCGTGGAACCAGTGCACAAGTGTCATCTCTTTTAAGCGGTGACCATGCGACTGAAAGCCTTGTTGGAAACAACAATAGCCTCATTACCCCCGAACGACCATTCAGCCCGCAGGGACCACCTCGAACAAGCAAGCCATCCTAGCTTTCAAAACAAGGGGGACCATCCATGAAAATTTCCAGTAGTTCAGCTTTACCACAACGCCGAAGTTGGGCAGTGAGGTTGTTATTGGTGGCGTTGGTAGCCGTGTTTTCGCTTTCCCCGGACAGAGCGTCGGCGGAACAGCCTTCAACTCCACCCGGGTGGGTCGTGATACCAGTTACGGAATATCGAACATTGCGCGCCCGGGCCTTTCCGGCAGACGCTGAGCCTGAACCTTCAACCGTCGATGCCACCTTGACGCGCGTGGACTACGATTTGCTGATCCGGCGAGACATCGCCACAGGCCGCGCGAGCCTCACGATTGATGTGTTGAAGGATGGCTGGGTGCGTGTTCCCATTCCCGCCGGCCTGTTGGTTCACGAGGCCCGGCTCGACGGCAAGCCGGTCTCTCTGGTTGCCGGTTCGTCGGGGAAAGGGGGCAGCCAGTTGTCTGCTGTTCTGTCGCATCCGGGCCGTGCGGTCCTTCTGCTGGATATTGTACTTCCGATTGAACCCTCTGCCGGGGAGGAAAGCATCTCGCTGCCCTCCACAGCATCCGGCATCACTCGCGCATCCATTGTGCTTCCACGCCAGGGGGTTGATGTCAGGCTCAGCGGAGGTCTTCTATCAGAGAAACAAGTATCAGAAAAATCGGATTCAGGCGCAGACAGCAAATGGCTCGCCTATGCCCGCGGCAACGAGCCCCTCACGTTTACTTGGAGAAGAAAGACTGAGGACCACAGGATTACCCTGCCTTTGCGAATGCGTGGATCGCTGACCCAAATATTTGGCCTGGGCGAAGATTCAACTTCAGTCTATGCCGAAGCCAATATTGAAGTGACCCAGGGCGCAGCCACCGACGTGAGTATTCAGCTTCCGGACAAAGTCACCATTAACCAGGTGCTCGGCGCGATGGTGGCGGATTGGGAGGTCAAGAACGGAGAACTTACGGTGAAGTTTCTGGGGCCGGTTGAGCAGACGGCCCGATTTGTTGTTACGGGTGAAACCCGCACGTTGCGTGAAGGCAAGATCGAGATTCCTCTTCTTGGCCTCCTGAAAACCGAGCGCGAAACCGGCGGAGTCGCCGTTGAAGTTCTGGGAGCAGGCGAGATCAAGGATTTCAAGACTCAGGGATTGGAAAGCGCGGACGCAACCGATCTGGGCGAGATGGTATCGAGCCGCCAATCGCCTTCGCTGGCGGCTTTCCGGTTGCGCTCCGGCGATGCCAAGGCAAGGTCGCTCACCGTGAATGTGGCGCGTTACACGCAGCAAGCGGTGTTGATGGCCATTGTCGAAGAGGCCCGCTATTCCGTGTTGATGAGTACCGACGGCAAGATGCTCGTGCAGGCCCGCTACGCGGTCCGCAACAATCAGAGGAACTTCCTCAAGATAACCCTTCCGGCAGGCGCAACCATCTGGACAGCTTCTCTGGCGGGCAAACCAATCCGTCCGGGGCAAGCTACGGATGGCAGCCTACTGCTCCCGTTGGAGAAATCCCGCGCTGGGGAAGAATCTCCCGTGTTCGCTGTCGATATCTTGTATGTGAGCCGGGAGCCGGCCTGGAGCGAAAAAGGCAAGGCCCGATTGGCGCTGCCGGCCGTTGATCTCCCAATATCGCGCACCGGGCTGCTCGTGTACCATCCGCCGCTATTCAAGGTGGCCGCCGAACCGGGGTCATTCAGGATCGAGCCTTACGAAAATCCATCCTCTGTCGCATTTAATCCGAGCGCAGATATCAGCTCAGGAGATTCGGTTTCAGCCAATGGGCTGATAGGGAGGATGAAAGGGCAATCGATCGACGGACAAAATAGGAACGACGACAAAGACCAGGCGGCTACCCAGGTGCTGGTCGATAAATTCCGCACCAAGTCACAAGGGGGGAAAGTCGCTGGGATTCTACCCATCAAAGTCTCCTTCCCTGCGTTTGGTCCATCGATCTTTCTCGTTTCCGAACTGACCAGTGAAAACCAGGCTCCCACCGCCGAACTGGATTACCAGCGCGACAAAAAAGGAGGCTCAAGATGAAAAGGAACTTACTTGTTCTGACGGTGGTCGTGTCCGTAACAATGTTTGGGCAGGAGAAGAATGGCCTGCCGCTGCCTTCCTCGGGAGAGGTAACGTTGCAGCTCGGGGAGTATAACCGGCTGCTCGAACTGGCGTCTAAGCCGGTAAAGAGGCCCGACACGCCTCCGCTCCCTTATGCCATCAAGCGGGCGGAATTGAAGCTACGGGTCGGCAATGAATCTGTACTCGGGACGGTCCAATTGGAGGGAGAGGTATTCGCCAAGGGCCTGGCCAAGGTTCCTCTGACCACGGGAATCACGATTCTTGATGCCCACCAGGAGGGCAAGACGTTGCCACTTGAGCGGGATGGCGGAGCGCATGTCGCCATTCTGCCCGGCCCCTCGCAGTTTTCGATTACTCTCGACGCTGGGTTGCACTTGGCCCTGGATGCGGGACGCGCCTCATTCAATCTGCCGGCTCCATCGGCCGGAAGCGTGCAGCTTTCCCTTGTAATTCCGGGAGACCACGCCAATGTCCGAATCAGCCCCGGCCTGATTACCAGCCGCACATCCGAGAAAGGACAGACCGCAATCGAAGCGACGCTGGTCCCTGGCCAGTCTGCCAACATCTGGTGGACCACACGAGAGATTGCTGCCCCGACTGTGCCCCGCGAGGTGCGATTCCTCTCCGATTTGAAAATGCTCGTCTCCGTGAGCGAAGCGGACATCAAGATCGCAGCGCTCGCTGACATCTCGGTAATCCAGGGAGACCCTTCCCAATTTTCGGTTGAGCTTCCTCCCGGATACGAGTTCACCGGGGCCACCGGCGCATCGCTGGAGTCGAGCGAGGTGCAATCGGGCGTCCTGATCTTAAAAGTGAGCACGCCGGCACAACGAAGTCATCAGTTCCTGATCTCGATGGAAAAATCGATCAACGATTCCAAGGCGGACGCTCCATTTCTCAGCTTCAAAAATACCCAGCGCGAGACCGGCGAGGTGCTGGTTGAAGGCGCTGGAACCATGGAGCTGACCGCAACCGAGGGCGGCGGACTCAAACGTATGGACCTGAAGGAGATCAATCCTTATTTACATTCGCTGGCCCGTTTCCCCTTGCAGGCCGCCTTTCGTTATCACAAGCAACCGGGAGAGACACCTACGCTGGCTCTGGGGTGGGTACGCTTTCCTGACAGCAGCGTGCTTGCGGCAGTTGCCGAGCGAGCAGTGGTGACGACGCTGGTGACTTCGGAAGGCAAGTCGCTCACGGAAGTGACTTTGACCATCAAGAACCAGGCCCAGCCATTCTTGAAAGTGGACCTGCCTCAGGGAGCGAGCATACTTTCGGCGGATGTTGCTGGAGAGAAAGTCAAGCCGGTGCAGGGGCCGGACGGGAGTCGCGTGCCTCTATTAAGGCCCGGATTCCGCCCCGCAGATTCTTACACCGTATCTTTTGTTTTCATGCACTCGGGCTCTCCCTTCGCCAAGAAGGGCGACTCTGAGCTCTCTCTTCCGAAGATGGATGTTCCTATCAGCTTCCTGCAATGGGAGGTCTTTCTGCCGGAGCAATACAAGGTGAAGGACTTCGGCGGTGACGCTATGGCAGCCAATCTGCTGCCGCCGTCACTTCAAAACGCTGCGGAAGTGCATGATGCCTTATCGTTTTACTCCCCTGGAGTAGTCGGCGGCTATGCTTCTGGAAATAACCTATCAAATTTTTCCACCAGCGCTCCTGCTGCCAGTCCTTTGCTTCCTGGACAGCTAGGAGGGGTGGTCACAGACGTAACCGGCGCTGTGATCTCCGGAGCGAAGGTAACTGTAACCAGTTCAAGTACTGGAATAAAGAAGACGGCGACCACGGATTCCTCGGGCCGTTGGTTTATCCCCAACATGCCCGCTGGGCAGGTCAAGGTCGAAGCCTACAGCCAGGGTTTCAAGACGACTTCGGGAATCTATGACCGTGATGCGAGCACTCCCCTGGAAGCAGACATGAGACTAGATGTCGGCAACACCTCTTCAACCATAGAGGTGACCGCCGAGGCCCCTATGATTGAAGCTCAAGTGTCCAGGCGCGAATCCAAGAGCGAGCGCGACAAGAAAAAACAACTGGACCAGCAGTTGAATGGTCCGTCTTCCAACGTGATGAATCTCCAGCGCCGCGTCGCCGGCGTATTGCCGGTGCGCGTAGATGTGCCCCGGGCCGGCAATTCATTCCGTTTTGTCAGGCCGCTGGTGCTCGATGAAGAAACCAAGGTGACATTCAATTACAAGAACAAGTAAGAGCGATCCAAAAATCCGCAAGCTGGATTTCAGGGCTGCCGCAAAAATGGCAGCCCTTTTGATTTTCCGTTTTCAGAACGGTTTTCCCTTGATAGGGATCGAAATGGGCCACATTCGATGCGCGTTATATCCAATAAAATCAGCACTATTCTTAATTTTGTATGGATTTCAAGAATTGTACTGAAAACAATATCCAGGGTGTCTGGCTTCATTTACAATTCCCCCCGCTTAGAGCAGGGCCAGCCTTGGTGTGCTCAATCAGTTGTCGAAAACTGCTGAAGAGATTTGGGCTTTTAGCCTATGCGTCATTTTTGAATCGTTCACACTCGCTGGTGCAAGCACTCTATATACGAATGACGCAACCACTCCAACCCCACAGCCGTCACAATCCCACGGCAAGATCAGGAGATAAAAATGTTTCACCCCACACGTTTCCCCGCGTGGACCTACCTGGGCGCAGCAATCCTGTTTCTCTGTTTTGCTTTCCCGGTTTCCGCGCAAATCACGCCAATTCTCAAAGTCAATCATGCGGTTCATCATGATGTTTCTCCGGCATTGCGCGATTTACCTACAATCAATCAGAATGCACCGACGCTTGTTCTTCAACATGAAGCAGAACCGTTACGCCGCATCCCCCTGCCGCCAGGGCTGAAGCCCGAAAGCGAACCGGATCTCGCCTTGCAGCATACAGCCGCGTTGGCGCCCACGCTTCAGGCTCCAACTCAAGGATTGGGCTTTGACGGTCTGGGCAACGCCTCGCTCGGCTTTACCGTCAGCAGCGCCCCTCCCGACACCAACGGCGCGGTAGGATCCACTCAGTACGTGCAGTGGGTCAACACCTCTTTCGCGGTCTTCAACAAATCAACCGGCGCGCTCATTGCCGGCCCAACTGCCGGCAACTCGCTCTGGTCGGGTTTCGGCGGTGGCTGCCAGACGAACAACGACGGCGATCCGATCGTGCTTTATGACAAGCTGGCGAACCGCTGGATCTTGACCCAGTTCTCCGTGACCACCACGCCGTTCCTGCAATGCGTCGCAGTCTCCACTACCTCCGACGCCACCGGCACCTACAACCGCTACTCTTTCCAGTACCCTACCTTCGATGATTATCCGAAGATGGGCGTGTGGCCGGATGGCTACTACATCACCTTCAATATGTTCAATGGCAACACCTTCGTGGGCGCCGATGCCTGCGCTTACGATCGCAACGCCATGCTGGCGGGTCAACCGGCAACCCAGGTCTGCTTCCAGCAAGGTTCGTCCGTAGGTGGCTTGCTGCCTTCCGATCTGGATGGCACCACCGCTCCCCCCACAGGATCTCCAAACTTCCTGACCTTCTTCGGAACCAACAACCTCAACCTTTTCAAGTTCCATGTGGACTTCGCCACACCCGCCAACTCAACCTTTACCGGACCAACGGTGATTCCGGTGACTGCCTTCACTGCGTTGTGCAACGGCGGCACGTGCGTTCCTCAATCGGGTACTACCCAGCAGTTGGACTCCCTTGCCGACCGATTGATGTACCGCCTTGCCTACCGCAACTTCGGGACCCATGAGTCGCTGGTGGTGAACCACTCGGTGGTAGCGGGATCGAGCGGCGGCATACGCTGGTACGAGCTGCAAAATCCCAACGGCACAGTCACTGTGGCGCAGCAAAGCACCTTTGCTCCCGATTCCAATTTCCGTTGGATGGGAAGCGTCGCCATGGATAAGGCCGGGGACATGGCCATGGGCTACAGTGTCTCCAGCAGCGCCAAGAATCCATCCATCGCTTTCACCGGACGGGCAGCTACCGATCCGGCCAACACCATGCAGGCCGAGTCTACGATCATCAACGGCACCGGCTCCCAAACTGGCAATCTTTCCCGCTGGGGAGATTACAGCGCCATCACTGTTGACCCGGTTGACGATTGCACCTTCTGGTACACGAACGAGTACATGAAAACTACCGGCTCGTTCAACTGGAACACCCGCATCGCCAATTTCAAATTTGCAAATTGCGGTAACGCTGCTACCCCTGACTTCACGCTCTCCTCGTCGCCGACCAGCCTTTCGGTCACCCAGGGCAGCAGTGGGGCCACGACGATTACCGTCAATCCAACCAATGGCTTCACTGGCAGCGTAAGTTTGTCGGCTTCGGGCCTGCCAGCGGGCGTGACGGCAAGCTTCAATCCTGCCAGCACCAATGGAACCAGCAGCCTGACGCTGACCACCAGCGCCACAGCAACGACCGGAACAGCCACAGTCACCATCACCGGCACTTCAGGTAGCCTGACTCACACCACCACCGTGACCCTTACTGTGAATGCTGCAGCCGTTCCGAACTTCTCACTATCGGCTTCGCCTGCCAGTGTCTCGGTTACGCAGGGAGGCAGCGGAAGCAGCACCGTCACCGTTACGCCCATCAACGGGTTCAACGGTAGCGTCAGCTTGTCGGCCTCCGGACTTCCCAGCGGAGTTACGGCATCCTTCAATCCTGCCAGCGCTACCACGACCAGCACCGTGACCTTCACGGCCAGCAGCACCGCAACTACCGGCACGGCCACTGTGACCATTACCGGTACCTCGGGCAGCTTAACCCAGAGCACCACCATCACGCTTACAGTCAACGCGGTCGCGACTCCGAACTTCTCGCTTTCGGCCTCGCCGGCCAGCGTGGCCATTATCCAGGGCAATAGCGGAACCAGCACCATCACCGTTACGCCGGTCAACGGCTTTACCGGTTCGGTGAGCCTCTCCGCCTCGGGCCTGCCGAGCGGCGTTACCGCCAGCTTCAATCCTGCCAGCACCACCAGTACCAGCGTACTGACGCTGACTGCCAGCGCCACGGCCACCACTGGCGCAGCCACCGTGACGATCACCGGCACGTCGGGCAGCCTGACCCATACCACCACCATCGCTCTAACCATCAACTCCAGCGCTGCACAACAACTGCTGGGCAATCCAGGCTTCGAAAACGGCAGCGCCAATACCGCTCCCTGGACGCTAACAGCAGGTGTCATCAACAACTCTGCCTCTGAGCCTCCGCATAGCGGCGCGTGGGATGCATGGCTGGATGGCTACGGCACAAACCATACCGATACCGCCACCCAGACAGTCACGATTCCGTCAACGGCAACCACGGCTACTTTGAGCTTCTGGCTGCACATTGATACCGCCGAAACCACAACCACCACCGCCTTTGATACGCTCCAGGTGCAGGTGCTCAACAGCGCCAACACGGTGCTCGCGACCCTGGGAACGTTCTCGAACCTGAACCATGCCACTGGTTACCAGCAGCACTCGTTCAGCGTCATACAATTCAAAGGACAAACCATTAAAATCCGGTTCATCGGAACCGAAGACAGCAGCCTGCAGACGTCATTTGTCATCGACGATACTGCTCTCAATGTCCAGTAAACCTGCTTTTCAGCAATAACCTCCGGGGCCCTTTGTGGCCCCGGAATTTTTGTAGATGTGTTTTACTGAAAATCTGTGAATGCATGGCGCGTAATCCTGAAGATCGGATATCGGCACTGGGATTTGTGATTCCAGAGGCGCTATTCATTAAGATAAATGTCGCAGTAATCCCACGATGGAGACATTGACCGGCGATGCCAAAAAAAATCTTCTTTGTGTTTCTTCTGAGCTCTCTCGCACTGGCAGCCCAAACCGCCGATAGAGTCCACATTTTCCCAGGCCGCACTGGCCTGGTCCTCGTCGGCGCTGCTCATGAAGGTTTCACCGTGGCCACCGACGGCGCGCAGGCCAATGCCGATGGAACAGCCAGCGAAGTTCAGAAATTATTTCAGGTTGGTAAGTATGGAGCGATCGCGCTGGCCGGATCAGTCTCCATTCAGGACCCGATTGACCGGCCAATTCGGGAAGAGGTCAACATCTCTAGAGTTGCCAAGGCCTGGCTGGACTCGCATCCCGACACCGGTCTGGAGGCAGCCAATCGCGAAGTCAACTCTCTTATTTCCCAAGCGGTGGCAAAGTTCTTTTCCACGCGCAATCCCGGAGCGCAGGCCGGCAAGTACGCCTTCACCGTTATTTGCGTGGGCTTTGTAGAGGGCAAGCCTTTCACGGCGGGCAATCAATATTTCACGCCGCTGGCAAAAGGCAAACCGGCCCGGACTGAGAAGACTCCCGGTAACATAAAATTTGGGGAGATATGGGGGCATGGCAGCGGAAAGATAGTAGAAGAATTAACCAAGGGGAAATCCTCTGCATTGAAAGAATTCAAAGCGGAGCCCTCTGTCAGAAATTTCCATTCGTCCGCTGCCCTGGGTCTTTCCGCGCAGGATTTTCTCAACCTGTTCGATACCATCCTGCGGGCCGCTGAGTCTGAAGAAGGTAAGAAGTTCGATCACGGTTCCTCTGTGGTGGCCCCACCCAATCGGCTCGCAACCATCACCACGAAAAATGGATTTCAATGGAGCAAATGAGCAGGCAGCTATGCCCCCTGACCTGGGGCCGCGGCTTGGCAAACTGGCGGCAGCGAATGGCAACTCGGCGGTATTGAAATGCAAAGCTCTTTTCCTCTCTGGGAATCAGTGAGATTTCGAACCGTTTCCTGATTCAGGGCGAGTTTCGGTACCTTTGCATGGGTAACGTTCTCCTGAATATTTGTCTGCATAAGATCCTCCTGATAGTAAAACTCCGGCAAGAGCTAATAATTGTACATGAAGTTTCCCTGTCCGAATTTGGGAATAAACATCTCTGTTACAATTTTTCCCGGAGCATCCTGGTTGAAATCGAAATTGCCACAACGCTTCAGCCGCATGAGCCAACCAAACAGAAAGGAACTTATGTTTATGAAAAGAACGTCACGTCTGCTGCTTAGACTCTGTGTTTTTGCTGGATTATTAACGGTTCTTTCTCCGACAAATGCCTCGTCGGGAACAGTGAGCGCATGTGTTGCGTGCTGCGATGGGCTCCCCCATCCATATCCTTGCTTCTGTCCTAAC
>Ga0070730_10001107_pt1 | contig 26804 bp, 26 predicted proteins | sample Coa_R1_3_FD_66447 | JGI IMG/M metagenome (GOLD analysis project Ga0070730, IMG submission 66447) | Surface soil microbial communities from Centralia Pennsylvania, which are recovering from an underground coalmine fire - Coalmine... | ecosystem: Environmental > Terrestrial > Soil > Unclassified ... | reverse complement strand
GCCATGGCTCAGATAGACCGTGTTCGGCATCTGATAGGTGCCGCTGGCGATGTTGACGCAGTCGCCGGCCTGGAGCTGGCCGCTCTGGTCGGCATGCTGGATCGTCGCCCACGGGGTCGAGGCCGAGTTGCCGCTGGCGCTGTCGGAGCCGTTCGTCGCCACGTACCAGTTGCGCACGCAGCTATAGCTGGCGGTGGTCGGCGTCGGGGTCGGCGTCGGGGTCGGAGTGGGGGTCGGCGTCGGGGTCGGAGTGGGGGTCGGCGTCGGGGTGGGGGTCGGAGTGGGCGTCGGGGTCGGGGTCGGCGTCGGGGCGGCGGCCGCACCGAACACCGTAAAGGTCACGGTGTTGCAGCTGACGGCGCCGGCGGCGTCGGTCAGGCAGAACGTGAACTTGTCGGTCGCGCTCGAGCCCTTGACGAGCTTCGCGTAGTAGCTGCCCGGCGTGTAGCTGATGGCGGTCGCCGAACCCTGGGTGACCTTGCCATGCGTGCCGGTCGTACCCAGGCTGGCGATGGTGGCGTGCTGGCCGGCGGGGACGGTTGCATGGACGGTCAGGTCGATGGCCAGCGACTGGTTCGCCATGACCGCCGGGGTCTGGGCGGCGGCGACCAGCTGCGTGGCCGCGAGGGCACTGCCGGAAGCCGTTGCACCGGTGGCGGCGACGCACAAGGCACTGAGAGCGACGGAGATCTGACGGTTGGCGCCGAAGACGCCGTGCATGTACTTACCCATGTGAAAAAATCCTATAAAAGTTCCGAATATTGGTGAGTTGATCTCGAATAAATTCGAGGTTGTTATTGGTGATTGCGTGTCGAGGACGATATGACCCGCATATGCTTAACCAGGTATGAAAAACTTTACTTCGCAGAAGCAATATCAAATGCAAAATCCCTAAAACTATAGATAAAATCCCAATATATTCCGGAGCTTTCTGCTGGAATTACTGCTCACGCCGCACCCAATGCAGCGGATTTACGCAAGTCCGCGCATAGTGATTCGAGATCGAATCGAGAGGTTGATTTGCCGAGTGAAGATCGGTGAGGACGGACAGCAAGTCCGCGCAAAAATAATCCCCACCCGCCTATATAGGGCTAGTTCGCCGATATCTTTGAAAATTTACTTTGGTAAATTAAATGTTAATGCGCAAAATCATGAAGTTATATTGTCACATCACCTTAACGCACCCAGCGATAGTCACGAAATGTGGCGCTGTGGCATTCTATGGATATCCAGAATAGAGAGCCATTAAAGCCGATGCCTGCTGCATGCATCGCGATTTATTTAAAAATCCATCTAAATGCACCTAAACGTCACGGCATTCTTGTGGAGCGGCATCGACTAAAGCCCGGTATCGCCGATCCGCTTCCAATAGATCCGGGTCCCGGTCAGGCCGCCATGCGGCTTCAGCGCATAATCCGGGATCTCGCCGGCGAGCATGTAGCCCAGCCCTTCGTAGAGCCCCGATGCCCCGCCGTCGGTCGCGGTGTCGAGCACCAGCAGCGTGCGCTGCCGCTCAGCGGCCAGGCGCTCGGCCGCCCGCATCAGGTCTGCGGCCACGCCACGGCCACGATGGCTCGGGCGGGTCATCAGCTTGGCGATCTCGGCCCGGTGCGGCTGATTGGGCGGACAATCGAGCAGCAGGCTGACCGTGCCGGCCAGGACCCCGTCCCGCCAGGCGCCGAGCACGATCCGCTCGCCCCGGTCCGCCGCCGCCAGCGCGCCGTCCCAGAACGCCGCCGCCGCCTCCGGCGGCAGCGGGTGCATGAAGCTGACCGAACCGCCCTGCGCCACCACCTCGATCAGGATCTCGCTCAGCAGGGCGCGGATCTGCGGCGACGCGCTCAGCGCCTTGATTTCGATCTCGGACATGGCGGCTAGCTCCGGGCGAGGGCGACGAGGTAGATGCAGGCGGCGGCGGCTTCATTGGCGAAGGTGACCTCGGACGGCGGACCGAACCCGAGGCAGTCGCCGGCCTCCAGCACATGCCGCTCGTCGCCCTCCAGGATGACGAGTTCGCCGGCCTCGACCCGGACGATCTGGCGGATATGGGCATAGGACGAGGCCGGCATCACCACGCGCTGCCCGGGCGGCAGCTCGACCTGGACGAGTTCGACCGGATGGTCGGGCCGGCTGAACACCTGCCGGCGCCGATAGCCCGTGGCCGGATCGCGCCAGACCGGCTGGTCGGCCGCACGCGACAGGCGCTGCCGCTCACCCTCAGCCCTGAGCAGCAGGCCCGCGAGCGTCAGGTCGAAGGCGCCGGCCAGCCGCACCAGGATCACGGCGGTCGGACTCATCTCCTCGCGCTCGATCTTGCTGATCGTCGCCTTGGCGACGCCGGAGCGTTCGGCCAGGTCGGCCTGGGACCAGCCGCGCGCATCCCGCTCCAGCCGCAGGCGGCGGGCAATCCGGGCGGCGGTATCGTCTACTATAGGATCCATAAATCCCTTATAGTAGATGAATCGGACCACGGGCAAGAACGCCGCGGCGGCGCAGCCTGCACCCCTACCGCTCGGACCGCGGGAACCCACATATCCATAGCGGGTTACTCCCCCGGCACGACGCCTCCACCCCCGTCCCGGCGGTTCCGATGATCACCTTGTCTGAGACCCGGCAGGCCTATCGCGGTTATGCGCCGACCTACGATCTGCTGTTCGGGCCACTGCTGCAGAATGCGCGGCGGCGGGCGATCCGGACGGCGAACGACCGCCCCGCCCAGCGCATCCTGGAGATCGGCGTCGGCACCGGCCTGTCGCTGCCCTACTACCGCCCCGACGTGCGGCTCGCCGGCATCGACGTCTCGGACGAGATGCTGGCCAAGGCGCGGCGGCGGGCGGCGCGCGGCCTGCTGGCCGGGCGCTGCCAGTTCCACCTGATGAATGCCGAGGATATGGCGTTCGACGACGGCAGCTTCGACGTGGTCGTGGCGCTGTTCGTCGCCTCGACCGTGCAGGACCTGGCCCGCTTCGGCGCCGAGATCCGCCGCGTGTGCCGGGACGACGGCCGCGTCGTGCTGGTCAATCACTTCTCGAACACGGGCGGCGCCTCGGCGCACCTCAGCCGCTATCTCGGCCGCTTTGCCGGCTCCTTGGGCTTCGAGCCCTATTTCCCGCTCGACCAGTTCGTCGCCGAGACCGGCTTGCGCATCGCCACGATCGAGCCGACCGGCGTGTTCGGGCGGCTGAAGCTGCTGCAGGCTGTAAACGGCTGAAACCGGCCCCCTTATTTCAATCTCTTGTCAGCTGGGCGACAATACCGCGCGGCGTGACCGCAGCACCGCAATCCCCGCGTCTTCGGAGACCGGATCCATGCTGTCCGCTAGACTGTCCGCGACCGCCCCGCTGCTGGCCCTGCTGCTCGCGACGACCGCGGCCCGGGCCGGCGACCTCACGCTGGCGACGGCGGACGGGCCGCGCCATGCCATCACCGTGCCGGCCGGGTCCGGCCCGGCGCCGACGGTCATCGTGCTGCACGGCGCGCTCGGCACCGGCGCCGGCACCCTGCGCAGCAGCGGTTTCGCCGAGGCCGCCGCCCGGCATGGCTTCGCCGCGGTCTTTCCCGATGGTCTGGACCGGCAATGGCATGACGGCCGCACCGGCGGCCACGGCGGCCCCGACGATGTCGCGTTCCTGACCGCGCTGGTCGGCCGGCTCGTCGCCGACCATGTCGCCCGGCCGGACCGGATCTATCTCGCCGGCATCTCGAACGGCGGCATGATGAGCTTCACCATGGCCTGCCGGGCGGGCGACCTGTTCGCCGGCATCGGCACGGTCATCGCCACCATGCCGGCCGGGATCGAGCCCTGCCGCCTGAAGCCGCTGCCGCTGGTCATGATCAATGGCACCGCCGACCCGATGGTGCCGTTCGCCGGCGGCGGCGTCGGCCTCCGCGGCCGGCGCGGCCAGGTCTGGAGCGTCGAACGGACGCTCGAGCTGTTCGCCGGCGCCGACGGCTGCGGCCCGGCGACTGCGGCGGAACCGATCCCCCATGGCGATCCGGCCGACCCGACGCACGTCCTGCGCATCGACCGCGCCGGCTGCCAGCCCGGCACGGGGGTGACACTCTACCGGATCGAGGGCGGCGGCCACGCGTTGCCCGGCCGGCCGGCGCTTTCACGTGTGCTGCTGGGCCCCAGCAATCAAGACATCGCCAGCGCGGAAGTGATCATGGCTGTCTTCGCGCGCCGGTGACTCCCCGCGAGGCGCCATCTCGGGCACACTCGCGGCCGACCCTCCCCTTGCCCGAAGGCTGCAAGCGCATGACCCACGACACCGAGCGCCACTATTACGAACCCGGCAAGGGCCACGGCCTGCCGCACGACCCGTTCAATGCCATCGTCGGGCCGCGGCCGATCGGCTGGGTCTCGACGCGCGGCAGCGACGGCTCGGTCAATCTGGCGCCCTACAGCTTCTTCAACGCCTTCTGCTACACGCCGCCGATCGTCGGCTTTTCCAGCACCGGCGAGAAGGATTCCCTGCGCAACGTGCGCGAGACCGGCGAGTTCGTCTGGAACCTGACGACCCGCGAGCTCGCCGAGAAGATGAACCAGAGCTGCGCCAACGTGCCGTACGGCACGAACGAGTTCGCGCTCGCCGGCCTGACCGCGGTGCCGTCGCGCCTGGTGAACGTGCCGCGCGTGGCCGAAAGCCCGGTCAATTTCGAATGCAAGGTGATCGAGGTCGTGCGGCTGAAGAGCCATACGGGCGAGCCGGCCCGGGGCTGGTTGACGCTCGGCGAGGTCGTCGCCGTGCACATCGACAAGCAGGTGCTGAAGGACGGCCTCTTCGACACGTTCGGCGCCGGCATCGTGCTGCGCGCCGGCGGGCCCAGCGCCTATGCCGCGATCGGGCCGGAGACGAGGTTCGACATGCGCCGGCCGGCATAAGGACGCTTATCCCTCGCCCGCTTGCGGGAGAGGGCGGGGCCCCGGCCTGCCAGGGCCGGGGAGGGTGAGGGTCGTTTCGGCCCGGCCGCCCTCACCCGCCTCGCTCACGCTCGGCACCCTCTCCCGCCCGGCGGGCGAGGGTTTCATGCCGGCAAAGGCAAACCGGTCATCCCAGCCCCCTTCGCAGCCACTGCGATCTCTGCCACTCTCTTCGCGCCGCCCCGTGAAGCCGGAGGATCGACGTTGCCGAGACGCTGCCTGCTCGTTCTGTTGACCTTCGTGCTTCTTGCCGGCCCCACGCACGCCGAAGAACAGGTCCTCAGGCTCGGCAACGGCTCGGAGCCGGCGACGCTCGATCCGGCGCTGGCCGAGCTCAATCCCGACCTGCAGATCCTGCACGACCTGTTCGAGGGGCTGGTCACGATCGGCCCGTCCGGCGAGGCGCTGCCGGGCCAGGCCGAGAGCTGGACGATCAGCCCCGACGGCATGACCTATCGCTTCACGCTGCGCCCCGGCCTTACCTGGTCGAACGGTGCGCCGCTGACCGCCGAGGATTTCGCCTGGAGCTGGCGCCGGATGGTCGATCCCAGGACCGGCTCGAAATACGCCTTCCCGTTCTATCCGATCGTCAATGCCGAGCGGATCGTGACCGGTGCCGAGCCCGATCCGAACGCGCTCGGCGTGCGGGCCCTCGACGACCGCACGTTCGAAGTCCGGCTGAAGGCGCCGACCGGCTTCTTCCTGAAGCTCATCGGCGCGCCCGGCTTCATGCCGGCCTACCGGCCCGCGGTCGAGCGCTATGGCGCGCAATACGCCCGGCCGGGCAACCTGGTCTCGAACGGCGCCTTCATGCTGGCCGAATGGACGCCGCAGTCGCGCATCGTCGCCGTGCCCAACCCGCATTACCGGGACGCCGGCGCGGTCAAGCTCGACAAGGTGGAATACCTGCCGATCGAGAACCAGAACGAGGAGCTGAAGCGCTATCGCGCCGGCGAGCTGGACGAGACCTACGAGGTGCCGTCCGACCAGATGGACTTCATCCGCGCCGAACTGCCGAACGACCTGCGCATCGCACCCTATCTCGGCACCTATTACCTCGGCTTCAACCTGACGCGGCCGCCGTTCAAGGACAATCCGAAGCTGCGCGCGGCGATCAACCTGGTGATCGACCGCGAGGCGATCGTGAACCGGATCACCAAGGCCGGCGAGATCCCGGCCTATGGCTGGGTCCCGCCAGGCCTCGAGGGCTATGCCAACCAGAGTTTCGACTGGAAGGACGAGCCGATGGCGGCGCGCATCGCCCGCGCGCGCCAGCTCTATGCCGAGGCCGGCTACGGGCCGGAAAAGCCGCTCACGGTCGAGCTGCGCTACAATACCAGCGAGAACCACAAGAAGATCATGATCGCCGTGGCCGGCATGCTGAAGCAGGCGCTCGGCATCCAGGTCCAGCTGGTGAACCAGGAATTCAAGGTCTTCGTCGAGGCGCGCACGAGCCGGCGCGAGACCCAGCTGTTCCGCGACGGCTGGACCGCCGACTATCCGGACGCCAATAATTTCGCCGAGCTGCTGCTGACGCACTCCGGCCTCAACGACAGCGCCTATGCCAACCCGGCCTATGACGAACTGGTCCACGAGGCCCAACTGACCGTCGAGCCGGGCGCGCGCAACGAACTGCTGGCGCAGGCCGAGCGGCTGGTGCTGCGCGACCTGCCGTTGGCGCCGATCTACACCTACACGCAGAAGCGGCTGGTGAAGCCCTATGTCCGCGGCTTCACGCTCAATGTCCTGGGATTCTATTACACGAAGGACGTCAGCCTGGCGCCGCATTGACGGGCCGCAAGGTCGGTCAAAATAAATTTGGCGCATGCTGATCGAGCGCGCAAATTTTTCCCAGAACTTTGGATTTCTGCTGCGATCTTTGGGAATTTCGCCGGCGTCTCCGCGGGTAAACTCGCGTTCGTTCCGCCCCTCCTTCCGTGAGACGCCCCATGCTCGACAAGCTGTTCCTCGATCACCCCCGCACGGTCGACGAGACCTATTTCGAGCATATGCAGGTCGCCGGCTATTTCGGCGTCACCATGCTGGCGGCGGGCGTCGCGTGCCTCGTCCATGCCCTGATCCCCGGCGCCTTCGTCAAGACCGGCAGCAAGGCGGTGCAGCACCTCCATGAACGCATGGTAACCGCGCGCCGTCGAGCGTCCGCCACCGCCTGAGCGGCATCAAAACTATTTGATTTCTGGTATGATAGGGCCGGATTTCATCCCAAGCCGGACGAGTGTCATGGTGGAATTGGACCGGGCGGATGTCCGCATCCTGACCCGGCTTCAGACCGAGGCCGATGCGACCATCGCCGAGCTGGCGGAATCGGTCGGCCTGTCGAGCAACGCCTGCTGGCGCCGGGTCAAGGCGCTCGAGGAATCCGGCGTGATCAAGAGCCGGGTCGCCCTGCTCGACCCGATCAAGCTCGGGCTCGGCACCACCGTGTTCGTCAATATCCGCACCAGCCAGCACAGCGAGGAATGGCTGGAGAGCTTCGCCAAGGGGGTGGCGACGATCCCCGAAATCGTCGAATTCTACCGGATGAGCGGCGAGGTCGATTATCTGCTAAAGATCGTCGTGGCCGACATCGCGCATTACGACCGGGTCTACCGCAAGCTGATCCGGGTCACGAGCCTCTTGGACGTCAGTTCCAGCTTCGCCATGGAGCAGTTGAAATACACGACCGCCCTGCCCCTGTCGGAAGTAGCGTCCAAATCGTGACCGGGCTGCCCGGCCTGGCGTTGGCCGGAATGCTGGTGCTCGCCCTGGCGCAAGGCCATCCCGCCCGGGCAGCCGAGCCCGCCGACCTCACGATCGAGGCGGAGGTGTCGCCGCCGGAGAGCTTCGAGGTCGACGGCCGCATGGGCGGCATCACCGGCGAGATGCTGACCCGGGCGCTGGCGCGCGCCCATGTCACCGCCACGATCGCACCGGTACCGTGGCAGCGCGCCTATGGCGACGCGCTCGCCAATGCCGCGACCTGCGCCTATCCGACCAGCGTGACACCGGAACGCCTGCCCCTGTTCAAATGGGCAAGTCCGCTCGGCCAGAACGACTGGGCGCTGATCGGCACCACCGAGGCCGGCATCAAGCTCGATAGCCTGGAGCAGGCGAAGCGCTATCGCATCGGCGTCTACCAAGGCGACGCGCGGCAGAGCTTCTTCGAGGCGGCCGGCGGCTATCAGGTCGAGACGGTCAACAGCAACGAGCTGAACCTGACGCGGCTCGAGGCCGGCCGCATCGACCTCTGGGCCGCCAGCCTCTATACGGTCTGGTTCGAGCGCCAGCGCGGGGTCGGCAACCTGCGCGTCGTGCTGACCTTCCGTACGGTCGACCTGGGCCTCGCCTGCAACAAGAGCGTGCCGGACGAGACCATGGCTCGGCTGAACCGCGCGATCCAGAGCCTGATCGCCGACGGCACCGCCGCAGTGATCGAGGCGCCGTACCGGTAGCGCCGAGCGGCCGCCATTACAGCGCTGTCCTGGTAGGCTCCTCGTCATCAAGTCAGTTGGTTAGGGTTCAAAAATAGTCATCAAGTCAGTCGGTTAGGCTTCAAAAATCGTCATCCCCGGGCTTGACCCGGGGATCCACGCGGCTCCGCCGGCATCATGGTTTGCGGCCGAGACACGTGGGCGCAAGCACTTGCTTGCGCCTGGATGGCCGGGTCAAGCCTGGCCCTGACGATGAAGGGGAGTGACGATGGGAGCGCGGCGGCCTCTCCCGCTCCCGCCTGCATGGGCTTGGCATTCCGGCTGCCAGCGGCTATGACCGCGCCATCCTCCGCCCTCGGAAAGCCCAAGCCATGACCGATACCCCGCCCGACCGCCTGTCGACCAATCCCAAGAGCCCCTATTTCGACGAGGCCATGCTGGCGCGCGGCGTCGGCATCCGGTTCGACGGCGCCGAGAAGACCACGGTCGAGGAATATTGCGTCAGCGAGGGCTGGATCCGCATCGCCGTCGGCAAGACCATGGACCGGCACGGCCAGCCGCTGACCATCAAGCTGCGCGGCGTGGTCGAGCCCTATTTCCGCGACGAGGCCGCAGCGCAGTAGCCCCGCCGCGCGGATCGCGCGCCCGGCGCCGGCTCGCATACCGTTCCCTGGGTTGAACAGCGCCGACTGATGACACGGGGCCGGCCACAGCGATAGGCTGGAGGGCAGGCAACGGGGCGCGATCATGGCCGACGCCGACAAGCCGGAAAGCGACGATCCGAAGCGCCAGCTCGAGATCCGCAAGCTGCAGCTTGAGGGGGATCTGCTGGCCCGCCAACTGTCGCGCCCGGGCCGCTTCATGGAATGGCTCAAGGCGACGACGGTGCCGGCCACGCTGGTCGGCGCTCTCCTTGCGTACTGGGTCGGCTTCGGCCAGTTGCGCCAGGCTTCGGAAACCCAGGCGGCCGAGCGGTTCGACAAAGCGCTGACCCGGCTCGCCAGCGAAAAGCCCGACGACCGGCTGATCGGCGTCTCCGGCATCCAGCTGTTCCTGAACGAGCGCGGCGGTTTGCTGCAAGGCGAGGCGCTGCAGTTCCTCGTCAATGCCGCGTCGCTCGAGAAGGACCAGCGGGTCCAGGGCACCATCCTGGACGTCCTCGACGGCATCCCGGCCGGCGCCGTGCCGCAGGGCGTCCTCAACGATGCGCTCGATACCGCGGTGAAGCGCAATCGCAACTTGAGCGAATTCATCAGCGGCAGCCAGCAGCGCGACACCGCCGCGGAGAAATGGAAGCTGCTGGCGGCATTCGGCATCAAGGACATCCCGGCCGATCCCACGCCCTTCATCCCGCCGACGACCATCGCCAAGCTGCCGCTCACGCAATATCTGAGCCTGTTGGGCACCGAACGCGGCGCCTTCGAACGGCATACTGCCGAGGATGTGCCGCTGGCCGGATTGACCAAGGCGATCGAAATCCTGATCGCGCACGGGGCGAAGACGCGCGATTTCGAGGGAATCTATTGCGAGGGCTGCGATTTTACGCAGGCCGGCCGGCTCGACGGCGCCAGCTTCGCCGGATCGTTCCTCGAGCGGGCCAATTTCGCCCATGCCAGCCTGGTCAAGACCTCGTTCAGGGACGCGGACCTTGGGCAAACGAACTTCTTTGCCGCAGACCTGACCGGCGCCGACCTGCACAGCGCGAGCACCTACCTGACCTTGGGCTGGGCCTCGGCACCGGATCAGCCGTTCCCGCTGCTCGAATGCGCGACGCTCAAGGGAGCGGACCTTTCCGGGCGCCCGCTGGCGACGGTGACCCGGCTGCTGCAAGGGCGCGAGGCCGGGGCCAGCACCTATGTCGTCGCCGCGCCGAAGATGCGGGCGAGCGTGCTCGACGCTTCGACCAAGCTCGACGAGTTGTCGATTGTCGGCATCACGGTGATCAGCGATGGCTATCTCGCCGCGAATCCGACAGACCCGGATGCCGCGATGTTCGTTGCCTCCGACGCCCGCAGCAGGCCGTGGCCGAGCCCGTTGGCCGGGCAGAGCATAAATCCGGTCTATCGCCGGTCCAACGACCAGATCGGCGATCCGGACCTGGCGGAGACCCGCGCCTTCGTTCCCTTTCTCATCCGCGCGTCCGATCTGGACCGGCTTGAGCCGGGCGCCTCACTGCCGCAGGCCGCCCTCGCCCAGCCGCGCCTGCAGGCGCTCCCGCTGCTCGCCCAACTCACCGCCCGGCTGGCGGCGCTCCCGCCGCCGGCCAGCGCCCTCAGGGAAATGTCGGACCCATTGAATGCGGATGCCCGGCGAGCGGAAGCCGAACCGGCGCCAAGCTGCACCGGCACCCCCGATTCCTGGAGCCTGGTGCTGACACTCGCGCCGGTGCGGGCCGGCGGGAAGCCGCTCTGACCGAGCCCGACCGCCTAGAACCGGATGAGATCGGTCCGGCTCAACGCCACATGGCCGGCGATCACGGGCGCGTTCAGCAGATCCCAGGCTGTGTATTGCTCGGCATAGAGCGAGTCCGACGAGATCCCGTCGACCGGCACCACGACCTGATAGCCGCGGAGCGCCGCCTCGGTCGCCGTGGTGATGACCGCCCCCTGGGCTACGACGCCCAGGATGATGACGGTCTGGATGCCGCGGGCGCGGAGCGTGGCATCGAGGTCGGTGCCGAGGAACTTGTCGGTGCCCGACGTCACCATCGGCTCGCCGCCGCGGGGCGCCACCGGCGGCAGGATGTCGCCCGCGACGCTGCCCTTGACCAGGCTGTAGCCGACCATCATCCCGGCCGCCCGCGCCCGCTCCAACAGGCCATGCACCGCCGGCAGGGTGTCGAGGCAGCGCGGCCGCCGCTCGGCGTTGCAGCCCTGGCGCACGAGATCGAGCACCAGGAGCGCCGTGGTCTTCGGATCGACCGCGGGAGCGCTCAAGGCCGGCGGCGGCGGCGCCTCGACACGGGACCATTCGTCGATGATCGTGGCGGCGCGGGCGGACGGCGCCGCGGCCATGGCGAGAAAGGCGATGAGGCAGCAGGCCAGCGTCTGGCGCATTGATTGAAAGCTCCGTCGGAAGGGATGCGGAAGGGGCCCGCATCGCCCCCGAACTTACCGTCGCCGGACCGGATTCATTCCCGCTTTCACCCGTACCAGACGGCGAGTTTTGTCGCACCCCACGCCCGTACATTGTGCCCGTTTTGTACCTGGACCCGCATCGCGTGTCCGGCCGGCAACAGCCCGCGGATATTGTGAGATTCCTCTCACCTCGCGGCCGGTTTTCCGGGCTATTTTCTTGCTTGTGTTGCGGTGCGGTAGCAACAATCACTCCTCTGGCGGCGTCGCTCGTCCGGCGCCGGTCCCGGGTTAAATCCGCCCTTTCAGTGGAGAGCAGCGGTGCCCAAATTTCGACTGCATTTCATGGATGATCCGAGCCGCGCCGATCTGATCGACGGCAGCGAGAGCGAGGTCGTCGCCGCCATCCTCGCCGCGCATCCCGGGCGCCGGATGGAGCTTTGGCATGATGCGGTCCTGGTGCGCGTATTCGGCGATCTGCCGCACACCAGCTTCCTCGGATATCGCGGTGGCTTCGCCGGTCCGCCCAAGCGGCCGACGGCAACGTCGGGCATGTCGCGCTAACCCTCGATCCAAAGCCGTATTCGAGCTGACGGCCGTCCGGATCTACCGGCTGGCGGAGTAGCGCGCCGGCGTCGCCGGGGCGAACAGATTGGCGGCCAGGAAATCGATGAAGACCCGGAGCTTGGGCGCCACGTAACGGCTCGACGGCCAGACGGCGCGGAACACGCCCTTGTGCTCGATATGCTCGCCGAGCACGGTCGTGAGCGAGCCTTCGGCGAGCTGCCGGCGGATGGCGAAATCCGGCACGCAGACGAGGCCGACGCCGGCCTCGGCCAGCGACACCAGCGGCTCGATCGTGCTGGCCGCGGCAGAGACGGGCAAATCCACCTCGACGCCGCTCGCCGTGCGGGCGAAGGGCCAGCGCTGCAGCTTGCCGGTCGTCGGATAACGGTGATGCAGGCAGGTGTGGTGCAGGAGGTCGGCCGGGGTCTCGGGCGTTCCAGCCCGCGCGAAATAGGCCGGTGCGCCGGCGACCTCGAGCCGATAATTGCCGAGCGTCCTGGCCATCAGGCGTGAATCGGTCGCCTCGCCGGTCCGCACCACTACATCGAAGCCGCCGTCGATCACGTCGACCAGATGGTCGGTGAAGTCCATGTCCAGCTCGATGTCCGGATAGGCGCGCATGAACTGGCCGAGCGTCGGCATCATCAGCATGCCGATGAGCGGCAGGCTGACGCGCAGCTTGCCGGTCGGCGCGCCCTTGGTCTGGGCGAATTCCTGCTCGACCGCCTCGATCTCGGCAAAGATCCGCCGGCAGCTGTCGAGGAACAGCTTGCCCTCCTGGGTCAGCGCGATGCTGCGCGTGCTGCGGTGGAACAGCCTGACGCCCAGCCGCTCCTCGAGCCGCGCCACGGCCTTGCCAACCGCCGAGGACGAGACGCCGAGCTGCCGCCCGGCATCGGTGAAGCTGCGGGTGTCCGCCGCGCGGACGAACGCCGTCAGGGCCCCAAGACTGTCCAATCCCGCCGCTCCGATTGCCGACATTCCTGTCGGGGTAAGGCGGAATTATACCCGCCATGGGCCGGATCTCAAATCCACGAAGGGCCGGTCGTGACGGGACCGGCCCTTGTCTCGTCGGTTGCTCCGCGGGTCAGGCGGCCGCCTCGACCTCGCCATAGGTCGTGAAGTCGGTGTAGCCGCGGTGGTCGCCGCCCCAGAACGTGTCGCGATCGTAGGGGTTGAGCGGCAGCTTGCGCTTCAGCCGTTCCGGCAGATCCGGGTTGGCCGAGAAATGGCGGCCGAACGCGACCAGGTCGGCATCGCCGTGCTCGACGATCGCCTCGGCCCCCTCGCGCTCGAAGCCGCCGGCAGCGACGATCGGCCCCTTGAAGATCTTGCGGATCTGGGCAGCCGCGACCGGCGGCTTGCCCTCGACCGGCGCCTCGGCGCCGACGATGCGCGGCTCGATGATGTGCAGATAGGCGAGCCCGAAGCGGTTCAGCTCCCGGGCGACATAGCCGAAGGTCGCTTCGGGGTTGCTGTCCGACATGCCGGCCCAGCTGCCGCTGGGCCCGAGCCGCACCGCGACGCGATCGCCGCCCCAGACCGAGGTCACGGCCTCGACCACCTCGAGCAGCAGGCGCGCGCGATTCTCGACCGGCCCGCCGTAGGCGTCCGTGCGCTTGTTCGAGCCGTCCTGCAGGAACTGGTCGAGTAGGTAGCCATTGGCGCCATGGACCTCGACCCCGTCGAAGCCGGCGGCCTTGGCGCGGATGGCGCCCTGGCGGAATTCCTCGACGATGCCCGGGATCTCATGCAGTTCGAGCGCACGGTGCGGCGAGACCGGGACCCAGCCGTCCTTGGTGACGACAACCTGCTCGAAGGGTACGACCGAGGGGGCGACCGGCGCCACGCCGCCGGTCATCTCGACATGGCTCTGCCGGCCGACGTGCCAGAGCTGCAGGAAGATGCGGCCGCCCTTGGCATGGACGGCGTCGGTGACCTTGCGCCAGCCGGCGACCTGCGCGTCGGAATAGATGCCGGGCGCGCCCAGATAGCCGCGGCCGGTGACCGACACCGTCGTCGCCTCGGCAATCTGCAGCCCGCCCCGGGACGCGCGCTGGCCGTAATGGCTCGCCATCAACTCGCCCGGGACATCGCCCGGCTGCTCGGACCGGAGCCGGGTGAGCGGCGCCTGCACCACCCGATGCGACAGCGCGACCGAGCCGATGGTGACCGGCGTATAGAGCTTGGACATGGAACCCTCCAGTGTTTCCGAAACCCGGCAACGGCGCGATCGGCGCTCGGTCCGGGATTGCTGACGGGAGAGATAAAGGCCTCAGCCGGCATGAAAAACGGGCGCAGGGTTGGAACGCCCCGGACTGCCATGTCCGCAATCGCGCCCCATGCCGTCCGCGGCCTTCCCGAACGGCAACGTGCGAGCGGAGACCGGTGGATCGCTGAATTCGGAAATAACAGCACCACGCACCTACGCCCGCTCATTGGAAATCCCATGAATTTCTGTGACTTGCGGACCGATCGCCTGTCCGTTTATCATGTCGGCTGCCGATTTATTTAGGATCGCCTAAACCAAAGCCGCCTCTCCTCGCAGCGGCGCTCGAAGGCCTCCGGGGGGCTCCGGCCCTGACGAGGAAACGGGAGGGCGGCAAAGCTGACCGATCGTTTTGATATCGTCGATGTCGATGTCGATCCCCTGGCCGAGCGGTCGCGCCGGCGCCGGACCTTGTTGCGCATCGGCCTGCCGCTCGCCGGCGTCGGCCTGATCATCGGCTTTCTGCTCGGCATCGCGGTCTATGCCGACAGCGTCAACCGCGCGGGCGTCCTCGGCCTGTCCGACACCCTGTTGCGCAGCACGCAGGAGCGTATCTCCCTGCAGGTGTCCGCCTATCTCGAGCCCGCGGCCCATGCGACGCTGCTCGCCCAGAGCATGCTCGGCCGCGGCGGCACCACCGACCGCGCCGAGGAGGCGCATGCCTTCGCGGCCTCGGTACTGGGCGAGACACCGCAAATCGCCAATGTCCTGTTCGCCGACGCCGCCGGCAACTTCATGCTGGTCACCCGCAACAAGAACGGCCCGCCCGGCGCCACCGACACCAAGCGCATCCTGCAGTCCCCCGGGGGGCGCAGCGTCGAATGGACCACGCGCGACGGCGCCGGCAAGATCATGGCGCAGCGGCAGGACCCGACCGACACCTACGACGCCCGCACCCGCTCCTGGTTCACCGGCGCGCGCGCCGCCGAAGAGGTGTTCTGGAGCGGGGTCTATATCTTCTACTCCGAGCGGGCGCCGGGCATCACCGCCGCAGTGCACGGCCCCGATGCCGACCCTGACGTCGTCGGCGTCGACATCCGGCTCGACGCCGTTTCCCGCTTCCTGAGCGGCCTGTCGATCGGGCAGACCGGACGCGCCTATATCGCCACGAAGGATGGCGAGATGATCGCCGGCCCCGATCCGCAGCGCATCCTGGCCATGAAGGACGGCACGCCGTCGCCGGCCCGGATCGACGCGATCGGCGATAGCCGGCTCGCCGCGAGCTGGGACCATTTCCGCGCGGAGGGCCCGGGCGATCGCATCATCGAGGTCGATGGCCAGCGCATGATTTCCATCGTCACGCCGCTCGCCAGCAACAGCCAGGGCTGGCTGCTGTTCATCACGGTGCCGCAAAGCGAATTCAGCGGCTTCGTCACCACCAATTCGCGCCGGGCGGCGCTGCTCTCGCTGGTCGTGGTCGCCCTTGCCCTTGGATTGGCGGTGCTGCTGGTGCGCCAGGGGCTGCGCGCCGACCGCGCCGCGCGGGCCGTGGCCGAACGCTCGGCAGCGGTGCAGCAGCAAAGTGCCGCGTTCGCGCGGCTGGCAGCCGGAGCCGAGATGTTCGACGCCACCGGCCGACCACCGGCAGCCTTGACCGAAACGCTGGCCGAGGCCACCGGCGCCAGGCGGGCCAGCATCTGGCGGCTGTCCGAAGCCGGCCAGGCCTTGTGGTGCGGCGACAGTTTCGAGCCGGCGACCGGCGGCCATGTCACCGGATTCCAGTTGTCGCGGCAGGAGGTGCCGGCGCTGATCGAGGCCCTGGCCACCGGCGAGCACATCGACGCCCCGGATGCCAGGCGCGACCGTCGCACCGCCGCGCTGCATACCTCGCTGATGGCCCCGATCGGTAGCGTCGCGCTACTTATCTTGCCGGTCCTGCGGACAGGGCGCGCGATCGGCATGGTCGCGCTGGAGGACGCGCGGCGGGATCCCGCAGCCGTCGATTTCGCCCGCGCCTGCGCCATCTTGATCGGGCTGAGCGCGCCGGCTGTATCGGAGGAACAGGCCGGCACCCGCCCTGCGGTCGTCGCACCGAGGGCCAGAACCCTCGGGGTCACACAGGCTGCGGACGACCACGGGCTCGACCCGATCCTCGCGCCCACCGCCGCGGTCGACCGGACCCAGCCTCACGCCGTGGTGCTGGTCCTGAACCTGCCGGACGCAGCGGAACCCCTGACGCAGCGGATCGCCTGCACGGCGCAGGAGATCGCCGCCGCTCACGGCATCCCCTATCTCAAGATGATGGGCACGACGATCGTCGCGGCCACCGGCTACGGCGCCGAGCCGGGGACGGGCCTGGCCGATGTCGCGTCCCACCTCGCCGACGCCGCGATTGCGCTGCGCGAGCGCTGCGGGGCGTTGTTCGAGGACGTCGATGGTGAAAATCCGTTCGGCCTCGGCCTCGATGTCGGGATCATCGTCGGCGCGGCGCTGGGATCCGCGCCCGGCGCGTTCAACCTGTGGGGCGAGGCCGTGCAGGGGGCGAACGCGCTCGCGGCCAGCGCCCCGGACGACGCCATCCAGGCGAGCGAGCAGGCCTATCTGCTGCTGCGCCAGCATTTCCTGTTCCGCCCGCGCGGGCTGTTCCACCGCCCGCGCGTCGGCGAGACCCGCACCTATGTGCTGGCGGGGCGCGCATGAGGGCGCTCGCCGTCATCGGCGCCGCGACGCGGGCCTATGCCTCCTTCCTGCTCCAGCTCGCAGCACTGCTGTGGGGCGTGGTGCGGGAGGGCGTATGGCCATCCACCTGGCGGCGCACCATGCGGGCCGGGTTTCGCGCCACGCTCACCCGCACCGTCGGCGGATCCCTCGGCACCATCGCCGTGACCGCGCTCATCGTCGGGCTGGGCCTGGTGTTCGAAGCGCTCTACTGGCTGCGCACTGCGGGTCAGGAGGAGCAGATCGGCCATATCCTGGTGGTCGTGCTGTTCCGCGAAATCACGCCGCTGCTGGTCGGCGTCATCCTGCTAGGCCGCGGCGGCACGGCGGCGGTCGCCGAGCTGGGCATGCTGAAGGCCGAGGGCGAGGTCGCGATCCTGCGCGCCGAAGGGATCGACATCTTCCAATATCTGGTGCTGCCGCGCGCCGCCGCCTTCGCGCTCGCCAGCTTTACCCTGGGCGTACTATTCGTCCTGATCAGCCTGATCAGCGGCTTCGTCACCGGCAGCCTTGCCGGCGTGGTGAATACCTCGATCTTCGGCTTCCTGGACAATGTGTTGCGGGCGATGAGCATCGTCGACATGGCGATCTTTCCGGCCAAGCTCTTGCTGATCGGCCTGGTCGTGGCGCTCGCCTGCTGCATCACCGGCCTCGCCGCCCGGGAATCCGACACGCCGTCCAGCCTGCTGCCACGCGGCTTCACCCGCGGGGTCACCGGGATCCTGACGGTGACGCTGCTGCTGAGTGCGATCATATGAGCGCGCCGCCGGTGCTGGCGATCGAGGCGGCGCGCGGCATCGGCGAGCACATGCCCTATGCCGCGCTCGACCTGGTGCTGTCCGAGGGCGACTTCGCCCTGATCGAAATCTTGGGCCTCCGGCGCGGCGCGGGCTTCGCCGATCTCTGTTGCGGCTTGATGCCACTGACGGCAGGAAGCGCGCGGTTCCGCGGCCGGGACTGGCGGACGATGCCGACCGAGCATGCCGATGCGCTGCGCGGCCATATCGGCCGGCTGTTCCACCAGCCGCTGCGCCTCGACACGCCCGATGTCGCCGCCCGGGTGCTGCTGGCGCAGCTACACCATACCCGCATCCCCGAGGCCCAGTTGCGGGCGGAGGCGGCGGCCCTGGCGCTGCGCTTCGGCCTGCCCGGCCTGCCCGCCGGGCCGGCCCGGCTGCTGTCCGCGTCCGATCTGGTGCGGGCGGCCTGCGTGCGCGCCTTCCTCGGCCGGCCGCGCCTGGTGATCCTGGAGCTGCCGCTGGCCACGCAGCACGACGACCTGCTTTCCGCCCTGCTGGCGGTCGGCGCCGAAGCGCGCGGCGAGGGCGCGGCGGTGATATGGTTGGCAAACGCGAGCCCGGCCCTGCGCAGCCGCTCGATTCGCCCGACCCACCGGCTGCGGCTCGGCGACGCCGGCCTGGTGCCGGCGCGGCTGGCGACGCCCGTTCCTGAGGTGCCGGCATGAAAGTCCTGCGGAACACGGACGAATGGGTCGGCCTGCTGGTGCTGGCAAGCATCGCGCTGTTCATTGCCGCGGCGCTCCACGCCGGGCTGTTGAGCGACTGGTTCCGCCCGACCGTGGATCTGCGGATAATCCTGCCGGAGTCGGGCAGCCTCGGGCTCTCGACAGGGGCCGATGTCCAGCTGCTGGGCACGCGCGTCGGCACGGTGCGCCGGGTCGTGGTCGATCCGGACCGCATGTATGCCGAGGCGCAACTGGATGCGCAGGCGACGGCCTTCATCCGGCGCGACAGCAGCGCGCTGGTGCGCAAGCAATTCGGCGTGGCCGGTGCCACGTTTCTCGATATCTCGCGCGGGACCGGAGAGCTGCTCGACTGGCATTTCGCGGTGATCGACGCGATAAGCGAACCTGACCCGACCGCGAATCTCGGCGCCATGGTGGACGAGCTGAAGCAGAAGCTCGTCCCGGTGCTCGACGATGCCGGCCGCACCATGCATGCCCTGGCCGAGACCGCCCAGGGCATCGCCGAAGGCCACGGCAATATCGGCCGGCTGATCAAGGACGAGGATCTGGCCAATCAGTTGACCCAGACGGTCGCGAACCTGAAGGCGACGACCGAACGGCTCGACGCCACGCTGGCCCAAGTCCAAGGACTGGCGACGTCGATCGCCGCGCCCAACGGCGCCCCAGCCCTATTGCGCCGCGCCGATGATGCGCTGGCCTCGGTGCAGAAGGCGACCCGCGATCTGGCCGCGGCCTCGCCGCAACTGCCGGCCATCAGCCGGAGCGTCGCCGGCGGCACCGCCAACCTGCCGGCGCTCTTGACCCAGACGCAGCAGAGCATGGCGGAGCTTGAGAAGACGTTGAACCAATTGCGCCATACCTGGCCGCTGTCCGGTTCGGTCGCCCCCGAGAGCCGCCGCCTGTCGCCGGCCGATGTCACGCCATGAGACGCCTGCTGCTTGCGCTCATCCTGCTGGCGGGCTGCTCCTCCGCGCCCAAGGGCCCACCGGACGATCCGACCCTGTCCCGCCTCGGCCATGCCGGCGACATCGCCTTCAGGCTCGAGCAACCCGAGCAGGCGGCCGAGCACTATCGCGCGGCACTCACCCGGGCGCGCGTCCGGGACGATGGCGCGGCGATCGCCGATGCCGGCTTCAATCTGGCCGCGGCCGAACTCCAGGCCGGCCGCGCGCGCGACGCCATGCGCACCGCCGAGGACCTTCAAGCGGAACTGGCGCGGCGCGGCATCACCGATCCGGCTTTCGACCTGATTTCGGCAACAGCGATGTTCCGGCTGGGCGATTTCGCCGACGCCGACCGCATGGCGGCGGGCCTCACTGGCGGCAAGGACTTGGCCCTGGCCGACGCCGGCTGGTTCCTGCGTGGCCTCATCGCCGACAAGGCCGGCGACCGGCCCGGCCTGGAGCAAGCCGTCGCATCGATGTCCCCGGCGGCTAATCCCGCCGACGTAGCGGAACTGCGGGCGCGGCTGTCGCACGACCAGGCCCTGGCACTGCATGCCGCGGACCTGCGGCGGGATCAGCTGGACTACCGCAGCATGGCCCGGGCGCTGGCGCTGGCGGCGCAGCTGGCACCATCGCCCGGTGAAGCGGCGGACCTATACCTGCGGGCCGCGCACAGTGCCGCCGGCCAGGGCGACCCGGCACAGGCGCGCATCTGGCTGGGCCAGGCGCGCGACCTGGCACCCGACGCCGGCCTGCGCACCGAAGCGGACAACGGGCTCAAAGAACTGCCCGCGCCCTGAATCTTCTCAGTCCTTCAGGCATTCCTCGACAAAGGACACGAACGCTCGGGCCTTCGTGCTCGCCATGCGGCCCGTCGGATAGACCGCGGACAGGCTGATCGGCGGTAGCGTCCAATCTTCCAACACGCTCACCACCTCTCCCGACTTCAATTCGGGGGAAAACGCGAATTCCGACGCGATCGTCAGTCCGACGCCGGCGAACACCGCCGCGCGCAGACCCTCCGTCGCGCTGACGCGGACCCGGCCGGCGATGCTGACCGATGTTTCCGCGGTCCCGCGCTTGAAGGTGAAGGCCTCGCCGCCATTGTCCCGCGTATAGATCACCGCCTCGTGGCCGATCAGCTCGCCGGGCGTCTCGGGTTTCCCCTGGCGCTCGAAATAGTCGGGCGTGGCCATCACCAGCCGCCGCCTTTCGGCGATCTTGCGGGCCGTCATGGTTGGATCGGTGAGCGGCCCCATCCGCAACGCCACATCGACACCTTCTTCCACCAAGTCGACGTTGCGGTCGTCGAGCAGCAGGTCGACCTCGACGCCCGGGTGCGCGGCGAGGAAAAGCGGCAGCTTGGGCACGATATGCAGACGGGCGAAGCAGACCGCCGCCGACACGCGGACACGCCCGGACAGGCCAGCGGCGGTTCCGCGCGCGGCGAGCACCGCCTCGTCGGCTTCCTCGAGCGTCCGCCGCGCACGCGCATAGAAGTTCTGCCCGGCCTCGGTCGGTGCCAGGCCCCGGGTCGAGCGCAGCAGCAGACGAACGCCGAGCCAGTCTTCAAGCTGCGCGATCAATTTGGAGACCGCCGGCTGGCCGATGTTCTGAATGCGCGCCGCCGCCGAGAACGAACCGGTATCCACCACCCGCACGAAGGTCTCGATCGCAAGCAGTCGGTCCACGGTCATTCTCCTTTGGAATGAGCCATATCCGAATGGCGGCCTTCTGCCAATCATCCGGAATGAGCAAATGGGACCTCAAGGCAGCCGGAGCTGTCCCCTTCCAAATCTTCGGAGACTATGATGACGAAGCTATTCACCCCGGCCAAGGTCGGGCGTTATACCCTGTCGCATCGGGTCGTCCTGGCGCCGATGACCCGCCTGCGCACCATCCAGCCGGGCGACATCCCGAGCCCGATGATGGCCGACTTCTACGGCCAGCGCGCGTCGGAAGGCGGCCTCGAAATCATCGAAGGCGTCAGCATTTCCGTCACCGCCCGTTCCTATCTGGGTGCTGCGAGCTTCTATCACGACGGGCAGATGGCGGGCTGGAAGGCAATCGCCGATGCCGTCCACATGAAGGGCGGCCGTGCCTTCATGCAGCTCATCCACGGCGGCCGCCAGAGCCATGTCGAGATGACCGGCGGCGTCGCCCCGGTGGCCCCTTCCGTCGTCCCGTTCGACGGCGTGGCCGTAACCAAGGACGGTTTCGTCCCGGCCTCGCCGCACCGCGCGCTCGAGACCGAAGAGATCCCGGGCATCATCGAGGAGTTCCGCGTCGCGGCCCAGCGCGCCCTCGAAGCCGGGTTCGACGGCGTCGAGCTTCACGGCGCCAACGGTTACCTGGTCGACCAGTTCATCCAGGATGGCACCAACAAGCGCACGGATGCCTATGGCGGCCCGATCGAAAACCGGGTCCGCTTCCTGCGCGAGGCGGTCGAGGCGCTCATTTCGGTGTGGGGCGCCGACCGGGTCGGTGTGCGCATCTCGCCGTCGGGCGAATGGGGCGGCGTCTCGGACAGCGATCCGGAGGCGACCTTCAGCTACGTCGCCAAGATGCTGGACCAGTATGGTCTCGCCTACCTGCACGTCATCGAGCCGCGTATCAAGGGCGACGCGACGCTGCACGAGGGCCATCCGCCCGTCGCGGTCAAGTATCTGCGCCGGCATTTCTCCGGCCCGATCATCGCGGCCGGCGGCTTCGAGCGCGGTAGCGCGATCGAGATCATCGAAGCCGGCGACGCCGATCTGGTCGCGTTCGGCCGTCATTTCTCCTCGAACCCCGACCTGCCCTACCGCCTGAAGCACAATTTGCCGCTTACGCCCTACCTCCGCTCCGCCTTCTGGGGCGGCGACGAGAGAGGGTACACGGACTTCCCTGCGGCCGAAGCCGCTGCAGCGGCCTGAGTTCGGGGCAAGTTCCAAGATCGTCGCCACCCCTTGCGGGTGGCGAAAAATTGCCAGGGTCTTCAATCCGCCGAGGCCGGCAGTTCCACCGGGTCGGCGACGGTGGTCATAACCCAGAGCCCGTTCGCGGCCATGACGATGGCCGTGACCACGAACACCCAGCGCGGGCCCCATAGCGACGCGACCGCGCCGCCGGTGAGCGGCCCGAGGAAGCTGCCGAAAAACGTCGCCGACGCGGTCAGGCCATAGACGAGGCCCCGGTCGGCTGCCGAGGTCAGCCGGCCGACCAGCGCATTGGCGGTCGGCAGCACGCCGCCGATAAAGACGCCGACGCCGAACCGTTCGAGCACGAACATCCAGTAATTCTGCACGAAGGCCTGCGGCAGGGTCGCCAAGGTCGCGCCGGTGAGGCAGATCAGCAGGGTGCGGCGATAGCCGGCGGTATCGCTGCGCTTGCCGAGGAAGGGCGAGGCGACGAGGTCCGCGAGGCCGGTGACCGAGAAGGCGACACCGGCCAGGGTCGTGAGGTCCGGCCGGACGCCGACCAGATCCTGCACGAAGATGGTGATCACCGGCAGGACCGCGCGGGCACTGAACTGCGCCAGCATCAGCACCAGCAGCAGGGGCAGCAGCCCGCCCGCCCGCGCGACCAGGCGCAGCCTCGTCAACAGCGATGGCTGCATCTTCCCGGACGAGGCCGGCGCGCGGCTCTCCGGCACCAACCACCAAGCCATGACCAGCGCCGATCCGGCGAGGATCGAGGTCCAGTAGAAGGCGATCCGGTAGCTGCCGGTCCAATCGGCAAGCGCGCCGCCGACCACGGGCCCCATCAGCGCGCCGGTCAGCTGCCCGGTCGCGAGCCAGCCGAGCGCCATGCCGAGCCGCCGCCCCGGCACCTGGGACGCGACGAGCGCGATCGCCGTCGCCGAGAAGCCGCTGAATGCGCCCATGAGCGCACGGAGCGCGAACAGCTGCCAGACGTTCTGTGACAGGCCCATGAGCGCGGTGAAGACGCAGATGGCGACGCTCGAGCGAATGACCATCAGCTTCCGGCCGCTGCGGTCGCCGAGCCGCCCCCAAAGCGGCGAGGCGAAGGCGGCAATCAGGAAGCCGCAGGAATTGAGGATGCCGGCCCAGAGCTCGACCGCGCTGCGATCCTCGACACCGATCTGCGGCAGGAACACCGGCAGGATCGGGCCGATGACCGTGAGCGCGAGGCTCATCATGAATTGGATGCCGACCATCGACCACAGCGTGACGGACCAGCCATGGCCACCGTCCCGATCCTCGTCGATGCTCTCTGCTCCCTGCATGGGACCGCTCCCGGCGCTGCGAGGCCGATCGTGGGTGCCGGCGGGAGCGGCGATCGACCGTTCCCGCCGGCTCCGTGTCAGATCTTGTGGGATTCCAGCGTCGACGGGTGAAACAGCTCTTCGGGCTTCACCAGCCTGGACGAGAGGCCCTCCTCGTGATGGCGCTTCAGGAACCGCTCGAGCGTATGGCGGTTCGCATCGAAGCCGTAGGACCAGAAATCCTCGCCCAGGAGCTTGCGCGCCGCGCGCAACTGCTCCTCGACGAACGGCAGGGTGACCTTGGTCGCCGACGTGTCGGTCAGGTGCCTAAGCGCCGCCGCCTTCGAGGCCTCGAAGGCCTTGAGTGCGGCGCCGGGCAGCCACGGATGCTGCTCGACCAGCGTGCGGCGGATGCCGAGCAGATGCATGATCGGGAAGATGCTCGTCTTGCGATACCAGTCCGACGCGGTCGCGACCGGATCGGCGAACAGCCAATCGACACGGGGATGGCCGTTGGTGAAGCAGGACGGCGCGCGCGGCCCGATGACCGCATCGAGGTCGCCGGACGCCAGTTGACTGGAAATGGTCGTGCCGGCCGGCACGCTCTCCAGCCTGACGTCGGACGGCAGGTCGAGCGTGATCTTTTCGATGCGGCCCGGATTCTCATAGCCGCCGCGCACCCAGGTCACGTCGCTGGGCGCCACGCCATATTCCTCTTCCAGGAACAGGCGGACCCAGACGTTGGCCGTCAGCTGATATTCCGGAACGCCGATGCGCTTGCCCTTGAGGTCCGCCGGCGTCCGGATCCCGCGGTCCGTGCGGATATAGATCGAGGTGTGGCGGAACGCCCGGGACGGGAAGACCGGCACGCCGACATAGGGGCAGGTGCCGGCGGCGGTCTTGACCGAAAAGCTGCTGAGCGACAGCTCGCAGATGTCGAAGTCGGCATGGCGGAACGCCCGGAAGAAGATTTCTTCCGGGTCGAGCTTGAGGAAGGTCGGGGCGACGCCGTCGAACTGCACCGCGCCGTCGATCAGCGGCCGCATGCGGTCGTAGTTACCGACGGCGATCGAAAGATTGAGATCTGCCATTCCAGGATCCTGATACCAGAGTGAAGCCTACCAAGAGGCGGCGACCCGCGAGGCCTTCCGCCTCAGGTACTCGAAATTGATCTCGTACTGCTCGGGCCGGGTGATCTTGTCATAGAGCCGCTGGATGTCGTCCGGCGGAAACATCTCGCCGGGGCCGCCCGCGGCGGTCACCAGCATTTGGATCTTGCACGCGTTCTCCAGCATCATCGCCAGGATGACCGACTCGGCCAGCGATCCACCGGCGATGGCAACGCCGTGATTGCGCAGCAGCACCGCCTTGTGGGGCCCGAGCGCCTTCGCGACGCCGGCGCCCATCTCCTTCGTCCGGATCAGGTCGATGGTGTCGGTGTAATAGGGCAGCCCATCGGAAAACGGCACGGCCGACTGGCTGATCGGCGGCAGCGAGCCGCCGACCGCCGAGAGCGCCACCGCGTGGGTCGGATGGGTATGGATGACGCTGTTGACGTCGGGCCGGACCCGGAAGATTTCCGAATGGATATAGACCTCGCTATGGCGCGGCCCCCCGCCGCCGACCTTTTCACCCTCGAGATTGCAGACGACGATATTCTCCGGCGTGATCTCGTCGAGGCCGTGGCTGTGCGGCTTCATGTAGAAGCGCGTCGGATCGCCCGGCACGCGGACCGAGACATGGCCGCGCGTGAGATCGCCCTGCCCGTCGAGCGCCAGGATTCGGCCCGCATCAATAAGCGTCTGCTTCACATCTTCATCGGTCATCGTGAACTCCTGCGGGTGAAATCCATCGCAATTGCGCCTCACATGGTCCCGCCGACCGCGGCCTTAGCCTTCGCCAGGACATCCTTCGGCGTGGCATAGATCTCGGCCATGAGCTGGTCGATCTGCTGCCACGACACCGGGCGCACCTCGAGGCCCAGGCGCTTGGCGTCGTCCAGGAAGGCCGGATCCTTCATGGTGTCTTCGAAGGCGGTGCGCAGGGCGGCCTTCCGGTCGTCAGGCACACCCGGCGGCGCCGCGAAGGGCCGGGCAAAGGTCTGGCTGGCGACGATGACCTTGAGGATCGAGCGCATTTCGTCATCCTTCGCCAGATCGAGCAGCAGCGGCACGTCCGGCAGGTCGGGATGCTTCTCGAGCCCCACCTGCACCAGGATGTTGAGCTTCTTGTCCCGGATCCAGTCCGGATGGGTGCTGTTGAGGCTGCTCCAGGAAACGCCGCATTCGCCGTCAACCTCGCCGCGCTCCATCGCCAGCGCCGCCTCGTTGCTGCCGGGGTAGCCGGTGACCAGCTTCAGCTTGGCCGCGAACAGGTTCTTGATGGTGGAGGCGAACACGTCGGGATCGGACCCGGCCCCCTGCCCCGCCATGTTCGAGGGCTTGTTGACCAGATCGTCGAAACTCTTGATCGGCGAGCTGTTCCAGCTGACGCAGATGCTGACGTCGCTCGTGACGCTGCCGAGCCATGTGAGCTTCCGCGCATCGAACGGTGCGGTGCCCAGCAGCGGCTCGACCGGCATCGTGCGCCCGAAGGTGCCGAACACGCTGCCGTCTTTGGGCGCTGCGGCATAAAGGAAGCTGATCGCCTTGAGGCTGCCGGCGCCGGGCATGCTCTGCGGGGTGATCATCGGCTTTCCCGGAAGGTGATCGCCGATGTATTTGCTGAGCAGGCGCGCATACATGTCGTAGCCGCCGCCGACGCTGTACCCGATCACCAGGTTCAGGGAACGGCCCTTGTAATAGCTTTCCACCGTATCGGCCGCACGGCTCGTTCCGCTCGTCCCGACGAGCGTGATGAGAGCGGCCGCCGCCAGATGGCCCCAAAGGCGCCGATGCATTTTCTTATCTCGCATCTGTCTTGCTCCTATTTCTTTCGAGCCGTCACAGCAACCCGCTGACTTCCCGCAGGTAGGGCACGAAATCGCCCGCCACGGACAAGGGCCACGGTGTCGAGAAGATCCGACCGAAGACGAGCCAAAGGGCGAAGGTCATGCCGACCGACAGGACGGCCGAGGTCTGCCAGCTTTCGCCGAACTCGAGCCTGGCCAGCAGCAGCATGAGGATGAACAGCGTCGGCAGCAGGCCGACCAGCGCCGCTACGACCAGCACGCCCGCCAGCCAGAGGAAGAAACGCACGGCACGCGCCAGCAGGATCGCTGTAGGTAGATCGAGCGCCGGCGCGT
>Ga0070730_10001106_pt1 | contig 26817 bp, 25 predicted proteins | sample Coa_R1_3_FD_66447 | JGI IMG/M metagenome (GOLD analysis project Ga0070730, IMG submission 66447) | Surface soil microbial communities from Centralia Pennsylvania, which are recovering from an underground coalmine fire - Coalmine... | ecosystem: Environmental > Terrestrial > Soil > Unclassified ... | reverse complement strand
TGACTAATACGGGGTGGATGATGATGGGGGGCACGCGAGCGGGAAAACAAGACCAATGCATCACGAGGGTCAGCTTCCGCAAAACGTTGTTTCCATTTGCAGATCATACTTTTTGAGCATCCAACGGCATCAGCCAGTTGCTGCTGGGACCAATCTGGGTGCTCCTTGAGGAGTTGCCGAAGATGGGCTCGTTGACAGATCCAATCGACTTCCATGAGAACCTCCTTCTCACAGCTAGGAAAAAGACAATGCTGCATGAAGTGTATCTCATGAGAAGCTATCGTGAAAAGCTATCAGGCACACGCTTGTTTGTTCATTTGCTGTTTTGCTGATCGTTCAGAAGGACATTTGTTTGTTCGATTGTTCCTTGTATCAATCGTTCAGAAGGGAGTTTCTTTGTCCATTTGTTTGCGATCTGAAGTATCCAGCCCAGTGCCAAAGGCGGTAAACCATACACAGCCTGAGCCGCCGTACTCGTTTCCACCAGCCTGCCTCCTGTGGAACAACTGCTCATACTATAAAGATGCCAAAAATGGAGCAGATGTGACGATCTACAAGGAAAATGGATATTTCTGTTCTCACTATGACCAATGTGATGAAATAGGAGTACGCACGGTCTGGGGACCAGTGGTAGAGAGCAGCGAGACGAAAGATTGTCGGCTTAAGAAAAATATACCTGAACGGGCCAGTAGATGACAACCCTTTTATACACCAGTTGGAGACAATTTTGTGCATAGATCGGTGGATAACCCTGTGGATAAATACGGCCTACCCGTGGGAGAAGAGCACCAGTTGCTGGCGTACTATCCAGGTAACAAATAGAGTGCCAATGTGACATGGTGTCTTCATTCTCATTCAGATAAAAAAACTGACCGGAGCGTCATCATGCTGTGCAGTCTACTCGGCCGTCAACGCTTGGCAGGTGGAGGCAACCGAGTATACCTAATGCTGATAGAGCAGCGGTCAGTAGTGTCCCTACTCAATAGACGCAGGAAATGGTATTTTCGAGAAAGCATATGAGGGTTTGTTTTAGCTTGGAGGGGAAGAAAATGGAAGCGCATTGTTTCTGTTCTCTGACAAAAGACCAGGTCTCCGAGCATATGTTGCAAAAAGGTTGCATTCATAAGCGATATTCATTACACACCAAAATCGTCCCTTTATAGAAAAAATAAAAAATTGCTGTAAAAGCTCTGGACAAACATACAAACATGCTTATACTTAGTAATAAGGATACTTTCGTCATAATCGGCTGTGCGGTATTCTTGGTTGTCAACCTTGGCAGGTGGAGGCGACCAGAAATACAAGATGCTGATAGAGCGGCGTAGTGAGAGATAAGAAATGTCCCTCTTCAGGTCATTTCCTCTTTTGAAGAACTGCACGTCTGGTTTTGAAGAACTGCACGTCTGGTGAAGACCCAGATGTTGGTTGAGAACCTACATTACGGAGTCACCTTCATCTGGCGGTTCTTCCTGACTGGTGTCAAGCAGTACGGCCTCTGCATCACGTCCTACCAGGCGCAGGAACGTAGCATAGTCCCTTTGAACCTCCTGCTTCGTAATGAGAGTGCTTCCCTCTCGCGTCTCCAGGTTCTTAAGGGCATATCCATACATCTTTTTTGCTTGCTCATAGTTCCCTTCGTGTTGGAAAAGCTTTGCCAACCCATGAAAGAGAAAAGCCGCCTCGCCGTACCGGCCTTCTTCCTGATGCCGTTCCCTAACCGCGAACGCTTGCTCAAACAAGGGCTTCGCTTGTTCATACTGGCCCTGCTCCAGATACACTCGCGCTAGACCGCTCAGGCACACCATTGTCTCCAAACTTTCCGTTCCCCACAATTGTTTACAGATCACGAGTGCTCGCTCAAACAAGGGCTTCGCCTGTTCATATTTGCCCTGTGCTAGGTAGAGTTCTCCTAAAAAGTACCAGCCGTACAGTACCGTGCGGTGATGGTGGGTTCCCAACTGCTGCTCATAGATCGAGATCGCTCGCCGATTCGACTCCTCCGCCTGTTCATACTTGCCCTGCAACCCATAGACGCACGCCAGATTACTCAGGCACCTCGCAGTGTCAGGATGGTGGGTTCCCAAGCACTGCTCATAGATGGCCAGCGCTCGCACGAGCACGGCTTCTGCCTGTTTGTGCTTCCCTTGCATTCGGTAGACGATTGCCTGACCTTGCAGGCTCGTCGCAGTCTCAGGGTGTTTAGCTCCCAAGAATTGCTCGCAGATGGCCAGTGCCTGCCCCGCGAACACTTCTATTTGCTCGTATTTGCCCTGCTGGTAGGAGAGTGCGGAGAGACGATTCAGACACCTCGCAAGGTCGGGGTGTTGGTCTCCCAACTGCTGTTTACGCATTGCGAGCGCTTGTCTGAGAAAGGTTTCTGCATCCGAGTGCTCTCGGCATTCTTGCAGGTAAGCACCTGTCTTCTCAAGCAGCGACAAGGCTTCTGAGGACGGGAGGAGTTCCTGTTCGATCCAGGACACACAGACTCGCACATGTGACAACAAACGTCCGCATCGCGTCCACTCTTGAAGCACATTCTCTGGAAAAGCTTCGTTGAGTGCCTGTACCACATACTCCTGCCACCGTGATTGTTGCTCTTCAGGCATGGCATTCAAGAGGACAGCTTGTACGAGACGATGGAGCGAGAGTGTGGCTGTCTGGGGATCACGATGGATGAGCGAGTAGGTGAGAAGCACCCTGATAGCCTCATTGAAGGCGAAATTATCACAAGTCACTTGCTGGAAGGGGATGCCAAGATGTCTCGAACTCTCGCCGGTGAAGAGTTCTTCGGGAATGGCATCCGGGTGCAAGAAGGCACAACAGCAGAGCAGATCAGCAGCCGCAGGACTTTGCTCTTTGATCCGCTCGAAGGAGAGAGCCCAGGTCGTAGCAACTGAGAACGGGTAGTCTTGGGAAAATCTCCCACGCCTCCTCAGCAGTTGCATGCGATGTTGTTGAAAGACCTGTTGGTAGGAAATCAAACTACATCTGGTTTCTTCGAGATACGCTCCAGCTTGATCCAGTGCCAGGGGCAACCCACCTAACTCTTGTGTGATGGCACAGGCGGCGGCTCTCTCCGCAGGCGAGATCATCCCCAGAGAAGTCCCCGGTTCCATCAGACCTGCTCGCCGTAAGAGCAAGAGCGCTCCCTCCTCCTGGCTCATCGTCTCCACCTCCACACGCTGAGCCAGGGAACCAACAGCGTACGCTCGCGTAGTCAGCAGGACATGGCCGCCAAGGAGAGAACGGAGAAATTCGCTTACGAGGGAGGGATCATCAGCATTGTCAAAAATGAGGAGCCATTCCAGATGCGTTGTTTTGAGCCAGTGTTTGACCGCTTGCACGATGACCTTCTGATCGTGCTCGTTCTTCTGCGGCAGACCCAGGAGTTTCGCCAGTGCGACAAAGCCAGAAATGAGCGCTTCATGGGTATCTGCTCCTACCCACAAGATCGCTTGGTAGTTGCGGGCGTGCCGATAAGCATATTCGACAGCAAGCTGTGTTTTGCCAATCCCGCCCAGGCCACTGATCGCCTGGGGCTGAGAGAGCGCCATGACTTGACCGGCCTGGAGCTGGTCGTGCAGGCGGGTGAGCAGCTCGTCACGTCCCAGGAAGAAGGGATTGCGCGGGTAGGGGATATTCCAGATCGCAGGCAGAGATGAGCGAGGAGCCTTGGCGGTGAGATGTGGCAGTTCTTCAATGGCGCGACGGATGCCCGCCGCGACGTTAGCCAGAGCCTCTGCTTTGTTCTTCCAGGTCGAAAGGGGTTTGGCGCCGGTTGGCAAGGCCTGTAAATGGGCAAAGGGAGCATCCTTGCAGTCTGTGGGGTGCAGCAGGATGGGAATCACATGAGCCTCACCCACTTTTTGCCGCTGAAGGGCACGTTGCATCTCGACGCCAGAACAGTAGTCGGAAGCCAGAAAGTCGGCACTGATGAGCAGCAGGATCACCGAGGCCGTTTCCAGGTGGGTGTCAATCGCCTTCGCCCAATCCGCTCCAGCTACAAGACGTCTTTTCTGCCACAGCTTGATGAGCCCTTGCCGCTGGAGCAGGCTCAGATGCTTCTCCAATTGGAGGAGCCACGCTTCATCAGCCTGGGCGTAGGAGCAAAAGACCTCAATGCTCGTGTGCTCCTGGGACATCCCTGTTTCTCCTTTACGACTCTTGCCTTTTCAGGCTCAAGTATATCGGAGGGCTGATGGAAGAGCAAGCAAGGAAGCTTCTGCTCGTTTTCACTCTGATCTCTGGGCGATTGCTGGGACCCAGTGTGAGGTAAACAGCGTGGTTACGAGGTGGGCTCTCCCCAGCTTTTGATGATTCGAGGAGGTTTCTCATGGATGAGCCATTTGCCATCGGCTCTCCTGGCGCTTTCTTTTCAGCTCAGACATTGGAAATGACTCCGAATCATCAAAAGCTAGGGAGAGCCACGAGGTGAGAAAGTCATACACCTCTGCCCTGGCTCATCACCCACAGGCCCAGATCACTCGCTAGCTCATCAGCAGATAATGATCGCATCTGGATGTGCTGGAGGATGTACTGATATGCATTCAATCTCTGCTGGTCCGTTTCCGCAGCCTGGCTGGTGCGGCAGTCGAGAGGAAAAGGCTTCCCGGGCGCGCTTTCGCCATCTCTTGTTGAGGTTTTCCACCGGAAGTGAGCAAGACCCTCAAAAATCGTCGAACATTCACGCTATTTACTAGGAGATTTTCACTTCTCCTCCGCTCTCCAGATATTTATATCACGTCCCACCACCAGAAGATACTTTCCATCTGGCGACCAGACCAGTTTTCCTGCCGTGGTGCTGGCGTGGAACCAACTGCTATCATCTTCATATTTCGCTCTCTGCCTCCCACTCGATACAGAGAGCACTAAAAGCGGGTATGTATGTGACGAAAAGCCAACCCCATGAGCAATATCATCAACAAGAGCCACGCTTGTACTATCCGGTGACCAGACTACCTCGGGCATCGAACGATGCACTTCGTATGTTAGGAGCTTTTTCCCTGTCTCACTCTCATAGATTTCATCAGTCAATCCTTGTTCCAACACAAGATAGTTCCCTTTCGGCGACCAACCTACCAGGCGTGTCTCACCATCGGTTGGTTGAAATGTCTGTAATCTCTTCCCGGTCAGAACATCCCAGATCTCATAGATCCTGGCACCATTTTCTAAAACAAGAGCCAATGCTCTGCCATCAGGCGTCCAGTTGACCTGGACCAAAGTTTGTGGGATCTTGACTGTCTTGGTTGCGATCTTGCTGAGTGGTGCGATTTTCCATATCTCTAGTGTTTCATTTCCCCTCTCATGCGTGGTATCCTGAGTAACCCGACGGAGAGCAAGCTTGTCGAGATCTCGCGACCAAGTCATCTCTTGCACGCGGCTGGCAGGGCCTCCTTGAAGCCGTGCGATCTTGCCGCCAGTTGCCATCTCCCAGATTTCCACCATTGCCTGATCCTGCTCATTCACTGCTGCCACATACCGTTCATTCAATGCCCATTTGCTCACCAGGGGTCGATCTGTGTCAGTCCCTGCAGTGTTGGTGGTGACAGGCTCCATCATCGGAATGCTGCGTACCCGTTGCCCTGTTTCTGCGTCCCAGATCTGTACCGTCTCGACAACACAGCTCCCCTCGGCCATAACCACCTGACGATTCGATCCAACAAAAGCTAGCACATATTTCCCATCCCTAGACCAATGCACTTCTAGCGGGAATATCCCTTGTACCGGTTGCTCCACTCTACACGTATGCAGGGTCTGTCCCGTCATCGCATTCCATATCTGCACATTTCCGCTGGCTTTCCCTGTATCTCCTGTTTCGCCGTCCAACCAGCCAGATGAAGCTATGCGGGTTCCATCTGGCGACCAGGCTGCATCTTGAGCGGTAGTATGATGTCCTGTATAGGTGAGGAGATGAGGATCAGTCAGTTTCAGATAGGCCAGATAGGCTGCTCCTGCACCCACGGGCAGTGCGGCAATCCCAGCCAAAAGCGTCCAGAGAGCCGCTCTCCGCGGCATGAATGGCCGTGGACCGGCTTTCGGCTGGACGATTGTTTTCTCGCCAGTGAGGGGAGAGTCACATCTAGAGCATCGTTCTCTGCCAGGGTCATTTGTGGCGCCACACTGGCCGCAGTACTCACCAAGAGATGACACGCTCTTGCTCTCCTTACTTTCCTCAAGACTTCTCTACAAGAAGTACGTTGCCGTCAGGTTCTATCCTCACATCCTGTAAATCAGCGAATGCTCTGAGCAGAATTCGGACAATGAGGTGGTTGAGCAATCTGCCAGAGGAAGCAGCACGGTTCCAACGAGCCCGTTGAGGGGAAATTCAGAATGGACCAGCACTGCCGGTTCTTCCCGTTTTACCGCCCGCGGATTGGGCAAGCTTTCTGAACTCCTCTCTCTTGTGGCGAGCCTTTGGGGCTTTCAGTCATCCAGCGCTTTCGGGGCTTGACTGATCCCATCTGCCCCCATCTCAACCAACCTCTCTGGGTCCCCTTTGCCGTTGCATGCTCTCGCCAATTCACAAAACACTGATGGGAAAAGCAAGGTGGGAAGGAGATTCTCGGGCAGTCGTTGATTGGGTTGATCATTCTTCACGCTGACTGATCACTCTTTCCCTCAAAATCGGGTCTTGCTCACTTCAGATACCGCTGGCGAATCTCGATGAACCTGACGATAAAGGAAGAGGGAAGCAAGAAAAGGATGAAAAAAGAGGAGAAGGATCGCCCAGAGGAGAACACCAATGTCACTCAAAGCCCAAACGATTTGTCCAATCCCAGCAGAAACCGCACGTGTAGCACGCCTAGCATACCCAAAGGGCAATATCTACCTGCAAATGCGCAACGTGTTGGGAAGCATCTACACCGATGAGGATGAGGCGCAAGCTGTTTCCTAAGGAAGGGCAGCCTGCCGAGGCTCCATGGCGCTTAGCTCTGATCACCGTCATGCAATTTGTGGAGAACCTGTCCGATCGGCAAGCGGCAGATGCGGTGCGGGGAAGAATCGATTGGAAATATCTCCTCAGCCTCGATCTCACTGACTCTGGATTTGACGCCTCGGTGCTCTGCGAATTTCGTGCTCGTCTAGTAGAACAACAAGCAGAACACCTTCTGCTGGAGAAGATGCTCACCCTATTTGGACAAAAAGGCTGGCTAAAGGCGCGCGGACGACAGCGAACGGATTCCACCCATGTGCTGGCCAAGATCCGTGCGCTCAATCGGGTTTTGTGTGGATGCCGAAACCATGCGCGCGGCGCTCAATGCTCTTGCGGTCGTTGCTCCCGACTGGCTACGTGCTCACAGTCAACCAGAGTGGGTCGAACGTTATGGCCCTCGTAGTGAAGATTCGCGTTCGCCTTTGGGGGAAGCTGAGCGTCTGGCTTTTGCCGAAGAGATTGGGCAGCAAGGAAGAGAACTGTTTGATACCCTCTTCGATCCAACGGCTCCCCAATGGCTTCGCCAGGTTCCGGCCGTCGAAATTTTGACGCCCGCGTGTGGGTACAAATTTACCAGCGGATCGATGATGTGGAACGCCCGGCGTTCTTCTGAGAATATTCCTCCTCCATCTCGCTACATCGGCTCTCCTGGATGCACGAAGAGGCTCATTACAGTAAGAAGAGGAGTACCACATGGGTGGGCTATAAAGTCCATCTGACAGAGAGTTGTGAAGCGCATCTCCCCCTGCTCATTACCCATGTGGAAACGACATCGGCCCCTGTCTCTGATGATGCGATGACGGCAACCATTCATGCAGAGCTTAACCGCAAAGAGCTTTTACCGGCCCAGCATATTGTGGATACCGGCTATGTGGACGCGAAACTCCTGGTGGAGAGCCAACGGGACTACCAGGTCGAGCCTTCTGGGTCCAACCCGCAAAAACTACCGATGGCAAGCCAGGAAGCCTACCGGCTTCGATGCCAGTCACTTTCCTATCGATTGGGAAAAGCAACAGGCGACATGCCCGGAAGGACGCACCAGCATCAGTTGGACTCCGGCCATTGACAATCGGAAAAACGAGGTGATCAAGATCCGCGTTCTCGAGTGATCGATTGCCAGGTTTGTCCGTCTCGCTCACGCTGCACCCAGTCGATTCGCCACACTCGTCGCACTGTGACGATTCGTCCACACGAGCAGTATCTCGCATTGAAGCAGAGGCGTACGCCGGGAGAAGACCAAGGAGTTTACCCAGGTCAAGGCCTCGCGAGCCGGGATTGAGGGCACCATCTCACAAGGTGTTCGCGTCATGGGTTTACGTCGTTCCCGCTCTATCGGGCAAGAGAAAACGCATCTGCAACACGTTGCCACGGCTACTGCTCTCAATATCGTTCGAAGTATGGCATGGTTCAGTGGCCTTCCTCGTGCTCAGACGCGCCGCTCTGCTTTCGCGCGCCTCTATGACGCAGCTTAGCAGGGTTGCGTAAGAACCACCAATTGAGTCGAACGGTTCTTTTTGCCACCTCTCGGAGCTTTTTCTGGTGAGGTGGTCGCCCACGAAAAAGCTCAGGTTATGAAAAGGATATCCGCCTGGCTGAAAGGCAAAGAAGCCACGAAACCAGGAGGGGCCTTGTCTGAGGCGCTGACGCATTAAACCCCGTTTTGGCGGGAAATTGAGTCAAACGACAAATTGCGACCTACCTCCTGGAGCAGCGCGAGGGAAAGCGCCTTCCCAAAACCCTGGAATGGCGCCAGACCTCGCTGCTGGATCTGCAACGGTACGTCTGGGGACACGTTGCCAAGCCCCAGGTGAGCGATCTGAATCAGGAGACGCTGCACGCCTGGCTGGCCGATCTGCACACGGTTCCGTCGATCTTCACTGGGAACATTCGCTCGGTGGCGACTATCGCGGCGTATGCTCGTTCCGTGCGAGCTTTTTGCTCCTGGCTGGTTCACCAGGGGTTGGTGACCGAGTCTCCCTTTCCGCCCGGAGCAGTCCCCAAAGCGCCAGAGCATGAGCCGCAGGTGGTCGAGGCGAAGGCGTTTGCTCGCCTGCTGGAAGTCTGTCAAGGTTCAGCAACGTCTGGTTCTCGGGATCAGGGTATGATGTTACGCGATCGTGCCATCCTCTGGCTTATCTTGGATGCAGGACTCTCCGTCTCGGACGTGTGCGGCTTACGTCTTGGGGATGTCAGCAGGGCAAAAGGAACCGTGACGGTACAGGGAAAAGGAAGGCGCACGCGCACCCTCCCATTGTCGGAAAAGGGACAGCGTGTCGTCAGTGCCTATCTGGAGCACGCTCGTCTCACGCCAGCCTGGTCTCCCGCGACGCCAGAGGCACAGGAACCCCTTTTGCTCACCGAGTTGCGATCTCCGCTCACGAAGAATAGCCTGACGCTCTTGTTCCTGCGACTGAATCAGCGTGCGGGGTTCACGACGAGGCCTATCTGCCCGTCTATGCTGCGGGATACGTATGCCATTCGCTTTTTGCAGGCTGGAGGAGATTTGGCTCTGCTCCAAGAACAGCTTGGAGTCGCCGATTCTGCATCCTTGCGACGCTACCAGCGCTTTTGCGACGGGCAACGGAGAGCGGAAGCAGGGGTCCAGGTTGGTCCTGAAGAGCAAGCCCAGCCTCCACGGCCAGCCAGGCGAAGCAAGGGCAAACGTCGGAAGGCAAGAAGGCGACGATGAGTTGAAGATTATCGGAGAAATGTTACTCGTCAGTAACATTTCTCCTGATGTAATGCGCTTTCTGGTGATCAAATACAGTCGTGGGCAGGATGAATTAGCAGAGCTTGCTGACACCTTAGCAAAAGCGACTCAGGAAGCTGGTCATACGCCTTCTGTTGGGTGGCGGGAAATTCGCGAAAGGCATCTCTCTACTGGACACGAATGGATGCCTTTTATTAAAGGGATGCTCAGTACATGCGACCTGCTCATCCTGGTGTACGACGAATCGCTACGCGGCGGATTTGTGGAACTGGGAATGGCCTACGCCCAAGCTCTTCCCATCTGGGTTCTCGCCAGACCAGGGCAGTCTATCTCCAACTCCGTTCAGGGATGTGCAGAGAAAATTCTTCTCTATGAGAGCTTGGAGGAAGCATCTCATCGCCTCTTACAAGCATTTCGTCAAGACCAGTCTGTGCCGTCGTAATTCCCATTCAGCAATTTTCGTCTGAACTGTTCCTGAAGCATAGTTCAGTCTTTATGAAGACCGCTGTAGGTTCGAAGAAAGACCAGGAAATGCTCTTGAAACTTCCAGCAGGGGTAGAGCCTCCAAAGCCGGTCCTCTGTGATCCAGAGATCCATCAGCGACATCGAGATGGACAGTATCGTCCTACACCATCGGCAGAGAAGCCAAACACATTCATCCGCCTTCCTGCACGTTAACTCATCTTTGGGAAGATTCTATGAGAGTTCGTTATAGAATGCTGCTCGATCCGCTACGGCTTGATCAATTTCGCCGCTTCTCGTTGTGAGACCGTTCATCTGCCATCCCACACACAGGGCAGGCCGGGTCACGCGGTATGGCTATGCGTGTGAGAGTGAGATCCGTTGGATTAAGGTGGAGCAAGCCATTTGCCAGTGCTGAAGGCGCAAAACCCGCGATAAACTTGGAGATCTCCGTTATCCCCAGACCCGTACAGGCGGCGATCAGCGGCGCAAAGACTGCGTAGTACCCTCGTCCCAATACAAGTTCCTCATCTTCTCTGTCTGGCCTGACGTTTTGCCAGGGCATCTGTGAGGCGAGAAAGGACTGCGTACAAGTAAAGCATGCGGTCTCACCTGGCACGACGAGGGGACCCAGATGTAATCCACCCAGAGCCACACACGGCACTCCCTGTTGGAAGCAACTATGATGAATACTCATCGGCGTTGGGAGTAAGAAAGGACCAAAGGTGAGAACGACAAGGTTAGCACCTCTGCTTATTGCGACCATTTCCTCCTCGTTCTCAATCGCGTGGGCAATAACGGTTACCTTCATCTCGCTATTGAGCCGGGAGAGGGCCTCTGCTGCCGCTATTGCTTTGTTTCGCCCGATATCACCCTCAGTGTAAAGAGCGTGTCGTGTGAGATTACTACTCATAATTTCGTCACCGTCGGCGATCGTCAAATGACCAATACCGAGTTGTCCAAGCTGCATAGCGACCCATGAGCCGACTCCCCCTGCACCCAGAAGAACAATATGGGCATCGCGCATACGTCGCTGTTGCTCAAAACGGCTGAGATCAGGACGTTCATAGCCCGCGAATACAGCCAGATGGCGTGAATAGCGTAGTACATACTCGGGTGTCCAATCAGCTGGCGGCTTGACATTGGCCTCTTCCAGCAATCCTATATGATCGAGTTGGTTGAGCATGGTAGCAATGACGCCAGCAGAGAGCGAATGAAACGTATTCTGCAAGCGATTTTGGATCATCTCAACGCTGTATTCGCCATTGAGGAGTTCGAGAAGGCGATATTGTGGTGCTGTGACATGATGGAACGCAAAGGCTCGCAGACCTGGCGTGAGAGGTGTAAACGTCACCGAGTGGCTGGTGGGATTACGTTGAATAACCCAGGTACGTTTGAGGGCAGGCCAGCGTAACCTCCTGGGAACATCAGGAGATAGGGTGAAAGCGCGTTGATCCATAGGTGAATACTCCTTGACTAGTAGGCTGTGGAAAAGGCAGGATCTTCAGGAAAGGAAACCTGTATGGATGGAAGCGCCATGCTCCCATCCATACTCTTAAGAGAACGCGCTACTAGCTGCCAGCTGGTTGTAGACCATGATGACAGGTCGGGCATGGATCCAGGAATACGAGCATGATGGCACGGTTGCCGTCAAGTTCCTCAATCTCGAAGGAGAACGCTTCGCTGGAGACATTGGTTTCATCAGTCATCTGGTCGATCAATTCAACTGTTTCTTTCATGAGAAAACTCCTTTGCAAACATCAAGAACGCATCTATCTCACAAACAGGTGAGACACTAAAGTAACAACAAGCCACCAAAAAAAGCCCACCGTCAGTACGATCAACCAGAACGAAGTCAGCCAGGCGAAAACGCCGTATACGGCTAAAAAGAGCCGCTGGTTTGCAGAGAACTTGGTCTCTGGTTGTTGTTGACGACGGAATGGGCGGAAGAGGGTCTGAAGCAAGTAGGCTTGCGCTTTGCGATCCAAATTGGGAATCTGTACCCAATCCGCGAGCGCGAAGTAGCCATCGGAGCGAAAGAACGGGAAAATATTATAGACTGCCGTCAGCACACCTGCCGCCATGAGCGCGGCTGCCCACGGTGAGAGAGCCGCACCGCGAGGCAATATCCACCACAGCAGCGCGCCAACTGTACCTATCAATACTGAGCCAAGCGGTCCAGCCAGATTCACTGCTATGCGCTGCCCCTGCGCAGTGAGTCGCCATATCTCACCCATCTCCACATAGAAGAAGATCCCTCCCCTTAGCGAGACTCCCACGCCGTAGTAACCAGGCTGGCGTCCGAAATGGCATAAGGTGAGACCGTGTGCACTTTCATGAATAAGAGCGGTAATGAAGAGCGCCGCGCTGAGCTGGCCCCAGACGATGAGCGAGGGATGCAGATAGAGCCCTGACCAGATGGGCGCAATCCCTTGAGTCCAGCCATCAGAGACGACGATCCAGCCAGTAACGAGAGAGAAAAACGCGCAGAGAAGAAGAAAACCAGGTGAGAAGAGCCAGCGAGCATGCGCTTCTAGAGAAGCAAGCAGCCATTGTGCAGGGAAAAGACGCCAGCGTTTGGTGAGAGAGCGTGGAAGTACAAAAGCACGGCGTGCCTCGATCAGAGATGGGGAGAGGCTATCAGCTTGAGCGTGGTCATCATGAGCGAGGAAGCCCAGATCTTCAAGCTTGTGTAGTACAGCGTCTAGTTGCTCGGGGCGCAGACGGATATGCGTGTGTTTCATATAATGCGCCACGATTTCATCGGGAGTCAGTTCCCCTGTAAAGAGTATCAGTAGTGCATATTGGGCTGCTCCACATTGCCAGTAGCGGCTACGAACCTGATCGATAATCAGGTAGCGGAGCGCAACACCTTCTCCTTGCTTTTCGATAATAAGATCAGGACGCAGGCGGGGACCAGAGGCAGTAGGAGGAATCCTGGATACCTCTAAGGAGTCCATGATCAAGCTGCCAATGGCTTGTGCCCCAAGAGCCAGAGAACTGCCAATTGTTCCATCAGTATTCACAAGGACTGCCGCCGGAGTGATTTCAGCCTGATAAGCCAGGGCAACTTCACGGTCCTCTTGCACGACGAGATGTGTGAAACCAGAGTGAGTGTTCTTTTCTTGACTTGCCTCGCGTATACCTCGGCTGAGCAAGACAATCATCAACTGAGAAACATAGGCGTGCTGCCAGCGAGCGATTTGTGGAAGGAGCGCGTTGCAAGAGCGACAATCAGGATCTACGAAGATGAGGAGAACAGGCTTACCATGAGCACAAAATGCACCGAGAGTTTGTTCCTTACCCGAGAGGTCAGCCAGGCGAAACGCTGGAGCTGGTGTTCCAGTCGGTAAACCTCTTGCTTGACGTCCGGCATCGTCAGAACTCACCCCCCTCTTCAACACATTCTTCCAGGAGAGCTGGGGTGCTTGCCTGCGAAGAAGATAGCTCGTGCCAACGACCAGCAATCCTGACAGAAGTATTCCTGCTCCCAACTCTAAAAGTGGTGTGGTTTTCAAAGAGAGCAACCAGCCTGTTCCATCAAGGCCCACGTTGGCTCGTCCATACCAAATGATGAAACCCGCGAGAACAGCAAGCAGAGCAGTGCGAATCAGCGTTGACCAACCAACGGGGGCAGAGTAGAGCCGACCAAAACAATGGCAGTCGGGAGCGTGCCCTCGGGCGAGGTTGAAGCTTATTGCCGCAATGAACAGCAACAGAAGCATGCCTGCGCCAAGCGCCCCCCACCATGCCGTAGCGGCGGGAATGAGAGCGAATGCAACCACAACTTCGGCAATGGGCAAGCTAACGCTCAATGGAGCAGCGAAAATTGGAGGGACGCCAAAGTCGAGAAATGCCTGACGTGAACCACCCAGATCAGCGATCTTAGCTAATCCAGCAACGATAAATATGCAAAGTAGAAGTAATCTGAATATATCGATTAAAAAAATCATAGCATCCTCCCTTAGTAGAAAAGCATGTTTTCCTACTAAAAATATCATCATAGTACTTACGAATATTTCTACGCACGAAGGTTACATAGATTTGATGTTGTTTTAAGATGATAAAGGAAAAAAACAAGTCTCAGATGTAAATTACGTCTGAAGTTACAAACGGGATTGAAAAAGGAAGCGGAAGTGCCTCCTGTTCTTCCCATTCTTCGCACTCTACCAGACTCCAAATTGTTCGCTTTTATTCCCGATCCTCATACGTGTTTTGGATAAACTCATAGAGAGCCAGGGTGTGATTTGACTCGTTTCCTGTCACTAACGGTGACACATAAGCTGGCTCTGACCCAACCTTGAAACGTCATGCGCGATGCTCGCGCAGCACTCCGCATGAAAAAGGGTAGAATCGAAGGAGCAACTCTCCATAATGTCATCACCTACCGAGGATCAAACGAAATCGTCAAGATTGCTCGCGCGTCTGGTCGCCGATAAGTTACAGTCACTGTATGAGGCCAATAGGATCTGCGAAACGTGGGGCTCCCCCTCTGTCTCCCAGCCGACCTTCACCGTCATGAGAGAACGTGGATTCTGGAGGGCATATTGCTATCTCCTCCAGCGGTTGCAGGAAACAGGGCACCCCTCCCTTTCGCCAGCCACAAAATTGACGGCATTAGTTGGTGGTGTTACGATGGTAACAATCGCCAATCGGTTTTTGAGAGCCGAACGGAAGCCAGCGACGATGGTTCACGCAACCAGAACATTCTCTCGCTCGGCGCCTCTGATCCCCGTCGCGCTCTACACTGTAGGCGCAACGCTCTTGGTAGCAGCCAGCAATGGAGGCGGCGGTGGAAGTGATGATGGCGACGATGGTGGTGATGATGGAGGGCGGCGGCCAGACTATCCTGGGTCAGAGACCAGTGTCGATTACCGAGGCTATGAACAACCAGATAAGGGAGATGGCGAACGCAAGGCATCTGTTCGTGAGCTTGACTACTTTGATATTCGAGATATGGGTTGGAGGAAAGACGACAACTAGGAGAGAAGCATGATGAGAGACATACAGCCTGAGGTTCAAGATACCGATCATAGCCGCCCGTTTTTAGATATCATCCGAGAGCGGGCCGGGCAGTTTCGCTCCTACCCGCACCGACTCGTCGAACAGTTTGAAACGATCCCGCGAGAATTGTTCGTTCCTGAAAGTTTGCGAGACGCTTTTCTTGAGCGCGTGCAGACCAATGCCGGATGCGCCGGATTGCTCTCTCAGCCAGGCGTCATCTTTGCGATGGTGGCGGCCCTTCATCTGAACGGGAACGAAACGGTCTTCGAGGGAGGCACCGGCACAGGATATCAAACGGCCATTCTTGCCCGTCTGGTTTCCCATATCTATACGGTCGAACGTGACCTGAGCAGACTGGAGGAGGCAAAAGCGCGGCTGGCCCACCTGGGGATTACCAATGTGACCTTCGTCCACGGGGATGCCGCCGATGGCCTGCCCGAAGCAGCTCCTTTTGATCGTATGATTTTTGGCGCATCTATTCATGGACTGGTCGATCAGCATCTTATCGATCAGATGGCCTCCCCTCGCTCTCGATTGGTCGTGCCCACCGGAACCTACGATGCACACGAAAGAATGGTTGTCGGTGACCTGCTCATCTGCGATAAGATGGGTACAGAGGTGACCCAACACATCACTGAAGCATTTCATGGCACTTTATCATTCGTACCGCTCGTCTCGCCACGTCCTATTGGGTGGACCGTGCGCCGCGATGGCTACATCCCCTCACAGAGGCGAATGGGCCGAGAGCGTTGGTGGTTTCGGCTTCGTTTCAGATCGTCGGCAGGATAATCGAGGCCCACTTCCTGTCATTGAGCTAGGAGGAGGAGGATAGACACAGTCATCCTCCTCCTCTTTTTTAATTGGGGTGGAGTTAAGGTTGCTGTCACCAGCCGCAAAGTAGTTTCTGAAAAGAGGAGAGTGCCGACTTCCATTTTGGAACGTGAACTCGACCTCTTTTTGCCATTTTTTCTCGTCGCCTTGTGCTAAGAGCCTACTCTGTCTATACTCAGCAGAGAGTGGAGAGTGCCGCCTCCAATGAAAGTCGGCAGTCACTTGAAATCTATTCACGCCTTTCTTTAGGGGAGGCACAGCCAGTCTATGAGCAGGCCATGGAACGCTTTCCCATTCCATAAAACACATGTACAGCTACCGGAAAGGATCAAGAGAGTGAAAAAGTACATCCTCTTCGATCATGATGGTGTTCTGGTGGATACCGAATTCTGGTATTACAAAGCTGGAGAACGCGCCCTGGCGGACATTGGTTTGACGTTGGACAAGGATCGATACCTGCGGGACATGAACCAGGGATTGGGCACTTGGGCCCAAGCCAGGGCGGCAGGGATTGATGAACAGACCTTAAGCCGCCAGCGTGAGGTTCGTAATGAGTATTATCAGCACTATCTGAGAACAGAAGCTATTGAGATTGAAGGCGTCGTTGAAACGCTTGCTGAACTGTCAACATATGTCCGCATGGCCATCGTAACCACTGCAAAACGTGTGGATTTTGAAATTATCCATGAAAAGCGCCCAATGAGACAATTCATGGATTTCGTCCTTGTTCGCGAAGACTACCAGTTCACCAAGCCGCACCCGGAACCATACCTGACCGGCTTAAAGCGCCTGGGAGCCACCAAAGAAGAGACGCTGGTTGTGGAGGATTCATCCAGAGGGCTGAACTCAGCCGTGGCGGCCGGTATTGACTGTGTCATTGTCTCTAACGACTTTACAAAAGCACAGGACTTTTCACAGGCTCGCTATCGAATCGAAACGCTGATTGAATTGAAGGACATCATCCTTCATCTAACCTGAAGGGGGTTCGTGCATTCAAACCTTAGCGCACAGTTTTCAGATTTGGATGCGCTAACCCCTAAAATGGGCCTCTGGGGCGCAGTCGAACGGAAAACAACGATACGTTTCAGTGTTCATGAGAGGGAACATGAATCGTCAATGAGGGATCTCATTTTTTCAGCTTGAGCGTAGAGATCGCGATATCATAGCTCAGCTGTCGCAGCCAGTGGGCAAACTGTTCAGGCGGAGAGGGCCGCTCCTGCTCCAGCCACCAGCCGAGCGCGCTACATCCAGCCGAGGCAATCGTGGTGAACTTCAGGTCGAGCGGCAGTGTATCGGGATCAGATGCGGCTTCGGAGAACGTCTGATGGAAGTACGCAAGAACACGCTGCTGCGTCTGTTGGCGAAAGCGCTGGCTCAAAAAGGCGTCCGCCTGCGGGCCCAGTATCACGCGGTAAAAGTCGGGAAACTGTTGAATCTGCTTGAATAGCCCGATGATTTCTTCATCGATGATTCCGGCATTCCGACCCTCCCCTATGATCCCTCCCTCCTCTAACACGTCGTATATCTCATTGAGATGTTGTTCGAGCAGATCGTATTTATCAAGGTAGTGGCGATAAAACGTCGAGCGGTTCACCATGGCACGCCTGGTAATATCACGCACGGTGAGGGCCGCGAACCCTTTCTCCACAGTCCCTTCGATCAACGCTTGCGTGAGCAGTTTGCGCGTGCGACGAACCCTCAGATCTGGGGCGTCATCGAGCTTTTGCATCACTTTCCTCTTCTGTGTCGCATAGGCAACACGTTCCGTTCCATTGTTGATTGACGCTCATTGTACCATCGGTTACGCTTCTTTTGCAACGGCGCGTTGGCTTTGCGCCGCTTTTGAGGAACGATCTTAAGCTCAAAAATGAAGGAGAAAGCACTATGGATATTCTGATCTATGGGGCAGGTGTTGTTGGCAGTGTCTATGCCGCCAGACTAAAGGCGGCGGGACAGAACGTATCGCTGCTGGCGCGAGGGCAACGGGCGGTGTCGTTGCGCACACATGGTATTCAACTTGAGGATGCATCGACCGGGCGAAGGACGACAACCCAGGTTTCCGTCGTTGAACAGCTGGCTCCAACCGATAGGTATGATGTTGTCCTTGTAACCGTACGGCTCGACCAACTTCATTCCGTCTTGCCGATCCTTGCCGCCAATCGTCAGGTTCCCACGCTGCTGTTTCTGCTTAACAATCCGGCTGGCATGCAGCAATTTGAGCAGCTTGATCTGCAGCGCGTGGTTCCTGGTTTTCCAGCCGTTGGTGGCGTACGCAAAGGAGATGTCGTGCATTATATGGCCCTTCGCCAGGCGCCGACGATGCTGGGCGAAGCTGATGGCCGTGTAACGCCGCGCCTTCGCCAGCTCGCGGCTATTCTCAAACAGGCAGGCTTCACCGTCGAGCTGAGTCCCGACATAATCGCATGGCTGAAAACCCACGCGATCATGGATATAGGCATCATCGCATCCATGCCGATGACGGGGAGAAAGAGCGCACAATTTGCGCGGTCGCGCCGCGACGTTGTGATGCTGGTTCAGGCCATTCGTGAAGGGCTGCTGGCGCTGCGAGCGCTGGGCACGCCTCCGACGCCCTTCTATATGACCGTGCTCTTTCTCTGGCTCCCGAGCTTCCTCACCGTCATCCTCATACAATCTCTGCTGCGCACGCGTATTGCCGGGCTTGGGATCGACATTCATCTCGGTGACGACGTTGAAGAGATACATCAGATGGCACGGGAGATCATGGCGCAACTGCGCTCCTCACCCCTCGCCACGCCGACCCTGAATCGCCTGATGGTGGTTTTAGAGCAGACCACCCACGAACTCGGAACTGCCTCAACGAGCACGGAAAAACACCTCTCATAAACCCATTTTCTGGCTTATCGTCTGTTTTGCCTCGTTCAATCGAGTGACCTCTTTGGGAGAAAACACAAGAGATCACTTTGCTGAGTTTTTTCAGTGCTCCCCTGTAGAGCACTGTCCTTCTTATGAAGGATAGTGTCGGTAAATGTCGTTTTACCGACACTATCCCACCTTTGAAAGTAGTAAAGATCTTATCGCTGTTTTCCGTTCTATTGGACCTCAGAGGCCAAATGCTACTTTGCGGCTGGTGACAGTAACCTTAACTCCACCCCTCAATGGAAGTTAAGTTTGGTCGTTAACGGCTCAACTTCATTTCCAATTCGATAGGTGTCGAAAAGCCATGGTGGTAAATGAGGTGAAGAGAAAGCCGGGTTTGATGGCCAGGAGTGAGCCGGTCACGCACGAAGAGTGAGCAGCTCAACTAGTGACTGATTGAGAAGTCGCATGAGAGGCGGATTCCGCCTCTCGATAGGTGTCAACTCCTGGCGAGGAGATAATCAATGGTGAGTAAAAATCTCTCATCAGCTCTTGGACGAGAGCACTGGCATATGAAGGGATTCCCTCTGTCGGCGAGCGACCTCTCAGCCTTCCATCCGTGGGCATCACAGAATGGAGTAGCGTTACTTCACTGCAAACAGAATCCATTCGTTAGACAAATTTCAACCCGAAGAGTAAGGGCTGGTGCGCGTGGTATCTGTTTTCTTAGCCCCAGGTGAACGATATCACAAGACGTGTGTGGTGCAAGCGTGCATTCGAGTGTTCTCGTTGTAGGATCTCTGACAAGAGCTGTCTGATTTGATAAGTTGTTGGTGACGATCGTATCGAGAGCTGGATCATTAGCGATGACGGGAAAGCTCGTTTCACAGAGATCAGTGACGAGCACCTCATTGATATCTACCCCTGAACATGCTGCATGGGCAAGAGGAGCCGATACAAAGGGATGAACGAGAAAAAGCATGGAAAGGGACAGAGTAAGCGCACTAGCAGTAAATAGCTTGAGAAGACAACGCTTCATGATGTTCCCTCCATTTGGAAGCATTTTTATCTGCTTCCAAATGACTATATATGATTTTAGGCAAAAAATCCAGTTCTTCAAGGTATGACAGACATGACTCTGCTTTGAGTCGAGCATGCAGCTCAGATCCAAGAGTGCCTGGATGGTTCCGAATTACCAACCCCAGATGCATCCCCTTGCTTGTAGAACGGTTTCTTAGGCGATCAGTGGTTGGGCTGCTCACTCCTGGCCCTGAAACCGAGTCTTGCTCACTTGCGATGGAAAACCTCAGCAGATCTCAGGAGGCTGGCGGCAAAACGCGTTGAGCTGGCCCTCGTGTTTGAGGGTTTCCCTCAGTGCGCGAGCTTGGCAGAGCGGGCGCTGGGGTCACCATCGGCTCCGCGCCCGCGCCTCTGCTCATTATGAGGTGATAATGGTTCCATTCGCTGCGAGCGTTGCGAGCGTTATAGGGTCGATGCTGGCCCCACTGAAGTTTGCCCCGCTGAGATCGGCTTGGAAGAGGCCAGCCCCGAGGAGGTTGGCCCCGCTGAGGTCAGCGTTTCTGAGGTCAGCGTTTCTGAGGTTAGCCTCGCTGAGGTTGGCGGAACTGAGGTTGGCGGAGTTTAAGTCAGCGTGCTCAAAAAAAGTCCTGCTGAGATTAGCTCCGCTGAGATTGGCTCCGCCGAGGTGAGCTCTGAGGAGATTGGCCCCACTGAGGTCAGCCTTTCTGAGGTCAGCCCTGGTGAGATCAGCCTCGCTGAGGTTAGCCTTTTTGAGATTGGCCTCGCTGAGATTGGCTCCAGTGAGAGCGCCTTTGCTGAGGTTGTTCCCGCTGAGGTTGGCAGAGCTAAGGTTGACTCCGCTGAGATCGACGTTGTCAAAGCGAACTCCACTGAGATTGGCTCCACTGAGATTGACCCCGTTGAAGTTGGCATCGCTGAAATTGGCATTGCTGAGATTGATCCAGCTAAGATTGACCCACTTGAGGCTCGTCCTGGTAAGATCAGCTCCGCTGAGATCGGCCTCAGTGAGGCGGGCTCCAGTGAGATTGATCCCGCTGAGATTGGCTCCGCTGAGATTGGCTCCGCTGAGATTGACCTCGCTAAGGTTGGCATTACTCAGGTCAACGGTCGTCTCTGGATTGTCCGTTCTCCATTGGTTCCAAGCAGCGACTCCTTGCTTCCTGAGCAGGTCGACTTGTGTTTGGTCTGCCATGAGATATTTCTCCTTGTGGTGAAAGTCTGTTTCTTGGGAGACAAATAGGCATTGAGTGGGAGAGATGTCTGAAATACGATTTCCTCTTTAAAAGATGGGCTTCACTACGAGATGTCTCTGACAAGGACGATGCTACTTGAAACAGGTGAAGGAGGCACTTCTGGAAGTATAGCAGAAGATGTACAATTTGTCAAAAAACTATTCTTGTGTAACGATATACCTAAAAAGTAAAAGCGAATTTACAAAAGGAAAAGGTGTCATGCTTTTCTTTTTGCTATTTGGTAAAGGGCATGAAATGTGCATCGATTTCGGGGGTCTTGCGCACTTTGGGTGGAGCAACAGTGATCAAAAGCAGCGATGTTGAGCGAAGCGGCTTCTTTTGACTCTTTCCTCTTTTTCTCCTGGGATTCGCTGAGGTTTTCCACCGCAATTGAACAAGACCCCTGAAACCCGGCTTTCTCTTCACCTCATTTACCACCATGGCTTTTCGACACCTATCGAATTGGAAGTGAAGTTGAGCCGTTAACGACCAAACTTAACTTCCATTGAGAACGAGTGCTTGCGCCAAACTCACGTACCGAAAGCGCCAAACTCACGTACAATCTGTAGTCCTCCGACCCCACCCGGGAACACCCTGGTGATCGTTCCCGTAATGGGAGAGAGGGGGTGACAGGAACTGAGAGGAAGAGCAGAGGGAGCAGGAGTGGGATGGGAAGAAGGGGTGTGGTTCCCATTCTCCCCCCTGATTGGCACAGCCAGTGATCAAGAGAAGAAACGCGAGCAGGAACCAAACGAGATGAGCGAGTGGACGGATCATTCTTCTGCCTCTTTCTGTTGATGACGTCTGAGATGGCTTATTTCTGAGACGAAAACGAGGGGGAGAAAGTTCCAGTTCTCCGTCCTCTCTGTTGATCCAGATCAGCCCACTGGTCCGCCAACCATCCGGCAAGGCCAGCACCGGCTTCCCGTCTCTGTGCTTTCAAACATCGTTTCCAAGAGGAAATTTCTTCCTGGAGAACGATTTCGGAATGCCCAGGGAGTAAGCGGGCGGAATCACCAGAAGTGAGCCAGATCCACACAATCCAAAATGTACAGGCGGAATCTGTCCAGCGCCTGACCTGGTAGAGGTATTTTGAGGACAGTAGGGAGATCGTGCCCTTTCCACGCACAAGATCCGAGAGGTCCCAACAAGCAGCGGCCAGGATGTCTGGGAGACCTCTCCTCTTGTGTCATCTACGCGAGGATCGATATGACGCCGACCACCTTGCCAAGGTCCCCGATCAGGGCATTGGTGAAGCCGAGGATGTCCATGTCCGCGGCCGCGTGAGCCGTTGCGCGTGAGCCCGCGGCAATGTTGGCCCAACGATTGGCAAGTTCGTCGTTATGGGAGTCGACCTGCCAGTCGTAGTCGCGGGAGCCAGGCTCGAAGGTTCCGTAGACATGGCCTGTGCGCTCAAAGGTGTAGACCATGTTCTGGGAATCCTTGAGGAGCCAGACGCATCCCACCTCGTAGGAGGTCGCGCCTGAGTCGTGAAAATGCCCCGAGAAGGTGTAGGAGCCATCATCGCGAAGCGTGAGATGAGAGAAGCCGCCCACCGGGACTCCATTGTCGAAGCCGATGGGGCTAAAATCGAAGTCCAGGCTGGCAGGCAGATCGTGCGGTATGACGAAGTTGTACCCGGCCGCCTGGTGCGCGCCGCCCGCTGCACAGGTGCCCTTGCCTGGGTAGCCGTTGAAGAACAACCCTTCACATTTCACACAGAAGCGCCAATCTGTTTGCGCCGTTGGTGTCCCCACTATATCGTGCGGTATGATGAAGTTGTACCCGGCCGCCTGGTGCGCGCCGCCCGCTGCACAGGTGCCCTTGCCTGGGTAGCCGTTGAAGAACAACCCTTCACACTTCACACAGAAGCGCCAATCGGCTTGCGCCGTTGGCGTCCCTGGTATGTCATGCGGGAGGTAGAAATTGTATCCGGCGGGCGCGTGTCCTCCGCCCGCTGCACAGGTGCCCTTGCCTGGGTAGCCGTTGAAGAACAACCCTTCACATTTCACACAGAAGCGCCAATCGAATTGTTGTAGAGCAAGAGCATCGAGCGCCAGACTTTTCGCGTGGGCTGACCTCAAATCTCCGCCCACAAGCGCGGGTCCGCCAAGACTGATGACGCAGAGTGTGGTCAACAGTTGGCGGCGTCCAAGCCGGTATGCCAGGTCAAGGCGTGTAGCACGTTCGTTTTGTCTCATCCAGATTATCCTGATATCACCTGTTCATCGACGCAAAGATACACCCTTTGGTCAGAGGACTCCACAGAAAAGAGTCGCCCTGTTTCACCATAGCACGCTTCACAAATCAGGTGCGGAGAAGAGAACATCAGAACCAGCAGGTTTTTTATGGAGGGCGCGGGACGTGTATTTTGATTGATGTCTGTCTGGAAGCCCTTTCTTATCGGACAGGCATCCATTCTACCCGTGAGAATGTAGGCGGGTTCTCTTTTATCTGTCCGACTCAGCGACACAAGCAGGAAGAATAAAGATGGAGCCACAGTGCAAATTCCCGTGGGAGCGGTGGAAAAAATATATCGGCAGGAAGAGCGACTATGATGCATTTTTCTGTGCCAAACTGTGTCTGTTCTTATACCAATTCGCGTTCTGAGAGATCCTCCCCAGCGGGCGGCTGAAGACCGCCTCTACGCTGGGGAGGATCTCTGTAACTTGACGATGGATCGCAGCCATGGAGCGAGGAGGGGGTTGAAGAGCTAATCCTTCGATGAGGGCGATGGCATCGAGAGGAAGACGACGAGATTTCCCTTTGTCCGAGCGGGTGGGGCGATCGGCCAGGCCCGAAAGCCCCTCCTCATGATAGCGCTTGACCCACTGCTGGATAGTACTTGCGGGGATCTTCTGGGTACGGGCCACCTGAGCCTGGGTAACTCCATCCTCCAAAGCGGGACGGATGATGGCAAACCGGCTTTGCGCTTGCTCTCGTTGCTCCTCAGAAAGGGTGGTGAGCGGTACTGCGGGCTTCGTCATGGGTCAACTCCTCTCGACTGGAGACTAGTTGCACCTATCCCTCCCAGTATATCCGCTCACCCACGGATTTGTCAAAATTCCACCCACGGAATGGGTCTGGCACGCTTTTGGTGATCAGGTCACGTGTGATAGAATGGAAAAGATCCGTTCGTTCACCTTTTCCTCTCATGGAGCGTTTTCCTACCCAAATGTCCACCATTTCCTTGCTTGCCTTGCCCTCTGGCCTTGAGGTGACTGCGTTCTCTCGCCAGGAGGAATGTTGTGTGTGTCCCTGCTTTCCACTCAGTCCGCCTCTTGCTGTCCTGTGTGCGGATCGCCTGCGACATGTATTCACAGTCGCTATCAGCGCAGGCTGGCCGATCTGCCTAGTGGGGGCCAACCTGTGCGCTTCCTGCTCTCGGTACGGAATTTTTTCTGCTTTCCCATTGCGTTCTGGATAAACTGTCTCGTACCCATACGTTTCCTGAGACAGAAAACCGCTCCTCCGTGAAAGGCGTTGGCAACCGGCCGTCGTGCGGGTGTCAAGGGGGGGGTGAGCGCGCTCACTCCCCCTTGCAGTTGTCTCCGCTAGTGGTCGTGTTGAGAAACTCCTGGGCGAGATCAGCCAGGAGTGTGCCGCTGCGACTGTTCAGGTGAATGCCATCGCGATGAAAACGCCAGCCATTGAGCTGTCCAATCTCATCATTGCTCTTGTGGAGAACAAACTGCCGGAACGCATCACGATAGAATGCGCGAAAGTTGAAGCTGGTAAAGGCACGACCGGGAGACGCGCGGATAAGATCGCGCAGGCGCTCGTAGAGAGGAAGGTAGCTCACCTCTTCCTGGCACGCGAGGTCCTTGAGGATGGCGCTGTACTCCTCAATGCGCTGGTTGGCTGCAGCCTGGAAGGGATGCTGCGCAACTGGATCTTCCCCAATGGGGATCAGCGAGCAGAGCGCAATGCGGGCTGAGGTGTCGCGTTTCAGGCGACGTACGATCACTTGCATATTCTCACGATACCACTCCGGCGTGGGCTGGACGGGCAAATGCTTCGTGAGGCGATCAAACTGCGCGACCTGCGGAGAAATCAACGCCAACACATCGTTCTCGCCAAGCAGCACGATGACGTAGTCTGGCTGACTGGCGCTGATGGCAGCGACCCGCTGGAGGCCATTGTAGGCTAGATCTCCTCCCTCGGCGAAGCGGTAAAAGCGCAACGACGCGTTTTCGGGCCGACGCGCTAGGTCTGCGATCCAGTCGTAACTGCCTGCTGCGTCGGTCGCGCTGGCTCCCAGACAGGCGACGATGGCCTGGCCCGGACCAGGTGGTGTTCCCGTCACCACCGCTCTGCCACCTGCCTGGTCACCTCTCCTGAGGAGCGCTCGAAGCAGGCGGAAGAACCAGCTAAAGATGGTTCCCGTTGCTCTCTCGCCTGACTGGTCTTGCCTGTCATCTCTTCTCCTATCGTTATCTGATGTCTTCATGGTCCTTCTCCTGAGTACATGATGCCTGCTCTTCTGTCATGACTATGAGCCTGGCGCTTCTGGATCGACGAGCATGCCGGCCACAATGAGGGTCACCAGGTACTCGCGGGCGCGGAAAAGCGCCTCCCGGGAGGAGAGATCTTCCTCTGGGAGCATCACCTGGTACAGGGGCAAAGAGGCCAGATAGGACTGACAGATCGGGGTAATCATCGCCAACTGGATGAGCGGCGTGAATCTGGAGCGCAGCAGCCCAGTCTGCTCTCCCTGTTGAAAAAGCCGATCGAACGGCTCCCGATCCTCGCTCTGCAAGTGGGAGGCGATCTGTTTGTAGGTTTGCCATCCCTCAGCCATCTCCCAGGTTAAGATGCGCAGAAAACGGGGATGGTCGAGGAGATAATCAAACAGCGTTTGCACGACAGTGGTGAGGAAGGTTCTGAACCGTTGGGCAGGCATGGAACCCTCATCATGCTCAAACAAAGGAATAAGGACACCTGCCTGCAGGGCAGTCAAGTCGCGGTCAGTGCGCTTGAGCACCTCGGTATAGAGGCCGAGCTTATCCCCAAAGTATTGAAAGAGCAAGCTAATGTTGTAGCCCGAAGCCTTCGCAATCGCGTCGATGCGTGCCCCATCGAAGCCATGTTCTGCGAAGGCCGCTTCCGCCGCATCCAGAATGACCTCACGTGCCAGCCTAGCATCACGCGTCCGTCCTCGTTTGCTTCCCGCTTCAGCCATGCGATTCTTCCTTTTCCATCTCATACTCTTTTGCTATCTAAGTTCTTACTTAGATAATAGATGAGAGAGAGAAGCCTGTCAAGAGAAAAGACGAGGAATATCTGTAAAAAAACTGTTCCAGGGGTCTGGCACGCTTTTGGTGATCCAGGAATGGGTGATAGAATAGAGAACAGTCGTTCTTTTACCTGTTCTTCTATGGAGTTTTTCCTTACTTAGATGTCTCTCATGCCCCTGTTTGCCTTACCTTCTGGTTTTGAGGTCACTGCGTCCTCTCACCAAGAAGGAACACTGTGCGTGTCTCTGCTTTCTACACAGCCCAGCTCTTCTTGTCCCGTGTGTGGCAGGAGTGCCACGCGTATTCATAGTCGAGATCCTCGCAAACTAGCCGATCTCCCCAGCACTGGACAGCCAGTGCGCTTCTTACTCACTGTGCGGAAATTTTTCTGTGATGTGCCGACCTGTCTACGAAAAATCTTTACCGAGCGTCTGGTCCCTTTCGTGGCCCCCTGGGCGCGGGTGACCGCACGACTCTTCCAGATAGTCCAGATCATCGGTCTGGCGACTGGTGGCAGGCTTGGTGTGC
>Ga0070730_10001105_pt1 | contig 26829 bp, 26 predicted proteins | sample Coa_R1_3_FD_66447 | JGI IMG/M metagenome (GOLD analysis project Ga0070730, IMG submission 66447) | Surface soil microbial communities from Centralia Pennsylvania, which are recovering from an underground coalmine fire - Coalmine... | ecosystem: Environmental > Terrestrial > Soil > Unclassified ... | reverse complement strand
GATCGGGTCGCAGGCGACGAAGAGGAGTCCATGATCCCGATGATATCGAGCCTGGCTGTAGCCGGCGTGCCGCGGAAATTGCATATCGAAATAGCCGCGCGAATAGCCGCCGCCGGGGACCGCGAATATCACGGTGGCTCGGGTCATTCCGGGATGCCACGCGGGAACGTGGACGGTGGCGGCGATCTGCACGGGTGTCGCCGCGCTGCCGAAAGTGCCGATATCGACCCGCACCTCGTACGTGCCGGCCTGTGCTGAAACGCTCATCGATGCGCGCCCGCGCGCCCAATCGCGGCAAGATTCGCGGCGGCGCGCCCATTCGCGGCAGGTAGAGACGCCACGGTGCAAATCGGGGATTCCATCGATAAGGCCTCTCGTTCCAGATCTTTATTCGCCATTCTAAAAGATGTACACTGTTCAAGTATACACATTCTTGAATGTTCCTGGAAATGGGCCCGGCAGTATCGGGGGCGGCACATGAACGAAAATACGGCTCTGCTATCGCGGATAGAGCGCATCGAATCGCATCTCGCGATCCAGCAGCTCCCCATCCGCTATGCGCTCGCGGTCGATTCGCGCGATCTGGACGCCTGGGTGCAGCTTTTCGTGGAGGACGTGAATTGCGGCTCGCATGGTGTCGGGCGCGAGGCGCTGAAGCGCTTCATCGATCCGAGTGTGCGCACGTTTTATCGCTCCCAGCACCTGATCTGCGGTCATGCGATCGATTTCGTCGATGATCGGCACGCGACGGGAAAGGTGTACTGCCGGGCCGAGCACGAAGCGCGCGGGAAGTGGATCGTCATGGCGATCTGCTATTTCGACACCTACGAGCGGCGCGAAAATCAGTGGTTCTTCGCCAAGCGCTCCGAGAAACACTGGTACTCCACGGACATCCTCGAGCGCCCCACCGGACCCGACTTTCAGCGCTGGGACGAGTGGCGCGACCGCAAACCGTCGCTTCCCCATGCCTTCCCGACCTGGAAGTCGTTTTGGGAACGGTCCGATCCGTCACTCCTCCAGGAGCTTTCGAGTGAACCTTGAATCGCGGGACGCGGCTCTGATCGCTCCCGCACCTCCATTTCGTCCGTTCAATGCATTGAGGGTCCCGACATGAACACTCCGATTGCACCAAAACCTCCCGCGGCTGCGTATGATGGCCCGATCTTCGATTGCGACAGCCACGTGCATGAGCACGACTTCGATTTCTTTGCGGAATATCTGCCGAAGAAATATCACGAGAAATGGCTGCTGCAGCGCAAAGTGGGTCCGAATGGAGAGTTCGGCCTCTACGTCGGGGACCGGCGCGTGCACAACGCAGAGGCCAACAAGGACGGACTGGTACCGCCCCCCGGCAAGCTCAAGGAATGGCTCAAGGCCATGAAGGAGGGCAAATCGAACGTGGAGGGTTGGATCAAGCCCACCCCGGAAATCTACGACCGCGATGCGCGCGTGGCGAAGCTCGATGCTTTCGGCGTGGAGGGCGCAATCCTCTATCCGGGCGAGTTCATCGCCACCGTCGGCTACTATGATCAGGACGAGTCCGGCAACGCCGTTCTGCATGCGTACAACCGGTATCTGGATGAACGATGGAACTATAATTTCCGGGATCGCATCTACACCGCACCGCTGCTGAGCCTGTGGGATCTGCCGACCTCGGTGCGGGAAGCCGAGGAACTCATCAAGAAGGGTGCCCGAATCGTGACGATGCCCATGGGTCCCGCCAATGGCAAATCGCCGGCGGATCCGTATTTCGATCCCATCTGGTCGCGGCTCAATGAAGCCGGCATCACCGTGGCATTCCACGTGTCCGAGGCCACGTTCATGCACCCTCTGATCCGCGCCTTCGGCGAAACTCCGCTGCAATCGCGCCGCACCGGTCAGACCGCCTGGCAGTGGATGTTCTGCTATAGCGAAATCCCGGTGCAGATGACCATGGCCAACATCATCTATCATAATTTTTTCGAGCGTTTCCCGAGCATCAAGATGATCAGCGCCGAGAATGGGTCGAACTGGCTGCCGGGGTTCCTCGAAAAAATGGACAAGATGCGCGGCATGGCCAAGAACGGCTATTGGCCTTGCGGCCAGTTGAAGGAGCGCCCGAGCCGCATTTTCAAGAAACACTGCTTCGTGGTGGCCTACCCCGAGGACGACGTCAAAGGAGTCACGGAGAAGATCGGTTCCGCCGACTGCCTCGTCATGGGATCGGACTTCCCGCATGCGGAAGGCGTCCCCGAGCCGCGCGACTTCTACACTCAAGCCTTGACGTCGTTGTCCCCCGAAGCGGCACGCGCAGTGATGTATGACAACGGACGGCGGTTGATGCCGGCGCCGCGTTGAAGCGAACACCCGCTGGCCCTGCCTTGGTAGATGGCGGTGTCGACGGCCTCGATGCGCACCGGCACGGCGCTCATCACCCGCATGGGCATTGATGGGATCAATGCCTACTTTCAGCGGCCGCAGAACTTAGGCTTGCGCTTTTCCCGGAATGCAGCCGCCGCCTCGGCAAAATCGGCGCTGTTTTGCAGTACGGATTGATAGTTGAGTTCGGTGGTGATCGCCATGTCGACCGTGTCGTTTCCGGTGTTCAACGCCGATCTCATCAGTGCCATGGCCACTGCGGGCGCGCGCGCGAACTTGGCCGCCGCCTCGAGGGCCGCGGAAAGCGCCTGCCCGGGCTCGCAAATCGCATTGATGAGTTGAATCCGCAGGGCTTCGGCCGCATCGAAACTCTCGCCGAAGGCGCACAATTCCATGGCCTTGCGGTGCCCGACCTTGCGCGGCAGAGACCAGATGCCGCCGACATCCGGCATCAAGCCCACCTTGATGAATGCGCAGGAAAACTTCGCGTCGCGCGCCGCAACCGCATAGTCGCTGGCGGCGACGAAAGACACGCCGGCACCGGCCGCATTGCCCTCGACGGCGCAGATGAACGGCTTTGGGCCGCTCACCAGCAATTTGAAGATCCGCGTCGGCAGATCCATCCGGGTTCTGGCCTCGAGGATCTCCCGATGTTTCATCTCGGAAATATCGCCGCCGGCGCACAGATTTCCACCGGCGCCGGTCAATACGATGGCACGACAGGCCTCGTTCGCCTCGATCTCGAGCAGTCGTTCATACATGGCAGACCGCATCGCCCAATTGAAGGCATTCAAGCGCCGGGGATTGTTCATGGTCATCACGGCGATTTCGCCCCGGTACTCGACTTGGAGGACATCCTGCGGCGCCTCGGTCATAGCAGCTCTCCCCTCAGCAGCAGATCACCATACAGCTCGATGTGATGCCCGACGTCACCCCAGCTCATGTCGATGGCGGTGAGCCGCTTGAAGAAGTATCCGACGGGCATCTCGTCGGTCATACCCATCCCGCCGTGCAATTGCACTGCCTGCTGTCCCACCAGCCGTCCGCATCGCCCTATCAGGGCTTTTGCCGCGGAAATCGCCCGACGCCGCTCGCTTGGATCGGGCTCATCGATCTTGGCGGCCGCGAACAAGGCCATCGAGCGGGCCTGCTCCAGGGCGATGGCCATGTCGGCAATACGATGCTGCAAGGCTTGAAATTTACCGATGGGCTGGCCGAACTGCTTGCGGGTGCGCAAGTGCTCGGCGGTCAATTCCACCAATTTTTCCATCGCGCCGACGGCTTCGGCGCAAAGCGCGGCGATTCCGCGATCCACGGCGCGCTCCAATGCCCCGATGCCGGTGTGCAACCCCGCAAGCAATGCATCGGAGCCGGCGCGCACCTGATCGAATTCGATCTCGGCGGCGCGCTGCCCGTCGATGGTCGGAAATCCCCGGATGGCGACCCCGCGGGCATGGGCGTCGATCAGAAACAGCGAAATTCCATGGCGCTCGGGTGAAGTGCCCGCGGTACGCGCCGATACGACCAATCGGTCCGCGCTGTCGCCATGCAATACCACCGCCTTCTTGCCGGTGAGCGCAAACCCGCCGGCGTCGGCAACGGCGACGGTTTGCACGTCAGCCAGATCGTAGCGTCCCTGCGGCTCCAGCGCGGCCACGGCGATGCGGCACGATCCTTCCCCCAGCTGCTGCAGGAGCCGCTGACGCCGTTCATTCGGCGGCTCCGTGTTGATCAGGGCTGCCGCAATCACCGCGGTGTCGACATAGGGATCGACCACGAGGGCCCGGCCAAAGGCCTGCATCACCAACAGGGTCTCGATCGCTCCGCCGCCCAGCCCTCCGTCGGCCTCGGCGATATTGACGCTGAGCAGACCCAAATCCGCCATGCGAGCCCAATTGCTCCGCGCCTGCGCGGGGTCGGCGGCAAACCGGCGGAAGTCCTCGAAACGATAGTCCGCCTCGAGCCAACGGGCCACGCTGTCGGCCAACAGCCGCTGCTCCTCGTTGTAGGAGAAATCCACGGCCTACGACCCCAGCACCGCTCTTGCGATCAGATTTTTTTGAACCTCGTTCGTGCCGCCATAAATCGATACCTTGCGAAGATCCAGATATTGCGGCGTGACGCCGTTGAGGTGCGCGCCTGCGGCCGTGTCCCCGGCAAAACCCGAATCGAGCGCCGCCGCCACGAACGGCAGCCCATAGGGACCCGCGGTTTCCATCAGCAGTTCCGACAGGTCCTGTTGGATCTCCGAGCCGCGGATCTTCAGCATCGATGCTTCGATTCCGATCGGTTGGCCGGATTGCTCCAAAGAGACCAGCCGCATCAAGGACCACTCGTGCGAGATGAGCTCGATTTCGATTTCGACGATGCGGTCGCGAAAGCGCACATCGTGGAGCAGCGGCCGCCCATTCTTCGTTTGGCGGCGGGCATAGTCCTTGAGACTCGCCAGCAACCGCTTGCACATGCCGATGCCGGCGATGTTGGTGCGCTCGTGCCCGAGCAGGTACTTGGCGATGGTCCAACCGCGATTTTCCTCGCCGACCAGATTCTCGGCGGGAATACGCACGTCGTCGAGGAACACTTCGTTCACGTCCGCACCCAGATCGAGCGTGCGAATCGGCCGCACGCGCACACCGCGCGAGCGCATGTCGATGAGCACGAACGAGATCCCCTCCTGGGGCTTCCCCTCGACGCTGGTGCGCACCAGGCAAAACATCCAGTCGGCAAATTGTGCCAGCGTCGTCCAGGTCTTTTGCCCATTGACGACATAATCGCCGTGATCCCGGCGGGCGGCGGTCTTGAGCGAGGCGAGATCGGACCCGGCGCCGGGCTCCGAATAGCCCTGGCACCACCAGTCATCCATGGTGATGATGCGCGGCAAGAATCGCGCGCGCTGCGCAGGCGTGCCGAATTTCATCAGCACCGGGCCGATCATGGACAGCCCGAAGGGCATCTGGCGCGGCGCCCCCGCCTTGTAGCACTCGTCCTCGAAGATCGATCGCTGGACGGCGCTCCATCCGGTCCCGCCATGCTCGCGGGGCCACCCCGGCGCCCCCCAACCCTGCTCCGCCAGGATGCGCTGCCAGGCGACGTACTGTTCCTTCGCCAAGTGCTTGAACGCCAGCACATCGTCGCGGATGGCGGCCGGCAGCCGTTGCTGCAGGAACCCGCGCACCGTTTCACGGAAGCTCTGCTCGTCGGGCGACTCGGACAGGTTCATGCCTAGCGTCCGGTGAACCGCGGGGCGCGCTTTTCCATGAAGGCGCGCTTGCCCTCCGCAAAATCCTCGCTCACGTTGGAGCGCAGCATTTCGCCGCTGTCGGTGAGCAGCGCCTCGTGCAGCGACTGGAAGGGTAGTTCCCACAGCTGCTGCTTGATGACACGTGCGGAGCGCGGCGAGACCAGATCCGCGAGTTCCCTGGCATAGGCGTAGGTCGCCGCCGACAGCGCCTCTTTGGGATGGATTTGATTGACGAGACCGAGGCGCAGCGCTTCGGGCCCGCGGACCTTGCGCGCGGAAAGCAGCAGATCGAGGGCATTCGCATGGCCGGCCACACGGTTCAATATCCAGGCCATTCCATATTCCGAAGCCAGACCGATGCGCGAAAAGGCGGTCGTCAGGGTGGCGTCGTCCGCGGCAATGCGCACGTCGCAAAACAATGCGTGTACCAGCCCCAGTCCGGCCGTGGCGCCATTCAGCATGGCGATGATGGGCTTTTGAATTGCCGGGAAATAGGCCGCCCGGCTTTGGTAATCGGGCCGACGGCTGAAATCGTAGGCGCGCGGCAGCTTGTCGAGAAGTTGGCGCGGGTCGCTGGTTTTGAATCCGGTAATATCGCCGCCCGCGCAAAAAGCGCGGCCGGCGCCGGTGAGAACGATCACGCGCACGCCCTCGTCGTCCGAGGCCGCCCACATCGCGGCGTACACTTCGTCCGCCATGACGTCCGTCCAGGCATTGAGCTGCGGCGGACGATTCAATGTGATGGTGGCGATGCGATCCTTGATGTCGACGATGATTTCTTGACCCATCGGCGCTAGTCCTCCATCTGAACCGCGCGGTCGCGGCGGAGCCGGCCGATGCGCTCCGTCGACACGCCCAATTCGCGCAAAATGTCCGCCGTGTGTTCGCCCAGTGCCGGCACCTTGTCCATTCGAGCCTCGATACCGTCGAGCATGGCGGGCGGCTTCAGGGCCGGCACGCGTCCGGTCGGGGTGTCGACCTCGGACCAGCGCCGGCGCGCGGCGAGCTGCGGATGCGCCCAGACATCGGCGACCGTGTTGATCCTGGCATTTGCGATGCCTGCCGCATCCAGCCGTGCGACGACCTCGGCTGCGTCCAGCCGGGAGAATGCCTCGATGATGATCGACTCGAGCCGGCCGCGGGAGGCGACACGAAGGGCATTGCTGGAAAATTCCTCCTGCCTCGCCAGCTGCGGTGTGCGCAGGACCTGCTCGCAGAAGATCACCCACTCGCGCTCATTCTGCAGTCCCAGCATGACCTGTCTGCCGTCGCCCGCCGTGAACGGTCCGTAGGGATAAATCGTCGCATGGGCGGCGGCCGTTCGCGGCGGCGGCGGCGCCCCCTGATAGGCGTAGTACAGAGGGAAGCCCATCCATTCGACCGAGGTTTCGAACAGCGAGACGTCGATGTGGGCGCCTCGGCCGGTGCGCTCACGCTGCAGCAGGGCCGACAGAATGCTGCTATAGGCATACATGCCTGCGGAGATGTCCGCAATCGAAATCCCCGCCTTGCAGGGCTGTTCGCCCGTCCCGGTCACCGACAGGAATCCGGATTCGCTCTGAATCAGCAAATCGTAGGCCTTCTTGCCGACATATGGCCCGGAATTGCCGTATCCGGAAATGTCGCAGACGATCAGCCGCGGATGGGCCTGCTTCAGCGCCTCGTAGCCGAGGCCCAGCCTGTCGGCCGCTCCCGGCGCAAGATTCTGGACCAGGACATCGGCCCGTGCGACCAGCTCTCCGAGTATGGCGCGTGCCTCTGCATTCTTGACGTCGAGCGCAATGCTTTCCTTCGATCGATTGGTCCAGACGAAATGCGACGCCAACCCATTGACGCGCGAATCGTATTGCCGGGCGAAGTCTCCGGTGCCCGGCCGCTCCACCTTGATGACCCGCGCGCCGAGGTCCGCCAGCTGGCGGGTGCAGTAAGGCGCAGCGATGGCGTGCTCGATGGCCACCACCGTGATGCCGTCGAGCGGGCGCGGCGGCCTAGAAGGAGCGCGGGAGTCCGAGGACATGCTCGGCGATGTACGAGAAAATGAGGTTGGTGGAAATGGGAGCGACCTGATACAGGCGCGTCTCCCGGAACTTGCGCTCGATGTCGTATTCGCTTGCAAAGCCGAATCCACCGTGGGTCTGCAGGCAGACGTTCGCCGCCTCCCAGGAGGCTTTGGCCGCCAAATACTTCGCCATGTTGGCCTCGGCGCCGCAAGGCTTGTGCGCGTCGAACAAATCGCAGGCCTTGTAGCGCATGAGACTCGCCGCCTCCACTTCGATGAACGACTCGGCGATGGGAAATTGCACGCCCTGGTTGCGGCCGATCGGCCGGTCGAACACCACGCGCTCGTTCGCATACTTGCCGGCGCGCTCGACGAACCAATATCCGTCGCCGATGCACTCCGCGGCGATCAGCGCGCGCTCGGCATTCAAGCCGTCGAGGATGTACTTGAAGCCCCTGCCTTCCTCGCCGATCAGATTCTCCGCGGGCACTTCCAAATTGTCGAAGAAGACTTCGTTGGTCTCGTGGTTCACCATGTTCGGAATCGAACGCAAGGTCATTCCCTTGCCGATGGAATCGCGCAGGTCGACGATGAAAATCGACATGCCGTCGGATTTTCGCTTCACCTCGGCGATCGGGGTGGTCCGCGCGAGCAGCAATAGCAGTTCGGAATGGCGGACCCGGGAGATCCACACCTTTTGGCCGTTGACGACGTAGCGGTCGCCTTTGCGGACCGCCTGGGTCTTGAGTTTGGTGGTGTCGGTTCCGGTGGTCGGTTCTGTCACGGCCATCGACTGCAGGCGCAGTTCTCCGGAGGCGATCTTGGTGAGGTACTCCCGCTTCTGGGCCTCCGATCCGTGGCGCACCAGCACGTTCATCACGTACATCTGACCGTGGCAGGCACCGGAGTTGCCGCCCGAGCGGTTGATCTCCTCCATGATCACCGAAGCCTCGGTGAGACCCAATCCGGATCCGCCATATTCTGCCGGAATCAACGCGGCGAGCCAGCCCGCCTTGGTCAGTGCCGCGACGAAATCGACCGGATAGCCGCGCTCGGAGTCGACCTTGCGAAAGTATTCATCGGGGAAGCCGGCGCACAGCGCACGCACGCCGCTGCGAATCTCTTCGTAGCTTTCGGATTGCCTCATGCCGGCGCTTAGGCGGCCGCGCTGCGTTTGCGAACCGGACGCGGTTCCGGGGCTTCGTCGGCCAACTGGGATTCCATGCTGCCCCGCCCGGACGCACGGGCCGCGATGTCCGCGATGATGGGGCGCAGCTCCGCGATTCTGGGCTGCAGGCGCTCCGTGGGGCCGCCGACCGCGATGGCCGCCGCGATGGTACCGTCGGCGCCGAACACCGGCGCGGAGATGGCCGCGGATTCCGGAAACATCTCGCCGATGCTGATCGAGATATGGGTCTTGCGCACGCGTTCGAGCTCTTCGCGCAAACTTTTTTGGGTGGAAATCGTGCGCGGAGTGCGCGCCTCGAGCTTCGTGGTGGTGATGTACTCTTCCTGCCAACGCTTGTCGGCAAAGGCCAGCAGCACGCGGCCGGCGCCCGTCGCGTACAGCGGCCGCACCGCGCCGACCGGCACCGAGTAGCGCACGGAATGCGGGCTGTCGATGGCGTCCACATACGTGATGACCTTGCCGGCCCGATCGAGCACGCCAAGATAGACCGATTCCCGCGACCGTACCGCGAGTTCCTCGAGAAACGGGCGCACCGTGTTCGAAAAATTCCAAACCGACATGATGGTTCCGGCGAGCCGGAAGATCGACGGTCCGAGCCGGTATCGACCCGATTCCAGGTTGAGATACCCGGTCGATACCAGCGGCCGCAGCAAATTGAGCAAGCTGCTCTTCGGTGAGTTGAGGACGGTGTTCAGCTCGGCGAGGCCCAATCCGTCCTTCGGCGACTTGGCCAGCGCGTCGAACAGTCCCAACAACCGCATCAAGGAGCGGGGACCGGTCACTTCGCGCTGGGTGACGGCGGAGGTGCGATTCTTGGGCATAATACGGCGGCCTGTTCGGATGTCGGTGTTCCTATATTAGTACGGCGTTCGCATATGTGTCTACAGGCAATGCGTTCGCATATGTGTCCTCAGGCAATCTCGGGCCGCCCGGCCCGCTCCAAGCCCTTAAAGACCCGCACTTCCCGGCGCTTTCAGACGAGTTCCACCAGGCCGTTGTTCAACACCACGACATCGCGCGCATCGACCCGCGCACGCAGGTGGAACGAAGCCGAGTCTCGCTCCCAGAGCTGAAATCGGATGGTCTCGCCCGGGAATACCGGCGACGTGAAGCGCACGGCAAATGAGCGCAGCCGCGCGGCGTCGTAGGCCGTCACTACACGCAGCACCGCGTGCGCGGCCATCCCGTAGGTGCAAAGCCCGTGCAGAATCGGCCTCTTGAATCCCGCCGCGCGCGCCACGTCGGGATCCGCGTGCAGCGGATTGTAGTCGCCGCTCAAGCGGTAAATGAGCGCCTGCTGCTCGAGCGTTGCGAGCTCGACCTCGAGATGCGGTGCACCGTCCGGCGGCGCGGGCAGGGCCGGCGGGCCCGGATCGCTCGGAGCCGCAGACCCGCCGTCGGAGTTCACGCTGTAGCCCCCTTCGCCCCGCAGGAACGACCCATGGACCACTTCGGCAAGCAGCTCTCCACTCGACTGCTCCCGGATCTCGCGCTTGATGACGGCAATCGCGCCCCGGCCCGCGCCTTTATCGGTGATCGACATCACCCGGTTGTGGGCGACGATCGTGGCGGCGGTCGGCAAGGGCTTGAATACACGGATCGCCTGTTCCCCGTGCACCAGTTTCACCCAGTCCACTCCGGTACGCGCGTCCCGCCACCAGAAGCCGGGGCTTCCCAACACCGTCGCCATGGTCGGCACGGTGCATAAATCCTTTTCGTACACGTAGCGAAGCTCGCCGCTTGCGACCGCATCGGCGCCAATGCCGAGTCCAAGCGCATACAACATGGAGTCGCGCTGTGTATAGGTCTGCACGATCGGCCCAAAGTCCCAATTCTTCACCGCATCGTAGTTCAGCATGTGCTCACCTGCTCCGCGCCGCGGCGGCGCTGCCCAATACCAACACGGCCTCGCTCGACAACTCGCCGCCGTTGCCGTGGGATAGCGCGAGCTCGACGCCGGCCACTTGGCGCTCGCCGCAGACCCCCATGATCTGCTGCGCTGCCTCCACCATGGTGAACAGGCCATACATGCCGGGGTGCACGCACGACAGGCTGCCGCCGTTGGTGTTCACCGGCAGTGAGCCGCCCGGGGCGATGGCGCCATCGGAGATGAACCGGCCGCCCTCCCCGCGCGGGCAAAATCCCATGTCCTCCAGGAACAGGATGGTGTTGATCGTGAACGCATCGTAGAGCTCGACGACGTCGAAGTCCTTGGCGGTGACCTTTGCCTGCGAGAAGGCGCGGCGTGCGGCCGCGGCGGTTCCGGTCACCGTCAGGTCGGGCATCTGGGCAATTTCACGATGGGTGGTCTCATGCGCCGCGCCGAGCACGTAGGCCGCGCCCGGATTGAGTTCGCGGGCCAATTCCTCCCGGACCATCACGACCGCAGCCGCACCATCGGTCACCAGGCAGCAATCGCGCACATTGAAGGGATCGGCCACCATGCGCGCGCCGAGATAGCCCTCCATGGTCAATTCCTCGCGCACCGTCGCGTCCGGATTCAGACGCGCCCATTTCCTGGCCGCAATGGCCACCTCGCCGAGTTGCCGCTTCGTGGTGCCGTACTGATGCATGTGCCGCGCGGCGGCCATTGCATAGGAGGAAATCGGCCGCAACGGCTTATAAGGCGCTTCCCACGGCGAAGGTCGTGAGGAGCTGATGAGCTTGCCCGCCGCGCTGCGCTGGTCGCTGCCGTACGCGATCAACACCACGTCGCACTGTCCGGCGTCCAGCGCCAGCGCCGCCGCCGCCGCGTGCAGCTGAAACGACGATCCCCCGGTGCGGGTGTTGTCCACGAAGCGGGGTTGGATGCCGAGGTACTCGGCGAAGTTGAGCGCGCTCATGGTCTCATCCATGACCACGATCGCCAGGCCGTCGACCTCTTTCGCCGTCAGTCCGGCTTGGGCCAGCGCTTTGATGCTCGCGTGCGCCGCGAGATCGAAGTTGTTGAAGCCGGGGGCGCTGCCCATTCCGAAAGTTGCGGCGCCGACGATTGCGCTGCGACCGCTGGGAAAGGCGTCCGGCTTGTGCCGCGAGCTGGGCATCAGATCGCAGGCTCGAATACGATGACGGGCTTGTCCTCTTCGCGGATGATCTTTGCCCGCACGGCCATGCCGATTTTGACCTCCTGCGGCGCAAGACCTTCGACGCGGCTCATCATTCGCGGACCTTCCGCCAGATCGATCAGGGCGAGGTTGTAATCCGCCTTCGGAGGCTTTTGGCGGATCACGGTGGTGGAGTACACCGTTCCCAAGCCGGAGGCGGCAACCCACTCGAGGTCGGTCGCGCCCGTCCGCGGCTCCGCCACCCGCGGATAATAAATGAAGGCACCGCTCGAACGGCTGCGCTGCAGCATGAACTCGCCTTTCGCCAAGAATGCAAAATGTTCCTGTTCGGGATGCATTGGTGGCGGCTCCGTCGAGTGCATCGGCGCCGATTCGGTGGACATGGATTCAGCCATGCATCGTCAGGCCGCCGCTCACGCTCACGGTCTGTCCCGTCATGAAGCCGGCCGCGGCCGAGGCGAAAAACAAGATGGCGTTGGCGACTTCGCTGGTCGCCGCCAAGCGGCGCATGGGAATCGCCTTGATCAAGGCTTCGCGCAGCTTGGGATTTTGGATGCCTTCGTGGAACAGCGGAGTGTCGGTGGGACCCGGAGCGATGCAGTTGCAGGTGATGCCGTGGCGGGCCATTTCCCGTGCAAGGCCCTTCGTGAAGGCGATCAGCGCCCCCTTGCTGCCGGAATAGAATGTTTCGCCCATGCTGCCCACGCGCCCCGCGTCGCTCGCGATGGTGATGATGCGGCCCCCGGCGTTGCGCTGAATCATGCCCGGCAGGAACCGGTGAATCATGCGCACCGGCCCCACGTAATTGATCGCGATGACCTTGTCCCAAAATTCCGGCGTATTTTCCAGGAATGGTCCGACGCGCTCCCATCCCGCGACGCTCGCGATGACATCGATGACGCCGCCGCTGCGGTCCGCAACGGAATCGACAAATGCATCGATGGCGGTCGGTTTGAACAAATCGAGGGCAACGAAGTGCGCTTGGCCGCCCGCGGCGTTGATTTCCTCCACGGCAGCGGCCCCATCTTTCTCGTTGACGTCGCCGCCGTACACGATCGCGCCCGCGCCGGCAAATTGCTTTGCAGTGGCCCGTCCGATTCCAGACGCACAGCCGGTCACCACGACCCGCTTGCCGCGCAGATCCGTGGCCTCGGCCCAAGTCGATTCCACTGCCTCACCCATGCTCTCGCTCCTTCACGATGGCCACACTCATGTCATGTCTCCCCTCGACCCGGTGCGCCGACGCACGGCGGTCACATTGCCACCTCATGATCGCGCCGAGTTCCGTTCGAGAAATGCGCTGATCAATGCCTGCGTGCGGGCGGATTCCAGCAGCGCGCCGCCCAAGTCGCGCTCCATCGCGAACCCCGTGTCCGGGGCATCGAAAGCCGCGGCGATGCAGCGCTTCGCGGCACTCTGCGCATGCACCGGCAGATGTGCGATGCGCTCGACGATGGAGCGCGCTTCCTCTTCCAGCGTTGCGCGTGGAAAGGCCCAGTCGACCATGCCGAGCGAATGCGCGAGTCTGCCATCCACCGGTTCTCCGCTCAGGATGATTCGCGCCGCAACCCCGCGGCCGCACAGGCGCGTCAGGCGCTGCGTTCCGCCGGCGCCCGGCAGGAGTCCGATACCCACCTCAGGCAGGGCGATTTTCGCCTCCTCGGCGGCGATGCGCAGATCGCAGCTCAACGCCAGTTCGTAGCCACCGCCCATGGCCGCGCCGCCGATCTCGCACACGCTCACTTGGGGCAGTTCCTCGATCCGCCGATACAGTCCCTGCAGCCGTTCGATATAGCCGCGCAGCGCCGTGGTCGGTGAGGCCGCGTCCTTCCAGGAGCGAATCAGCGCAAGGTCGGCGCCCGCCGCGAAAACCTTTTGTGCGCTGCGAATATGCAGAACTTGCCAGTCCTCGCGCCGCGCGAGGGCATCCAGAGTCGCATGGAAATCCGCGATCATGACATCGCCGATGGCATTCACCGGGGGACGCGCCAGAGTAACGGTGGCGATGCCGCCGCGTTGCGTCAACTCGATGGTCATCGGCCGCTCATCGATTGGTGAATTTCGGGACACGTTTTTCCAGGAACGCGGCGCGTTTTTCCGCCGCGTCGACGGTCGACTGGGCCATGGCCACCGCGCGATTCTCCAATTCGATTGCCGCCTCCAGGCTGCCCGCGTTCTGGTTGAGCCACAGCGATTGCTTGGTGAGCCAGATTCCGATCGGCACGTTGACCATGATCGACTTCGCCAGCTCGACCGCGGTCTCCATCAGTACCGCATCGTCGACGGTTTTCAGCACCAGCCCGATCCGTTCCGCCTCGTCGGCGAGCACCGGCCGCGCGGTCAACAAGAGCTCGGCGGCGCGCTGTGTCCCGATCGCGCGCGGCAGCATATAGCTCATCCCCAGTTCGTGGCCGGTACCGGCGTTGTGCACGGAGTTGACGAATTTCGCCGATCGCGCGGCAACGCACAGGTCCGCCGCGAGGGCCAGCGCAAAGCCCATGCCCGCCGCGGCGCCGTTCACCGCGCAGATCATCGGCTGCGGCAAATGCCGGATCAGCGAGGGGATCATTCCAATCTCGCTGATCGAATGCTTGCCCGCATAGGCCTTGCCCATGTCGGGATCGTCGATCCACGGCGGTGCACCCGCCGACTTGAGGTCATGTCCGGCACAGAAGCCCTTGCCGCTGCCCGTCAGAATGACGACGCGGGTCTTCGAGTCTCGCTCGAGCGCGCGCAGAATGCCGATGAACTCGGCGTACATGTCGAAGGTGAAGGCGTTCAACTGCTGCGGCCGGTTGAGCGTGATGCGCTTGATGCCCTCGTCCAGATCGTCGACGATGATGTGGCTCACCGCACTCACTCCGCGGGCCGATGGATTTTGACGAGTCCGTCCCCAAACGGCGCATCGCGGTTCTTGAGCGCCTCCCTGAGGCCGTGCGCCGCCATATCGGCCTTGAACTGTTGACGGCGCGGACCCTGCGACAGATGCGCGCGGGCGTCGCTCTCGGCGGCGAGCCGCTGCAGGGTGCGCGCCCCGGCCAGCTCCAGGGCGAGGTTCACGATACGCTTGTGCGCGGACAGGAGCTCCGCGTCGACGTGGCTCACGCGGCGCGCCAGTTCATCGACCGCCTGGTCGAGACCTGCCGCGGGCACCGCGTCCAACACGAGGCCAATCCGCGCGGCATCGCGGCCGGTGAGCAGATCCCCGGTCATCAGCAGCCTTTTCGCCCATTGCGGGCCCACATGGTAGATCCACATGTGATTCGGCGGAGTCCCGTTGGCGCGGCTGGCCGGGAAACCAATCCGCGCCTCCTCCGCTGCCAACACCATGTCGCACAGGAGCGCGAGGTCCGTGCCGCCGGCCACGCAATTTCCGTGAACCTTGGCGATCACCGGTTTGTGTATATCGAACAAGGCCATGACCTGGCGCTGGGTGTATTCCAAGCTCCAGCAATCGTTGTCGAAGGTGCCGGTGCTGGATCGGTAGTCGATCGCCGCAGCGGCCGCGCCACCGTCCGGTACCGCGGGCGGAGCGCCACCTGCGGCGCCCGCGGCGCCACCCGCGGTCGCGGCCCGGTCCGCTTCACTTTTGATCCCCGCGTACACGCCCGTCAAATCGTAGCCCGCGCAAAAATCGCGGCCGGCGCCCTGCAGCACGATCACGTTCACGTCGTTGCGCGCGTCGGCCTCGATCAGGGCGTCGTGCAGCGAGGCGATCATCGGCGGAGTCAGCGCATTGCGCTTGTCCGGGCGATTGAGGGTGATCCGGGCCACCCGCTCATGCACGGCCAAATCGATGGTGTCCGAGGCGCTGAAAAACTTTCCCATAGAGAACTCTCGCAGGTCCAAGACCTCGCAGACTCGACACATCGGCAGATCCGTTTTGCAGACTCAACGACCTTTCGCAAGCCCTAAAACGTATTCTTGAACAATGTTCAATAATATAAACGCTACGACCGGCCGCGGTCAACGTCCCGACACCGGCCAGACATCCCCCGCCCGCTTGAGCACATCTTGAGTGCGCAGGTCACCGTGCCGCTGCGGGTCCCTTCTGCGTCATGAGGCGTATTGCGACCTCAAGCTGACCTTGTTCACCTTGCCGCTCGGCAGCCGCGGCAGTTCGTCGACGAAATCGATGCTTTTCGGACATTTGTAGCCGGCAATGAATTGCCGGCAATGCCCGATGAGGTCTGCGGCGTCGAGCTTTGCCCCGGGCTTCGCGACCACGACGGCTTTGACCGCTTCTCCCCAGCGCAGGTCCGGCACGCCGATGACGGCCGCATCGGCGATGGCCGGATGGGACATCAGCGCTTCCTCGACCTCGCGGCTGTACACGTTCTCACCGCCCGTCACGATCATGTCCTTCTTGCGGTCGGCGAGATAGACGAAGCCATCCTCGTCCACGTATCCCATGTCGCCCGTGTGCAGCCAGCCATTTCGCAGCGTCTCGATCGTGGCCGCCGAGTTGTTCCAGTAGCCGAGCATGTTTTGCGGTGACCTGAAGCATATTTCGCCGATCGCGCCGGTCTCGACCTCGTGGTCCTGTCCGTCCAGGATGCAAACGCGCGTATCGTGCAGCGGCTGTCCCACGGAGGTCAGACGCTTGAGGTCTTTGACGCCGCCTTCCGGCCGGTGATAGGCCTTGCGCAGCGTGGTTCCGCCGCCCTCGGTCTGGCCGAAGCCGTTGATCATGATCGGACCGAAGCGCTGCAAGGCACGCTTCAGCACCGTCAACGGCATGGGCGCGGCGGCATAGTTGATGGTCTTCAGCGAACTCAGGTCGTAGCGGTCGAGATCCGGCAGATCGAGCACCGCTTGAACCAGCGTCGGGGCGAGATGCAATTGGGTGATCCGCTCCTCCTCGACGGTCTTCGCCACGGCGGCGGCGTCGAAAGCGCGCAGCATCACCACCGTGCCGCCGACATGCGTCAATGCGGCGCTTTGCGAGCGCGCGCCGATATGGAACATGGGCATGCAGACCAGCACGCGATCGCCGAGATCCGCCGCCAGTTCGACCGACCATGCGGCACCCAGGGAGAGCATGACCCGATGGGTGATCATCGCGCCTTTCGGGCGGCCGGTGGTCCCGCTCGTATAGAGGATGGACAACAGATGATCGGGTACCGGACGGTGCGGCGCGCCCTCGGTCTCGGCCGCGGCGATCAACTCCTCGTAGCCCAGGGCCCACGACGGCGGTTCGCCGCCGATGCAGATGAAGTGCTCCACCGTCGGCAGCCTTTCGCGCAGCCCGCCGACGATCCCGGCATATTGGTGCTCGAAAATCAGCGCGCGCGGCAGCACATCCCCGATCACGAACTGCATCTCGGGTGCGGCGAGCCGGAAATTGACGGGTGCGACGATGAACGCGGATGATTCGGCCATGCCGTAGACTTCGAGATACTCGCGGCAATTCATCGCGAGAATCGCCACCCGATCCTGTGCTTTGACACCGAGCCGGTGCAGTGCATTGGCGAGCTTGAGCGCTCGCACCCGAAACTGCGCGAACGTCGAGGTGGCGCCGGCGAATTTCAGATGCGGTTCCGCGCCGTGCAGATGCGCGTTGCGATCCAGCAGGTCGCGCATGGTGCGCATCGCGGTGTACGGGTCCGCCACTTTATGTCCGACCGGGTCCAGGGTCAGGCATTGGTCGCGGCCGGGAACACCGGAGTCCTCTTCTGCAGAAACGCATCGATTCCCTCACGTCCCTCCGGACCCGCGAACCCGATGAATTCCAGCGCCAGGGAGGCGTCGAAGATCGGCGCCGCCTGCCGCAGCCAGTGATTCAAGGTGTGCTTCGTCCAACGGGTCGCCGCCGGTGCCTGTTCGGCCAGTCGTCCCGCAATTTCCACGGCTTTCGCCTCCAACGATTCCGCGTCGACCGCCAAGGACACGAGACCCATCGCCGCCGCCTCCTCGCCCGAGAACGGTTCCGACAGCAGCAGGTAGTATTTGGCCCGCGCCATGCCGCACAGCAGCGGCCACAGGATCGTGGCGTGATCGCCGGCCGCCACTCCGATCTTGGCGTGACCGTCGGAGAACTTCGCGTCCTTTGCCGCGATCGATATGTCGGCGAGCAGCGCCAGGGCAATGCCGGCGCCCACGGCCCAGCCGCGCACCGCACTCACGATGGGTTTGGAGCAATTGATCATGTTGTAGACGAGATCCCGCGCCTCCTTCATGGCGGTCAAGCGCAGCTCATAGTCGTCGCACACCTTGCGCTCGTGGACCAGATCGCCGCCGGCGGAAAATGCCTTGTCGGAGCCCCGGATGATCGCGGCCGACACGCTGGGATCCGCCTCCACGTCCTTCCAGATCTGCGAGCACTCGCGGTGCAAGGTCGCGGTCATCGCGTTCAGCTTCAGCGGCGATGCTATCGTGATGCGCAGCACGCGCGGATGAGGCCGGTCGAATTTCAACTGCTCGTAGCGTGCGTAAAGATCGGTCATGGGTTGCGGTCCTCAGGTGGTGGTTTGGTGCGTGCGGCGGACGATCAAGGCGTCGACCGCCAGCATGCTGCGCCCTGCGCAGATGATTGGGTTCACGTCGACTTCCGCAACGATGTCCTGCTGGTCCGCGACGAATTCGGACAGCCGGACGAGGATGTCGGCGAGACGCTCGAGGTCGACCGGCGCACTGCCGCGAAAACCGGCCAGAAGCGCAGCCCCCTTGAGCTTGCCGAGCATGCGGAGCGCCTCGGCGCCGTTGATCGGCGCCAACTCGGCCGCGGAGTCCTTGAGCAATTCGACCAGAACCCCGCCGAACCCGACCACGATCAGCGGTCCGAGCGAAGGATCGACCCGTGCTCCCGCCACGATTTCCACCCCGCTCGGGACCATCGATTGCACGATGACCCCATGAATTTCCGCCGTCGGCGCATGGCGTGCGGCGTTCGCCATGATGCGCTCGTACGACTCGTTCAACTCGACCGCGGAACACACGTCGAGCGCGACGACGCCCGCTTCGGTCTTGTGCGCGATGTCCGGTGATTCGACCTTGAGGGCCACCGGGTACCCGAGCTCCGCCGCGGCCTTCGCCGCGGATCTCGCATCGCCGGCCCGGATCTCGCGCACGCTCGGAATTCCGTAAAGCGCCAAGACGGTCTTGGATTCATGTTCGGTCAGGTTGGCGTGCGGCGCGGCCGCGATGAGCCGGGCGGCCTGCGGCGCGGCGGCGGGATCCGACCGGCGCTCCAGGCGGCGCTCTCCTCGCGCGATGGCGTCCGCGCGCGCATGCCATGCGGCGATCGAACGGAAACATCGGTCCATGGAGCGAAACAGCGCGACGTGCGGGTCCGTTTCGGCTTCGACCGTCCCCGGACCCTGCAGCCACCCTGATACCAACACGTTGCAGGTGATCTTTCCGCTTTGCTGCGACATCGCACTCAATGCCGGGATGCGCGCCCGGTGCAGATCGAATGCGACCGGCTGCGGCACGATCAAGGCCCCATAGGCGGAATCGGACAGCAGAGCTCCTCCACAGGCCCACAGCGACTGCGGGTTGTTGACCACCTGGGCGGTCACATCGCAGGGGTTGCGGGCGGAGCCGAAATCCGGGATGTGCGACTCCAGTATCTTGCGCACCGGCTCACTCGGCTGCGGCAGGTCCACCCCGTGCAACTCCGCCTTGTCGGCTGCCATGATGGCGGCGCCGCCCGACGTGGCGAGCACCGCCACCCCGCGCGCCTTCGGCGCCGGCGCCTTGGCGAAGAAGGCGGCGGCCTCCATCAGGCCCTCGAAATCGTCGACGACAATCGCGCCGGCGCGCTCGAATGCCGCACGATAAGCCGCATCCGACCCCGCCAATGTACCGGTATGCGAGACGGCCGCCTGCGCACCGAGGGTGCCGGTGGCGATTTTGTTGATGAGCAGGGGCTTTTGATTGCGCCACGCGATGCGGGCCGCTTCGAGCAGACGCTGCGGGCGGATCATGCCCTCGAACGCACAGGCAATCGCGTGGCAGGCAGGTTCGTCAGCCAGATACGCCACCAGGTCCGCGACATCGACGTCCGCTTGATTGCCCGCGGAGAAGACATGGCTGACGGACGCGCCGCATTCGATGGCCTGCGCCAGGGACTGGGACAAGGCACCCGACTGGCTGGCGATGCCGACCGAGATCCCGCGCACTTCCCGCGAGACGGGATAATCCGCGAAGGTGATGCGGGCCCGGCGCAGATAATTGGCGATTCCGAGGCAATTGGGCCCGAGGATCTTCAATCCGCTGTCGCGCGCAATGGCGCTCAGGCGACGTTGCAGTTCGATGCGCTCCGGGAGCTGGGTCTCGGCGTAGCCGGACGCATATAAAATGATGCCGCCGACGCCCACTCCCGCCGCCTCCCGGGCGATCTCCTCGACGGCCTCGCGCGGTACGGTCACCGCCACACAATCCGGCACCGCCGGCAAGGAGGCGAGCGACGGATAGCAGCGGCGCTCGCCGAGCCGTTCGTATCTTGCATTGACCAGGTAGATCTCGCCGGAGAATTCGCCCAAGTTTTTAAGGACGCGCTCGCCGAACGAGCCCGCCTTCGCCGAGGCACCGACGATGGCGATGCTTCGCGGATTGAGCACGCGATCGAGTTCCGCATGACGGTATGGCGGGCGCGCCGCAGTTGGTACGGGGCCGCTCACTGGCCGGTAAATCTCGGCGGTCGCTTCTCCCGGAAGGCGTTCACCGCTTCTTGATGATCTTGGGTCAGGTTCGAGAGCGCCTCATAGGCGATCGATGCGTCCAGCGTGCTGGTCACGAGGGCCTTGAGCCCGATGTTGATCGATTGCTTGGTCCACTGGACTGCCTGCGCGGCGCCGGCCGCCAGGCGCTGCGCGAATTCGTCGACCGCCTTGTCGAGATCTTCGGCGGGCACGGCGTGATTGATCAGGCCGATTTGCGCCGCTTGCGCGCCGGTGAGCGCATCCCCGGTGAGCAGATACTCCTTGGCGCGGGCATAACCGATCAATTGCGGCCAGATGACGGCCCCGCCATCGCCGGCAACGAAGCCCACCTTCACGTGCGGATCGGCGATCTTGGCGTGGTTGGCGGCAAAGATCACGTCGCAGAACAGCGCCATCGTCGCCCCGAGACCCATGGCAGGCCCGTTCACCTTTGCAATCACCGGCTTCGGGCAATCGAGAATGGAATGAATCAGGTGCTTGGCGCGGGAGATCCCATCGGTGAACAGCCGCGGGTTGTCGATGAGCCGCTGCATCTGCTCGACGTCGCCCCCGGCGCTGAATGCCCGTCCCGCGCCCGTCAACACGAGCACGTTCGATTCAGCATCCTGCGCCGCGTCGCCGAACAAACAGGCCAGTTCGGACTCCATGGTCTCGTCGACCGCGTTCAACGCTTCGGGCCGATTCATCGTCGCGTGCAGAACCTTGCCGTCCCGCCGCAGTGTGATCGCGGAATATCGTGAAAAATCCATCTGCTTACCCCTTGCCGGCGCCGGGCGCCGCTCAACTTTGATCCAAGGCGTCGCTCAGCTTTGATCCAAGGCTCCGCTCAACTTTGTTCCGCTCAACTTTGATCCAAGGCGCTGCTCAATTTTGAAGGTGCCGCTCAATTCTGATCGTGACTGTCCCGGTAAGTACTCGCCAGCCGCTTCAGATGATAATCCGTGTCGCCGAACGACTTTTCGATGGCGAGCAGCCGCTTGAAATAGTGACCGACGACGTACTCGTCCGTCATTCCCACGCCGCCGTGCAATTGAATGCCTTGCCCACCGACGATCCGGCCCGCCGAGCTCGCGACCACCTTCGCGGCGGAAACGGCCGCGCGCCGCGCGGGCTCGGGCGCCTCGATATAGGCCAGGCCGCGATACAACACCGAGCGCACTTCCTGGACCTCCACGAACATTTCCGCCAACCGGTGCTGCAGCGCCTGGAACCGCACGAGGGGTTGACCGAACTGAGAGCGGTTGCGCAGGTACTCGGCCGTGAGATCGAGTACCTGTTCCATGATGCCGAGGGCCTCGGCAACCCGTACCAGCACCATCCGGTCGGCCGCCTCGTCCAGCCGGTGTGCCGCCTCGGGCCCGGCCAGGAGCAGCGTCCCCGGAACGGACTGCAAATCGACATCCGCGCATTGCGTGCCGTCGATCAGGCGATATTCGTGAAACGTCAATCCCGGAGCAGCGCGCTCGACGATGAATAGAGCGAGGCCGGATCCGCCCTCAATCGCCGCCGAGACGATCAGCTGATGTGCGGAAGGCGCGTCCCAGACGCAGATCTTCCGCCCGCTCAGTACGAATTGCCCGCTCAGTTCGTGCCCGGTCGAGTCGAATTGCCCGGTCGAGGTCCGCGCCCGCGTGGAGACGGCGGCGAGGTCATAGCGCGTTCCCTCCTCGCCATGGGCCAACACCAGCCTCATGTCGCCCGAGGCGATCGCAGCCAGCAGATCGGCGCGAAGACGCCGGTCGCCGCAGGCGTCGATCAGATGGGCACACAGGATGGTGGTGGTCGCGAACGGCTCCACGACCAGGAATTTCCCCATCGCCTCCAAAATCAGGCTCACGTCGACCAGGGATCCGCCGAGGCCGCCGCAATCCTCGGGCAGCGCCAGCGCCAGCCAACCCAAGTCCGCGAATTGCCGCCAATGGGATTCGCTGAATCCGCCGCCGCGGTCCAGGAGCTTGCGGCGTTGATCGAACGAATAATGCTCCGTCAGATAGCGCTCAGCCCCGTCGCGCAACATGACCTGCTCTTCCGACAGCGCGAAGTCCATGGTGGCTAGATTCTGAACGCCGTCTTGGCGATGATGTTCTTCTGCACTTCTCTGGCCCCGCCATAGATGGTTGCCGCACGCTGGAACAGGAACTGGCTGGAGGCGCCGATCGTATAGGGAGGTTTCCCCGCGGCGGTCTCCGGGCTGTCGATGTCGGCATCGCCGTGCGCATAGCGCCGCAGCGACAGCGGTCCCAGTGCCTCGACCTGCAGCTCGGTCACGCGCTGCTGCATTTCCGAACCGCGGATCTTCAAGGCCGAGACCACGGCGTTCATGTCGTGGCGATAGGAGTCTTGCGCCAGGATGCGCAGCACCGACCACTCGAGTGCGAACAGGTCGGCCTCGACCCGCGCCAATTTCTCGCCGAACTGAGGCGTATCGATCAACCGCACTCCATCGATCGAGGTCTGGCGCGCAATGCTCTTCGCCTTCTCGAGGTGGCGTTTGTTGAAATACAGAAAGGCGCTGGCGGTGCGTTCCTTCTCGAGAAGATATTTTGCGTAGGTCCAGCCCTCGCCGGCGGCCCCGACGAGCTGCTCGAGCGGCACCCGCACGTTGTCCAGGAACACCTCGGTGACTTCCTGCCGGCCGTCGATGGAGCGGATCGGCCGCACGGTGATGCCAGGCGAATCCATCTTGATCATCAGGAAGGAAAGTCCGCGCTGCGGTTTGACGGTGGAATCGGTGCGCACGAGAAAGAATCCCCAGTCCGCCTCGGCGGCGTCGCTGGTCCAGATCTTCTGGCCGTTGACTACGTATTCGTCCTGGTCGCGCACGGCCGTGGTGCGCAGATTGGCCAGGTCGGAGCCCGCGTTGGGCTCGGAAAATCCCTGGCACCAGCAGTCCTCGCCGGTCAGGATGCGGGGCAGGAATCGCCGCTTCTGCTGTTCGCTGCCGAACGCGATGAGCACCGGGGCGAGCATGTGCAAACCCTGCCAGAAAAAATCGGGCGCGTCGGCGCGGTACAGCTCCTCCATGTACAGATGCTTGCGGATGGCGCTCCAACCGGTCCCGCCCCATTCCACCGGCCAGTGCGGCGCGCCCCAGCCCTTTTTCGCGACGATCGCCTGCCAGCGGCGAAAGCTCGCCACCGTGGGCATGGTCCAGCGGCGGATCTCTTCCGCGATGTCGGGCGGTACGCTCGCGCGAAGAAATTCCCGCACCTCGAGGCGAAACGCTTCATCGTCCGGACTGAACTCGAACTTCAATTGGATTCTCTCAGGACCTTCGGGCAGCCCATCATGACCTGCACCCATCATCACCTGCAGGCGCCATCGTTACCTGCACCCATCATTTTCCTGCAGGCACCATCGTTACCTGCAGGCGCCCCATCGTTACCTGCAGGCCATCATTCTGTTATGTGAACGTCGTTCAGATTATATCAGCAAACCTGCAGGGTCAATTCCGCGCTGCCAGCCGCTTCTGCAGCGCGATCACCGTGTCCATCTCGTCGAGGCCGCTGCGCGGCACGTCATAGCGGCTCCGGTCGTCGATCTGCGGAATGTGCGCGGCGATCTCCTCGGGGCTCGGCGCAGTGGCACCCGGGTGGTACCAACCCTCGGTAAGGCCGGCAAAGATGCGCGAATATTTGCCCCCGAGCACCGAATACATGTTTTGCGAGGTCGTACAGCGATCGCTCGCGAGGTAGGTGGCGAGCGCCGCGACGAACGAAGGATGCATCCCCTCGATGTAGTGCGGAACCCGGGTGGCGGCCGCGGCGAGAAATTCCGCATCGGGTCGAACATCCCCCGGTTTGCCGCCGAGCCGGCCGCCTACGGCATTGGGGAACAGGCAGTTGACGAGAATGCCGGGCGGGGCCTCCTGGGCGATCACGTTCATCAGCCCGATCATTGCCGTCTTGGCGGCGCCGTAATTGCTGCGGATGGGATTGCCGAAGATGCCCGACTGCGAACCGACGAGAATGATGCGGCCGTAGCCCTGCCGGATCATCACCTTGTAGGCGGGCTGTACTACGAGGAATGCGCCTTTGACGTGCACCGAGTAGACCGCGTCGATGTCGCTCTCGGTGAACTCCCCGAAACGGGCATTGCGCTGGTTGCCTGCGTTGCTGATGACCGCATCGATGCGGCCGAAGTTGTCGGTCGCCGCCCGGATGATCGCCTCCCCGCCCGCGGTGGTCGCCACGCTGTCGTAATTGGCCACCGCCTTTCCGCCCAAGCCGCGGATTTCATCGACGACGCGATCTGCATACTCGTGCGAGCCGCCCTCGCCGGTGGTGCTTCCGCCCAAATCGTTGACCACGACTCCCGCGCCGCGCGCGGCGAGCGCCAGACAATATTCGCGGCCGAGTCCGCCGCCGCCGCCGGTGACGACGACTGCCCTGCCGGTGAAGTCGATCCGGTCCGTCATAACAAACCCTGCTCCTCGGAGGTCTTCGACCCGGTCTCCAAACCGAGATCCCGCAGTGTCTCCAGCATCTGGGTGGTGGCGGTCGCGACGGCCGGAAAGCCCACATAGGGCAGCGATTGAAACAGCACCTCCTCCAATTCGCGCACCGTCAAGCCGTTGCGAACCGCGATGCGCACATGATTCTTGAGTTCATGGCTCTGACGCATGGCGATGAGAATGGCGATCGTGACGAGGCTGCGCTGCTTGCGGTCCAATCCGTCGCGCGCCCAGATGTCAGCGAAGCAAAAATCCACGGCCAGCCGCCCGATGCCGGCCGCAAAACCGGAGCTCTCCGTCGCCGCGCGCAGTGCTTGGGCGGCGTCCGTGCCCATGAGCTCGCCGAATATCTTGAACCCGCCCTCGGAACGGTCGTTCATCGCACACTCCCCCGGTGATCAAAGCACCGAGTATAGTCGAGTCTCGAGAAAAATGAACGTTATTCAATTATCCGAACGGCGAGCCTGCCGCACCGCCGAGTATCGGCGATCATTTCGCTATTCTAGGTAGGGCGCGAGCACATTTTCGATCCATTTCATGAATGCGCGGACTCGGCGCGACAGGTTGCGCCGATGCGCTACCACGAGGGACACGGCAAGCGATCGGCGACGAGAGTCGGGTAGAATTTCCGCCAGCGCTCCACTCTCCAAGTATCTGCCAATCCCAAGAAGTGGGGCCTGAATCAGGCCAAGACCGGCGAGGGCAGCGGCTTCGTAGGTTTGTGCGCTGTTGACGTGCAACGCACCTGGCAACTGCAGTGTCGCGTAACTTTCGCCGTCCGGGTATTCCCATCCAAAGGGTCTTGCACCCAGCGTGGTCTCAAAGTGAATTGTCCGGTGTCCCTGGCGCTGGAGATCTCCCAGCGATCGAGGGACGCCATAGCGCGCCAGATAGGCGGGGCTGGCGGCGTTGACTATGCGTAACGTGCCCAGCGGGCGGGCAATCAGCCTCTCGTCCCCGATGGGACCCAGTCGCAATACGCAGTCAAACCCCTCTTGAACCAGATCAACTTGGCGATCCGTGCTCGACAACTCCAGCTCCAACTCGGGATGAGTCGCCATGAAATCGGGTAAGGCCGGCACGATCGTTGTTCGTGCCACCTCGGTCGGAAGATCGACGCGTAGACGCCCGCGAAGTGCCACTTGGTCGCTTGCGAACATTGAGTGCAGATCATCCACGTCAGCAAGCAGATCGCGGGCACGTGCATGAAATATCCGCCCGTCTTCCGTCAACTGCACACTGCGCGTCGTCCGGTGCAGAAGCCTGGCGCCGACATCTTCTTCCAGCTTCCGGACTGCCGTTGAGGCCCTTCCCTTCTGAATACCTAAGCTATCAGCTGCGCGGGTGAAGCTGCCCATATCCGCTACCGTTATGAAAATCAGGATAGGTTCGAGATTCTGCATTTTCGTGCCTCGGTATTGTTCCCTGCAGAGAGAACAGTGAGTTCATTTGCTCGGTGTTTATCATACCTGGGAGACACAGTAGCCTCCGAACATTGGTAACCCACGGAGGCTGAAGTGTCCAAAACGATGAACCTGCTTGAGGTGCCCGAGACTTTGACCTTGCGTCGCGCCCCATGGGCCGGCCGGACGATGAGCGCGCTTGTCGTTATCGCTCTGGTGGCAGACGGCATTATTCAGGTTTTCGCGCCGTCACAGATCGCGAGCATGTTGCAGGAAACGGGCTTCGCGATGGACCTGGCCCGTGTCGTGGGTCCGATCATTCTTGCCTGCGCCCTCCTTTACGCCATTCCGGCCACCGCCGTCCTCGGCGCGATCCTAGTGACGGGTTTTTTGGGAGGTGCCATCTGCGCCCATGTCCGCATTGGTGAGTTGGGGTCGCCGCCGGAAATCATTTC
>Ga0070730_10001104_pt1 | contig 26859 bp, 16 predicted proteins | sample Coa_R1_3_FD_66447 | JGI IMG/M metagenome (GOLD analysis project Ga0070730, IMG submission 66447) | Surface soil microbial communities from Centralia Pennsylvania, which are recovering from an underground coalmine fire - Coalmine... | ecosystem: Environmental > Terrestrial > Soil > Unclassified ... | reverse complement strand
GCCGTCGGCGCGATAGTACAGAAGGCCCGTCGCACCTTGCGTGAAGTTCAGGAAGCCTGCCTGCATGCGCTCGTTGATCGGCGGATAGTCCGTCATCCATTCCGGAGCGTTGCCGAATCCCGCGTTGCAGCTCGTATAGCTCCAGAGGTCGCCGGGCCCGGGCCACGGTAAAGCCGGCCATTCCTGCACGGAATCGAGCAAAACCCATCGGTCAATGGCGCTCCGTCCATCGCCCGCGTCGAAGAGTCCCGGATTCGGTTTGTTCACCGTGAGAATTGTCATGATGCGGCGATTCGCGGCATGAACTCGAGCGCCGATCAGTTTCAGAACCGGATACGCGCGCTCGCAATTATTCAATTCGTCGCCGACATAGAGGTCGAGCGGAATATCGTTGGGAAACTTCGCTGCTGCAACCTCGAGTTGTCTTGTCGAAGGAATCTGGCCGTGAGTGCCATCGCAACTGATCTGAATATGGTAGTAAGCGTCCAAAGCGGCGCGGTTCAGTCCGAATGTCGCCCGAGCCGAAGAAACGTTATCGGCGGTGTCGTACCAGCCCATAACTTTGTTGCGCATCAATGCGCGTGCCAAAGTCGTGGTCGTGTTGCCCGCGGCGGGCGGCCACAGCGTCCAGAGAGTTTGTTCCGATGGTTGCACCGGAAGTTCGAAGTTCCATATTTTCAACGTCACGGGAATCGTTACGGCTCCCTGGTCCGAAGTGATCGAAAGGTTGCCGTTATAGTTTCCCGGTGGCGTGACGGTGCTTCCGCGCGGAATCGCAATGTCGATCCAGTAAGGCTGATTCTGTCCGGGGCTCACGGTTGCATTGCAAGCTTTGAGCGAGGCCGAGCTTCCGCACAGGTCCGCGCCTGTCTCTGGATCATGGAACGGAATCAGCGGTTCGGGATAAGTTCCGGGACCGAGCGGCGGATTGCTGCCACCGCCGTAATTGGCTGTGCCCTTCACCGTCAAATAGTATTCGCGGTAGAGCGTGACGTTTGACACCGGAATGGTCACGCCGTTTGGACCGGTCAGCGACGAAGCGCTTACATTGACGTTCGTCAAGCCGCCCGCTGGCCCCCCCACAACCACTTGCGTGTCCACCGTCTCTCCACGAGCCCCCGAGAGATCAATCGACGCGAGCCCCTCAGGGGCGTCTGTCTTCCCCACGCGGAGTAGCGACGACGCCACCCATACTGGAAAGGATGTAACAGACGACTTCCGCGCTCGTGCGAAAAATGCGATCAGCAGCAAGGTTGCCGCCACGATGGGCATCACCTTGCCCGAGCGAAAAAATCCGTGCGCCAGCAATCTTAGCCATGGTGCAAATCTTTCGGGAACGTTCATCAGGTCCGTTTCTGACGCGTCAGTTTTGTGGCTGGGAAAGTATGGAAGGGCGCTGCCGGTTTTCGCGGCGAAGGACGTTAAGGTACTCGCGGTGCATTCCGTCCCAAATCGTTTCTTGTCGAAAATTGCGCCGAACCTGCTCCTGGCCGGCCCGGCCGAGTTTCGAGGCCAATGTTTTATTGGTGACGAGCGTCGCTATCGCTCCAGACAGCGCCGAAACGCTTCCCACCGGGAAGAGCAAGCCTGTCTCTCCGTGTACCACCAGATCGACGATGCCCGTGACGGCGGCGCCGACCACGGCTTTCCCCGCCGCATGCGCTTCCAGTACCACAGTCGGCAAGCCCTCGCGGTGGCTCGGCAAAACGAGCACGTCCGAAATCGCGTAGTACGGAGCCGGGTCGTTCACTGGCCCGGCCAGAATCACGCGTTCATGTGTCTCCAGGCGATTGCGAATCTCCTGGGGCAAGGGGTCGCCTTCCTCGAAGGTCCCTACCAGGAGCAGGCGAATATCCGGAATTTGCTTCTCGAGTTGCAAAAAGGCCCGAGTTAGTTCGCAAATGCCTTTGTCGTACGTCAACCGCCCCACAAACAAGATCACCGGCGCACCCTTCGGAATTTTGAAGCTATCTCGCAGTTCCGCGGCCCGCTTTACTCTTTCCGGCGTCGGGATATAGCGTGACATGTCGATGCCATTGCAACTCCCCGCGCCGAGTATCAGCGAGTGCTCTCGATCGATGAGTCCGTAACCGATCGCCTTTTCTCGCACACTATGACTGACGCAAACGACTCGATGCGCGAAGCGGCAGGCGAGCCGTTCCGCAAAGATGAGAATTTTCCGTCGTAAACCTCGCGTGGTTTCAAAGCGCAGTCCATGCAGTGTGTAGAAGCGGCAGGGAACTCGATTCAGCCATGCCGCGAACCCCCCGAGAAGTCCCGCTTTAGGCGTACCAACATTCGTGATCGTCGGCCGCAGCGCCCGCAAAACACTGCACAAACGCAAAGTGGAGAAAATGTCTCGAAGCGGAGAGATTTCTCGCGCGATCGGCACTGCCACTTTTCTCACCGTATCCGGCTGTGCCACTTCCCATTCCCCCACTCGGCGTTCCGGACAGACGACAGTCACGTCAAAGCCTGCGTTTTGAAAATACTCCGGCTGGCCTTGCAGGAATCCCGTAGCGATCGACGAATTCACTGCGATTAGCAAGCGCGGTCGGTTTGATGTTCTTGGCATTTTTCTCGATTGAGCTGCGAGTTTAGAGAGCTAACTTCGAAAAACCCGCCGCGGTGAAATCACGCGGCTCACCCGTGGCCAGTTCCGTATAGATGTCCTCATACTTTTGTACGACGGCAGGCAGCGCGAAATGCCGGCGGATGCGCGACCTGGCCGCGATTCCCATCTGGCGCCTTTCCTCTGGCCCCGCCTCGGCCAGGCTTCGCCACGCTTCGGCTAGCGCACACGGATCGCCCGGCGCGACCACTCTTCCGGTATCCGCAACAATCAGCGCGGAATCCCCAACGTCGGTCACAACGCAAGGCGTTCCGCAAGCCATGGCTTCGCCGACCACGATCGGAAAGGCTTCACTGCGCGACGCGGTCGTGGCAATATCGATTCCGGAGAACAAACGCGAAACATCGTCGCGCTTTCCCAAGGCGTGACATCTTTCGCGAATCCCCGCTTCGTCAATCCATTCCGTCAATTGGCCGTTGTCCCAGCTAATTCCCATCCCAAAAAGCAGAAAGTGAACTTCCGGCATCTGTTTGTGCAACAAACCCGCCGCTTGCACGAAATTGCGATGATCCTTGTGCGGATGAAAACGCGCTCCGATTCCGATCACGATTGTGTCGGACGGAATGCCAAGCTCTTTGCGCAACGATTCGCGAGCTGTCGCGTCCGGCTTCACCTGTTCCAGATCGAATCCGTTGGGAATCACTTCCAGTTTTTCCTGTGCGTAGTTAAGTTCCCTGTGAGTGCGTAGCGATGCCTCCGAACAAAATACGATTCGCTCGGTAAATCTTTTCGATAGGAAAGCACAAGCCCGGTTTACAAACATGGTGCGGCGCTTGTCTACGCGCGGATCAAAGGCGTTGTGGTGAATGCCCCAGACCACCGGCACATTTCCCGCCAGGCATGCGGCCAGCGAACCGATAAGGTTCGCATGGTACATCCAGGTATGAATGACGTCCGGGCGCGTTTCGCGAATCCATTGCGCAAGCCGTAGCACCGACATCGGATTCGGAACTGTTTTCTTCATGCCCAGCGAACGCACTCGCACTCCAATCGACTGCATCTTGGCCGCGAGGTCGAGAATTCCCGTCAGCGAAACGATTTCATTCTCGAATCTCGTGCTGTCCATGTGCGCCGCGATCCGGCACAGCATGTTCTCGGCCCCGGCGGGGCCGAGTGTTGTGATGACATGCATGACTTTGATCATGTTTTGTTCGGCTCTTGCGAAGCGGTGCGAAGGCTATCCCGAAGTTACCGACTGGCGGACAGCCATCGACGGATTGTCCACGCGCATATTCGAGTGGAGTCTTTCGTAAACTTCCTCGTAGGCGCGGACCATGTTGGTCACGTCGAAATTTTCTCGAGCGCGTCGGGCGGCCGCGGCGCCCATCGACTTGCGAACCTCGTGATTGGCGAGCAGCGATTCCATCGCTTTGGAAAATCCTTCCGCGTCGCCAGGTTGTACAAGAACGCCGCCCGTCTTGTCCGCCAAAAGACTTGGTACGGCGCCGACGGCGGTGGCGACGGTCGGCAGCCCAGCCGCCATTGCCTCAAGGATGGACAGAGGATTCCCTTCGTAGTCTGAGCTGAGTACGAAAACATCGGAAGCGCCCAAAATATCTTGAATATCCGTCCGAACCCCGAGAAACCGGACGCGATCGCCCAAGCCGAGTGCTGCGACCTGCGTCTCAAGCTCGCCGCGCAGTGTTCCGTCTCCAACCAGGATCAACCGGGCTCGAGGATCGGACGCAGGACCGATCGCGAACGCTTTGAGCAGCAGGGCGTGGTTTTTCTGACGCGCGAAGCGGGCTACACAGACGAACAGAACGTCGTCGTTCGCAAATCCTTCCTGCGTACGCCACTGCTCGCGCGGCACTTGCGGACTCGAGTACATCGCCGTCGGAATGCAATTTGCGATCACTCCGCATTGCGCAATCTTGTACAGGCGCTTCATGCTCTGCGCGACCTCTTCCGCCACCGCGATTGGAACAACTCCATGGCTGAAGGCATAACGGTGCACGACCCGTGCGGGAGGCTCAATTTCGCGTTCGGCAAGATTGTGGACGGTGTGCAACAGCACGGCATTTCCCAGAAGCAGCATCGTCGGCAGCGCATAACGAAGCACCTGCAGGTGCGTATGAACCACGTCCGGTTGATATTCGGTGAGAACGCGGTGCAATCTGCGATACACCCGGTAATCGAACCCCGGCTTTTTTTCCAGGTAACGAACTTCGACCCCAGCCCGCGCCAGCATGTGATCGAGATCGCAGTTCATGGGATTCGCAAGCGATATGATGATCGGTTCAAAGCGTTCGCGGTTGAGCCCGTTAACAATATGGACCGCGACGCGCTCAGCTCCGCCCGGGCTAAGCGTTGGGACGATGTGGATCACTCGAATTCTATTCATGACCGATCGCCTGCGGCGTCTCCAGAGTGAACGCCGCTCGAGCCGCAATGTGCATCGAACGTCCCACTTTGCTTCGGCGCAAGAACGAAGGTGCGAGCCGCGTCATTTGCGCGATGCTGCCGCACTGCGCCATCAGGAGCCCGAAGAAAAACCATGTCGGCTTCCGCATCTCCCACGTCAAGCTGGAAACACCAACCGTCCACACGGCCAACGATACAATCCACAGCCGCTGCGGAAACGGCGGCATGCCTCTCAGTGAGACCGCGAACGCGACTAACATCCCGCAAAATACAGCGAAGCCTAAGACGCCTTGCTCGACGAGAACGGAAAGAAATGTATTGTGCGCTGGCGGCGCGGGATCGGCCTCTCCCATGCGAATCGGTTCTTCCAGAACGCGGCTCACAACAACTCGAAATGCGTTCGCGCCGATTCCGAAAAATGGATGGCTCCGGAAAATCTCCCAGCCTGCTTTCCAGATGATTGTGCGCCCGGTCAATGTCCCTTGCGCGAATTCCGTCGGCAGCGTCGACAAGCGTTCCCAGGAGGTCGCGGGAACGAAGTACAGCGCACCGCCGATAAGCAACACAATCGTCAGGAGAAGCGCAACTCGTTGACGGCCGTTCAATCGCGCCTGCGTAAGCGGAACAATCGTCAGCGCAATGGCAGTCGCGATCGTCGCGCCGCGCGAGGCGGTTAACAGAATCGTTGTGCCCGCCAATATGAGCTGCAATCTGCAAACCCAAACTATCCATCCCTTGTTGTGAATCAAAAGGTAGTAAGACATCGGGATGCTCAGCGCCATGATCAACCCAAGATCGTTGGCGTCCAATTTGGCGCCGGCGTACCGCTGGTAAACGGACTCTTGGTGGGCGAGAAAAAGATAAACCGTGTCGATTCCCGAGACAAACGTACCAAGTACATAGGCTTGCATCAGCTGCATCTGCTTGCGCAGTGTCGGCGCCAACTCCCAAATTAGCCAGACCATCGCAAAAAGCTGAACGTAAGAGAACGCTTCCACCGCCGTTCCTTCGGGATAAAGACTCCATACGTAACTCACTCCCGCGAGCAACACGAACAGAACCATGCAGATGTGTCCGACGGCGGGTCGCCTAATTGTGCCTTTTTCCAGAATGGCGATAACACCGAGGCCGAGCGCCACCATGCCGATAAGCCGCACGCTCGTTCCGAATCCTGGAATCGTTACAGCGTCTTCCCACGGCATGGCGAACACCAGCAACCACAGAGAAACAAATGCGAAATTGCCCAATCGTGGAAGCTGCCGCGGCTCTTCCTGCGAACGCACCATTTCACGATTGTTGGAAACTGGCGCGGCAGCCGCAGGATGGCCTTTCGGCGAGAGCGGCTCGATCCGCCACGGCCACGCCCCAGTCATCGCGCGTCGAAGCATCGCGTTCTGCTCTCTCCAGAATGGATTCACAAACCCTTGTTCAGCCACGGTTTACCTTGCCAAGAAAACAATTCGCTTCGATCGGTTCACGCACTTTGGCCGCCACCGGCTGGCGCGAAGAAATGCTTTCGAGTCTCAGCGAATAGAACGGCCGCGCTGGCGACGAACTGCACAAGGGCCGCGATCAGCATCGCGATGATCGCGCCGAATAGTCCTTCGTGCGCGATCAGCCAATTGCAAGTCGCTACCAGGCTGATGAGGGCCAAAACCGTCGGCCACACTTGTGCGCGATAAAAGCCCGCTGCAGTCAATCCGAAACCCACAAATTGCGCCATAAAGAGAATCGCCCCGGCGGCCATGATCCAGGGGAGCAGATCGGCTCGGTCCGCGTAGTCGGATCGAAACAGAACCGTCAAGATCTCGCGCCCTGCGAACTGGGAAATGACCATTCCACTGATGCCTATCGCTGCGCCGGCGAGCAACAGCTTGCCAAGCAGCGAAGCAAACTCCGCAAATTCTCGCTGGAAATAGGATCTGGCCAACCGGGTGAATGCGGCTTGGCCCAACGACACAACTGCCATGTTGCCGACGGATATCGTCAAACTGATTACGGAGAAAATCCCAACTTCGCGTTCGCCGAGACCGTGTTTGATGAAGAAGTTGGGGATGCTCGAATTCAGCGTCGTCAACAGCACGACGATGCCGAGCGGCAATCCGTGCCGCAACAACTCGAGCTGTTCCTTCCAATCAAAGCGCGGCACAAGCGCCCGTTCGGTTGATGTTTGTCCCGGTTTCTCCGCCAGATTGTGCGTGCGCTTGCGAATATCGTAGGCGAATAAAACGGCGGCCCTTGCAATCGCGATGCCCATCATGCCCCAAAGGAGGTTTCCCGTTGAGTACACCGCCACCGCCACACCTGCTGCCGAGAGCGCTGCCCTGAGGATCATGGACTTCGAGATTTCGGCCATCCGGTCGTGGAGTTGCAGCCGCGCGTAATAAACGTCGCTGATTGTTTCGACCCCGTACGCCACACCCACCATCAGCACCACTTCGGTCAGGTCTCGTCCGTACCGCAGAATTTGCGTGACAACCAAAATCATCGCGAGAGCGGCCGACGTCGTCAGTAAACGCAGGCTTAGATAATTGCCGAAATGCGATGCTTGCGCGCCGGCTGAGTTCATCACAAAGCGCAGCTGCATGTTCGTGAGCATCATCAGCGGATAAACCAGTGCCAGGCCCAGCGCATACTGGCCCACGAGTTCCGGCCGCAGCAGCTTGGTCAGTATCATCAGGACGAAAAATTGGCCGGCCGCATAAATCACATTTCCGGCGAGCGTCCAGCTGAAATCTGCACACAGAGACGCGCGTTCGCTTTGCTCCATGGCGAACACATTTGGAGCCTCAGTGCTCACAATCCGTACTCCCGGTATCTTCTCGTGTCGTTCATTGGAATCTCGGAAGCCTGCGGCGCTCGCTATTGTTTCGCGGCCAGCGTTTCGCGGCCCTGCACTCTTGCCGGAAGGTCTTTCGCCAGCGCCGATGTAAAAAGAACGGCGCCGTCCGAATTCAAATGCATGCCGTCGGGCTGGTAATATTTCGCCGAAAGCGTTGCCGGGTCGATCGGCACCGATACTTCCACTCCCGCAGCGCGAGCGGCTTCAGCCATTCGGTTGACCGCATTTTCGGAAGAGATCGTCGGCGGAACAAGCAAAATCAATTTCGCCCCGTGCGCTTCGCAGATCTCCCGCAGGCTCCGCAAACGCGGAATGGAAATCTCCGTAAATTCCGTGCCCTCCGGAATCACCGGCTTCTGGTTCACCAGCGAGAACAAACCCTCAAGGTGCGGGATCATCCGGTTCAGGATCTGCATTCGTATCGGGCTCCGCGTGTCCCAAAAAACACTCTCATGCGACAGCAACAGATTGCTGGTCGCGGTGCGATCCAGGTGCAAATCGGAAGCCGCGGCGAGCGTGTCTCGCGCATTAAAGAACAGCATCGGTGCATAATCCTGCCGCACGGCATTCGTCAGAAAGTAGTTCACACCGACGCCGAGCACGACAACTTGCGGCCTCGCTCCCTGCCGGAACAAGCCCTGCAGCGCGTACCGCCAGTCGTAATAACCGGTCGCCTCAAGAAAAATCGGATACACGCGCATTTGCGACGCGGTCAGCGCGTTCAGCCTGTCCAATTCAACTCCGTGCAGAAGCAGCGAGTTGCCGACCATCAAAACGCTCGGCGGTTCGCCCGCGCCATTCGGACGTATCGCCCGCGCTTCGTTGTACTGCTTTGAAATTCGTGCGTATGTCGGTGAATGATGTTTCAGCAAATACACCGACGAAAGCTCGAAGACGATGGTGAGCGCGGCGCAAATGGCCACGAGCCTCTTCGCGTACCTGACCGCTTTTGCCCTAGAAGCGAAAATAGACGAAGGCATTGAGGTTGCTCCCGGAAAATAACGCCAAGACCACGAACGAGGCGGTGGCAAGCGCCGTGCGAAATGCGTACGACGTGTTTGCGAATGGATACTCCTGATCGCTGGCTTCCATCAGCAGGTCCACAACGAAAAGCGGAATTGCGAATACGCTCAGCATCAGAAATGCGGTGCCGTATTCGCTTCGCCATGCGAAATCCGAAAGTCCCGCGAGGAATTGTGTCGCTGCGTGCAGCGAAGTCGCACGGAAAAAAGCCAGGCTCAGACAAAATACGTTGAACGTCACGATGCGCTGTCCCCACACCGACAGGAATCTTACAAACCGGCCCGGCTGCATGTCGTCGTTCGCCTGCCACTTCGATGGAAAGAGCAAACGCTCGATGGACAGCACGACGCCGTGAATCGCTCCAAATATTACGAATGTCCAGTTGGCGCCATGCCACAGTCCGGCAAGAATCATGGTCGTCACGAGGTTTAAAGACGTTCTCCATTTGCCGCCTGAACTGCCGCCCAGTGGAATGTACAAATAATCGCGCAACCACGAACTCAGGCTGATGTGCCACCGCCGCCAAAATTCTTGCAGGCGCCCTGAAAGGTACGGCTGCCGGAAGTTGACCATGAAGTGAAAGCCCATCAATTGCGCGCTGCCCCGCGCGATGTCGCTGTAGCCGCTGAAATCTCCGTACACCTGCCAGGCGAACGCGTAAGTTCCCAGCAGCACAATCCAAAGGTTCGGTTTTCCAAATTGGCCGCCAAACGCCGCGTTCGCCAGCAAAGCGCAATTGTCGGCAACCACGCACTTGCGGATCAAGCCCGAGAAAATCAGCATAATGCCGTCGAAGAACCGGTCGGCGTCGAAAGCACGCTCGCCTTGAACTTGCGGCAGAAGGTGCGCCGGTCTTTGAATCGGCCCGGCAATAAGGTGCGGAAACAAGCTGACGAACAATCCGTATTCCACAAACGATTTCGCCGGCGCGAGCCTTCCTTTATAAACGTCCACAATGTAAGCGACTTCCTGAAACGTGTAGAACGAGATGCCCGGCGGCAGGATGATCCGAATCAACGGCATCGAAATGTTGTGAACGCCCAACGTTCCCAGCATCGTCGAAAACGAATCCGCAAAAAAATTGAAATACTTGAAGGTTCCCAAAACGGTGAAATTCAGCACCAGCGAGAAGATGAACCACTTCTTACGGTTGGCATTGCCGCACTCGGGTGTAATCCGCTGCGCAATCAGAAAATCGACGATCGTGCTGCAGATCATCAAGGCCAGGAACCGCCAATCCCACCAGCCGTAAAAGAAGTAGCTCGCGCACAGCAAAAAAATGTTCTGTTCGCGCCGGCCCAATCGCCAATACAAGAGCACAACCGGAATCAGGAATACAAAATAGACTGGCGAGTCAAATAGCATGACGATTGACGGATCCTTTTAAACTTTAGTCTGTGGGTCTGACGTCGGCCATCTTTGCGACTTCGGGCCGGCGTCTCGTGGATACGAAAATTGCTAAATTGCTTTCGCGCTAGACATGTGCGCTCGTGTGATAGTCGGGATATGCGCCGTAACCGCTCGTGCTGCTTTTCGGATCCCAGCTATTCAGAATCGTGCCGAGCACCCGTGTTCCGTCTTCAGCAAAACGCTGTCGGGCAAAGAGCGCGCTTTCCGTTGTCGTTTGTCCGGACCGAATCACCAGGATCACGCCGTCGGACAGGTGTCCCAGCACGCGGGCGTCGGCGAGATGGATCATCGGCGGTGCATCGATCAAAATCATGTCGAACTCGCCGCGGAGCCGCCGCAGGAACGTGGACATTCGCGGAGAATAAAAGAGATTCGATGGAGTTACGCCGCAGCTTCCGCCCGGCAGCATGTAAAGGTCTTTTACATCCGTCTGGCGGACAAGGTGCGTAATCGGAACCTCTTCAAGCGATCCGTCGCCCCGCAAGACATCGCTCAGCCCCCAAGTGTTCTGCACGCCGAAAACTTTGTGCAGTCTCGGACGCCGCAGGTCGCCGTCTATCAACAGCACCTTGCGGCCAATTTCCGACATCGCGATGCTCAGGTTGCACGCCACCGTGGTCTTGCCGTCACCGGGGCAAGGACTCGTAACGACGATCACGCGCGGCTCTTCGTTCTGCTCACCCGGCAACAGGATTGAGGTCAGCGCCGTGCGGACGCATTCCGCTACCAAAGACGGCTTGCGCTTCCATGTCGCAAGCTCGGGCCAATCTGTCTTCGATCGAGGCGCAACCTGTGGCGCGCGTCGCGAATTCAATCCCGCGCCAAGTTGCCGCGGCATGGCCGCCTCGTCCAGAGGAATTACACCCAGCTCCGGCAAATCCAGAAAGACCTGTGCGTCGCCAGGTGCGCTTATTCTCCGGTCAATTCGCTCGCGAAGCAGTACGAACCCCAGGCCAAAAATCGCTCCGCTGAACAAACCGATCGCCGAATTCATCGGCAGACTTGGCCGATAAGGCCGCAAGGGCGGCCGCGCGCGGTCAACGACAAGCACGTTGCTGTCGCGCATCGCCGCCGCCAAACTGGCTTCCTTCACGCGTTGCAGCATCATCTCGTAGATGTGCCGGTTCGAATCCACGTCGCGCTTCAACGTATCGTAGTGGATGGCCTTTTCGGACTGGTCCGCCACGACCTTCTGCTGCTCTGCGCGGGCCTTCGATAGCAAACTTTCTCTCCGCACCGCCGCGGAGTATTCGTTGCCGACGCGCCGCAACAGGTTGTTCTGCTCTTTGTTCATCGCGGCTTTCAGCGCATCAATCTGCGCCTGCACTCGTTGCACTTTGTAATGCTGCGGCGTGAGCGTTGCGCTCAGTTGCGCATACTCGGTTTCAAGCGTGGTCAGTTTCTGCCGGTAATCGCGCATCGTCACGTCTTCCGAAATTTCCGGCAAACTATCGGCCGCCTTGTTTTTCGCCCCTTCGAATTTTGCCTGGCTGGTAATGCGGTCGGCTTGCGCCTTCGATAGTTCGTCCTGCAATTCCTTCAGGCGCGCGTCCGCCAGATTGTCTTTTTCCGACGTCACTGTCAGGCCCGCCGTCCGTGCGTAATCCTGCAGTTCGGTTTCAGAGTGCTCCAGTTGCGTTTTCATTTTATCGAGGTGGCTTGTCAGCCATTCGGCAGTCCCTTGCGCCGCCCTCCACCGCTCTTCCTGGCTCAAATCGATGAATTCACTGACCAGCGTATTGGCGAACTCCGCGGCGCCTTTCGCATCGGGAGACTCGTACGTAATTTCCAGCAGGCGCGTGTTACCAGTCGTGCGGATGGTCAGATTTCGCTGTATGTCCAGGATCAACTTCTCGCGATCCGAAAGGCTCGAATTCTTGGAGAGATGGAAAGTGCTCCGCACGCGAGCCACAAACCCGCCCCAGCCCGATGTCGGTTCGTTGTTTTGCAGTTTTAGTTTGTCAACCACGTGTTCGAGCAGGGATTCGCTTTGCAGAAGTTTCGCCTGCGTTTCAACATAGGACTCAGCCGAGGTGTAACTCTCTCCTCCCTCGCCTGCCCCCTTCTGTTCACCGAAGCCCGAACTTTGGACTTGCAGTGAAGTCCTCACGCGGTAGATCGGCGTCTGCACCAGGCTGATTAGAATCGCCGCGATCAATCCAACCGATACGAATCGCAGCAACGTCATTCTGTGCCGGAACAAAATATGCCAGTACTCGAGAAGGCTGTCGTAACCATGCGAGTCTCCCCATTCGTGCGGAGAGAACTCCTGCCGCGAATAAGGGCTCAGCCGTTGCGGCCCTCGCGTCTCAAGTTCCGAGAATTTGCCGTTCGCTTTTTGTAAGGGAAATTCGGAATCGCTCATTTTGATCTCCAAGCCCAGCGATCAAGGCACGCGCCAGATCGCAAGTCCTGTGCCTGTTTGGATCGCCGCTTCCATCGTACGCAGCGCTGCCTTCTTGCCGGTGCTACCCGGAATAAAGAGAATGTCTTCGCCCTGCAACGGAACGTCCGGTTTCTTTCCGTTCAGCGCATCTTTCACGTCCACAGCCATTTCGGTGCGCTGGTCGGCATCGGGATTCAGCCGCAGAATCTTCGCATGCCGCGAATCGGCCCCCGCGTTGAGCCCTTCGGCTAACGACAGCGCCTGCAGCACGGACATCGATTGATGCTCGCCAAGTACAAACCCGCCCGAGCGACGGACTTCGCCAATCACGTAAATCATCTCCGCCTTCGGCACCGAGATCACGTCGTGCGGAAAAATTTGGATATTTTCTTCCGGCGTTTTCGCTTCCATGATCTTCTTCAAGTTCAGTTCGGCGACAATGAATTTGCCCGACGCATCCGGATGCGCGCTCGGCAAAGGAATGCACCCCCAGTCCAGTTCACGCGTGATTCGCACGCTGTATCCCGCGTCCTGCCGTACGCCTCCCGCAAGCGACAACATCTCAAGCAGCGTCTTGTGTCCCTGAATCTGGTGCACGCCCGGCGTATTCACGGCCCCCAGCACGGAAACCGGCTGGCTTCGCACTTCTGTAACGTCGACCACCACCTGTGGGCGGCGAATGTAAGCGCTCAGCGCCTTGTTTAGCTCTTCCTGGCTTTGCTGCGCGGTCATGCCTGCCACGTGAACGCGGCCTGCCAGTGGCACGTCCACATTTCCATCCCCATCAATTCGGACCGGTTTGTTGGCTAGCTCCGTCAGCTCGGGATCGGAAATCTGAATCTGGTCGCCGGGCCCGAGCAAATAGGTCGAATGGGCTTGATTGCCGCATTTGCCATTCGTGTCGGCCGGCATCGACGGCGAGGCAGTCTGTGCGCCTGCGTTTGCAATCGCCAGGAATCCTGCCGCAACACAAGCCGCGATTAGCTTTGCCACAATCCTCCAACTGCCGTGACACAAATCCGGCACGTCGCCCGTATGCGAGAAAATGCCTTGGCGGACGCCGCACTCCCGGTTCGCCAAAGCATGGACCGTTTCCTTTTGCATTTCCTTCAACAATTTTCCAAATAAAGTCATCGCCGTTTCTTTCTGGTGAATCACCCGGAACTTCTTGCTGGAATGGATTGCCGCAGGCGCGACGCCAGGAGCGACCCTGCGGATTCTCGCACGGGCTCGTGCACGCGCTTCGGATGCGAAGCCTTCTTCGCCTTCTCCAGCCACGTTTTCTGCATCGTCTCCACGCAGGCCGCCACTGCCCTCGAGAATCCCGTCGTCGTGAACACATCCAGGTCCATCCACAGGGGAGATGCCGTGTCCTTGCGATACAAAGTGAATCCTCCCAGTTGCTTGCCGTTTCGCTTCGAGAGGCTGATCGTCAGGCTCCAGTTTTTGTCGGTCGCAGACGGCGAAGCATTCCAGAAATATTGAATCTTCGTTCTGCTGGCGGGAATCAAGGGATCAAACTCAACTCCAGTCGGCAATCCCGCGGAAAAATAAATGCCGAATCCATCGAATCCAATTCGCTCCAGGCATCCGCGCAGGATGTTGCAAAACTGCGGAAGGGTGGTGCAGGTCTCAAGCGCCTCGACCGTCCGTCTCACGCACACGCCGTTTGCAATCGTATGACGATTCAATGTGCGGTTCGCTACGCGCCCAAGTTCCAGAAATTCGTGATACCGCAGTTGCTGCACGCCGATTAGAACGCCAATCCCCACCACCAACAGAACGATGGCCAGTACCGCCCCTCCGGGAGTCAGCAGCAACAAGCTGAATAGACAAAAGCATGCACTCACTCCGTACAGCACGAGAACGGTTTGCTTGTGAGAGATGCCCCGGCCAAGCAATTTGTGGTGAATGTGTTCGCGGTCAGGAGCAAACAAACGCCGGCAGCTTAGGAATCGCCGCACAACTGCGACGGAAACTTCCAAAATCGGCAGTCCTAGAGACACGATGGGGATGGCAACCGCCACCATCGTCGGAGCTTTGTGGGAACCCGCGATGGCGATGGCGCTGATCAGGAATCCAATCAGGAGGCTTCCGCAGTCGCCCAAAAAAATCGAAGCCGGATTGAAGTTGTACCGCAGAAATCCGGTGATGGCGCCGGCGAGCGCCAGCGTCAGAATCAGTACGACCTCGTTGTGCCCAAGGTAGGCGACAACGCAAGTCACCAGGCACGAAAACAAAGCCGAACCGGCCGCCAACCCATCCAGCCCGTCAATCAAATTAAACGCGTTCGTGATCCACAGCACCCAAAGAATCGTCAGCGGCAATCCCACCAGCGATCCCAGGTGGGGATGACCTGCCAGAACGGACAGCTGCGAAATTCCGACTCCGTTGTAGAACAACCAGGCCGCCGCGACCGCCTGCACCGCGAATTTGATGTAGGCGCTGACGCCTAGAACGTCGTCGATAAGTCCCAGGAAAAAAACAATTGTCGCCGGGCCGAGAATCTTTAGCGTCAGGTGCGCGAAAGGGAACTCGCGCGTGCCAAACCGTTCCGGTAGCCACAGCGCCAGCAACGCGATGCACCAAAGCGTAAAGAAGACGGCAACTCCGCCAAGTCGGGGGATCGGCCGGGAATGAACGTGGCGATCCGACGCGGGAAGCGAGACCCATCCGCGCTTGACCGAATAATCGCGCACGAGTTTCGTGAAGACTGCCGATGTTAGAATCGCTGCTAGAAAGACCAGAAAGTGCATATCCTTCGCTCTTTACTCGCTGGGGTGTTGTGGAATCTGGGCGGCGGGCTGGTACGCTAGGGGGCGATTCGTTTCGTCGCGCTTCACGCGTTCCCACAGGGCGTTGGAAACGCGTTTTGCAGACCGTGCGGCTCGTAAGATCGATGAATCTCTATGCGCCGACCGAACTCGCCCGTGCGTGGTCGGCGACAATTCTTCCCGCTGGGGAAGCGCTAATCCAGTCCCGCTCGATCTCAACCGCGATCGAGCGCTGCAACAATTCTACGGACAGCACCAGCTTCAGCTCCGATTTGATTTTGATCACAATCCCGTTCAAACCACGCAGCGGGCCTTCTTCGATTCTCGCGGCGCTTCCCACGCGCAAGTAGGGCCACGGCATTGCGGCAAGACCGCTCTTTTCCACCTGCTGCACCGCCGCGATTTCGTGGTCTTCCACCGGTATCGGCATCTTGCCCACGCCGGCGATTTGTATGACGCCTGGTGTCGTCAACACCGGCAACCGATCGTTCGGATTCATTCGGCAAAACAGATAGCCGGGGAACAGCGGTACATCAATCTCCTTCATGCGGTCCGACCATTTCCGCGTGGATTTGCTGATCGGCAAAAAACATTCAAATCCCGCGTTTTCGAGCAGCATTGTTGCGTACTTTTCGCGGCCCGTTCTGGCGAGAATTGCAAACCATGGCCACTGCCGATTCGTCATGCTCATTGCTTTCCCCCACTGATGCTACCGCCATTGGAGTCCCATTTTTCCGGGTCCACCTGCGGTTACGGCCTGCTCACAAAACCCATCCAGCGCGAGCACATTTGGCCTACGCCGCACGATATTCGAGCAACATCCCGCCAACAATCCGGTCCATACCTTAACTGCCGATGAGGTCATTGCCGGATGAAGTCGGAAAGTGGCGAGAGCGGACAACCAATAGATAAAAATAGCACTTAGGCCGAAACGCGCTCGTAAAGTGTCATGCGGAATTGCGCGCAGTTTTCAAAATGGAAGGAGCGACTTCCCAATTTTCTAAAACGTGTTTAGTCTTCGCTTCCGAAAAATCGTAATCCACGGAAAGAGATTCGCCGCGGTGGTCAACGCAACAGTGTCGCTTGTAACGGAAAAAGTTAGAAAGAATGGTGGAGGCGGTGGGAGTCGGAATTCGAGTGTTGATTGATCCAGCGTAAGTTACTGATTTCATTAAGCCGGAAATACGCTCGAAACGCCTCAAACGCGCGACTGAGGTACACGCGGGGTACATTTCTCGGGAAAAGAAATCAATCAAGAGCGGTCGGGAATCGAACTAAAAGCGACGTTGAACTTCCACAAATTGTTGATTCCTCGCGCGGACACAATTGAGTAAACCATCAAATTCGCCAGCGCAGGATACATGCGGGGTACACGGACGATTCACCACGATGCAACTAGGCCTTCAAGAGGAGGTTACCCTGAACCTCGTAGCTCGACCAGATAGGCGCGTGTGCCCGATGTCCGCGCTTGACTTGATAAGCGCTAACTCGATCGCTTGTTTTGAGCGAGCTTGCTGCTTAGTCCAAATTCCTTGGGACTTAGACTGCCCTGATTGAACGCTGGTAGCAGGTATCTGAGTTATTTCATCGTATTTTGCCGGAGCGGACGTTTTCCGAGGAGAATCATCGAGTTGCGATGAAGCGTGAGAGCCAACTTCTCTTCGATCCTCCACTTTTAGTAGCCGTTTTCCAGCATTTTTCCCCGACAACCGCGGCAGTAGCGTGACAGACGACCCTTCGCGCAACAACAGAATGCTTGCCGGTAATCTATCCCCTGGCAATGGATTTCGAGACCGTCGTGGGAAGATGCTCTCAATTACCCAAGAGTGCAGCTCCCATGCCGAAGCCCAACGCCAAGAAGCGCGAATTCAAGACGCAATTTCTTTTGTAGCAATCGGGAAATCAGGTCAGTCGCGCCCGGCGGACTCAATGTGGCACTGCACATCCACAACATGTTCCGTCATCACGCTTCTCGCCTGCACGGCATCGCGGCTGCGCACGGCTTCGAAGATATTGCGGTGATAGCGCACCACGCGGGTGCGCATTTCGTCGGTGCGTTTGGAACGTGAAATCACGTCGCGAATGGATTCGTTCACTGCGTTCACCACAATGTCAAGGATGGGGTTGTGCGCTGCGGCAGCCAAGCGGCGATGGAAGTCCATATCGAGCATTCGGCTGAGCTCGCCGTTGCGCAATTCCTCTTCCTGCGCGACTACCACGGCTTCGATATCGCTCAGATCATCAGCGGTAGCGCGCAGCGTCGCGAGCATGGTGATCTCCGGCTCAAGGATCGTTCGGACTTCGCTCAAGTGAGAACTCTTGGCCTGGCCGAGTTTCACGACAGTATTAAGGGATTTAAGCAATGCGCGAAGGGCGCTATCAAGATCCGCAACAAAAGCGCCGGCATTATGGCCCCGCTTGATGGAGATCATGCCCTCCTGTTCGAGGGCACGGAGAGCTTCACGCAAGGCAAGGCGGCTTGTCCCAAAGCGCTCAGCCATTTCACGTTCTGGCGGAAGTTTGTGTCCGGGAGCGAGAACACCGCCAAAAATGGCCTGGCGAATTTGGTCGGCTACAGATTCATGAACGCGGGGCCGATGGAGTCCGGTGATCTTGAATGGAGTTTGCACACTAAGGATTACGGAAGATAGCAATTTCCAGGAAGAAAGGGTACTACGGGATTGCATGCGGTACCAGAGTCATACGCAAGTTGTGTCCCCGCTCCATAATTCTGTCAAGTTTAGCGGCAACTGAGCATTTCACCCCACGAGACAACGGACATTTACGTTGCGTCAGAAGGAATTGCAAAGAGTGAGCGTGATCGGCGCGTACACCAAGGGAGATATGGGTGTGCGATCGCCGCTTCGGCACCTTCGCGCAGGCGCTTCCCTTGGGCGCAAGGGGCCGGCGACTCTCCCACACGATGCGCCAGCACATTGGTACCAAACGGTTGACATCGTCGTTTTACCCCGAAAGAAGCAGCCGGCTCTCCGCTGCAGGGGCGCATCGCAAACGGAGAGGAAGTGGTGCAAAGTGAGAAGCCATATTACAGTATCGGATACGTTACTATGTTTGAGCGAAAAACTTAGTTCTTGACAGAGTTTAAATGGTCTGATATTAGCCCGCACGTAGCCGTTACCCGGGGCAGGATAAATTTAGACAATCGGCCAGTGAAATTTGGCGTGCGATGGGCGGACAGGGTTCGCATTAGGTCTGACATTATGCCAATTCAACTTGGCTGCTTCCTTGGCTCCAGCTACACGCTCGCGGAAGGAAGACTTCGTCGGAGGTTCAAATGAATCGGAATCGCACTTACAGTAGTAAAGCGATTGGTTTCTGGGTCACTTTCGTGATGCTCGTAGGCCTTGCTTCACCGGCAGGATCGCAAACGGTCGGTGGAGTCATCCAGGGAACGGTTACCGACCAGTCTGCCGCGACAATCGCTGGGGTAACCGTCCTGATCAAGAACGTAGATACGGGTGTCGAGACTAACACCAAGACAAACACCGTAGGGTTTTACACCGCGCCGACCCTGCCACCAGGCAGGTATCAGATCACGGCGACGGTTTCCGGCTTCAAAACGGAGGTTCGCTCTGGGATCACCCTAACGGTAGGCGGTTCCGAGGTGGTGAATTTGCAAATGAGCGTTGGGCAGACCAGCGATAAGGTGGAGGTCTCGGGCGCGGCTCCCACCGTTGAACTGGCTTCCTCTACCCTGAGCAACGTCGTTGACGCGAAGAACATTGTCGATCTTCCGCTGAACGGGCGCGATTGGACGCAACTCGCGCTCTTGCAACCCGGAGTGGTCCAGACCCAAGGGCAGGTGGGATCGCTGGGAGGCCCGGCGGCGCCAGGGGGAAGGACGGTGCGGGGCAACGGAGTACAGATGGACATCTCCGGAGGCCGGCCGCAAGAGAATAACTACCGGCTGGACGGCATCAACATCGATGACTACGCGAATTCGGCCCCGGGCAGCATTTTGGGATTCAACCTTGGCGCGGATGCGGTCGAGGAGTTTTCGGTTCTGACGAGCAATTTCTCGGCTCAATATGGGCGTGGGTCCGGCGGCGTGATCAATGCAGTCACCCGCGCGGGCACGAATGGATTTCATGGCGACCTGTACGAGTTTCTTCGCAATAGCGCGCTGGATGCGCGAAATTTCTTTGACGGACCCCAAATACCGGAACTCCGGCGAAATCAGTTTGGCGCGGCGGCGGGTGGTCCAATCCAAAAGGACAAGACTTTCTTCTTTGGAGACTATGAGGGATTTCGGCAAACTCAGGGTTTCACGACCTCGGACATCGTTCCTACGGCAAACGCGCGCCAAGGCATACTCACGACCGGTAATGTAACCGTCGATCTCGCAGTTAAACCTTACCTGGCGCTGTGGCCGCTGCCCAATGTGCCGGTAGATCCGAAGGCTCCGCCGGCTGATACCGGGCTATTCAATATCGCAGCTCCGCAAATTGAGAGCGAAAACTACTTCATCGGCCGTATTGATCACACATTTTCCTCAAACGACAACCTTGACGGGACTTATCTGTTTGATCGAGGCAAGATCAGCTCCCCGGATGAGTTCAATAACAAGCCTAATCTGCTGAATTCAACGCGGGATGTTTTCGCGCTCAGCGAAAATCACATATTCAACCCAGCTATAGTCAATTCGGCTCGCATAGGGCTGAGCCGGACATTTGCCTCACATGGGATCATTACGCAGGTGAACAATCCGCTCCTGAAGGATCCCGCGCTGGGATTCATTCCCGGTCATGATATCGGCCTGATTGGAGTCGGGGGCATTACGGGATTTTCCGGCGGGCTTGGAAACGACGACGGAGACACCTATTGGTATACCTCGATTCAAGCTTACGACGATCTTTACATCACCAAGGGCATTCACAGCATCAAGATTGGCGCGAACCTGGAACGCATCCGGCTGAACGAGAACTCGCCTTCCGCCGAAGAAGGCGACTGGGAGTTCAATTCGCTCTCCGACTTTCTGACCAACAAACCATTCACATTCAACGGCGCGATTCCCCCAAGCAACACCTATTATGGCCTGCGCCAAACGGTATTCGGCGCATATGTCCTGGACGACGTGAGATTGCGCCGCAACTTCACTGTAAACCTGGGTCTGCGCTACGAGATGGCCTCGATCGTCTCCGAGGTTCACGGACGGAGTGGCCCCCTGTTCCATGTGACGGACGCGAAACCAACGATTGGTCCCTTTTTTCAAACCAACCCGACGCTCCGCAACTTTGAGCCGCGCATCGGCTTTGCATGGGATCCGTTTGGGGATGGAAAAACGTCCATCCGGGCGGGGTTCGGAATGTTTGACATTCTCCCCCTGCCTTACCTCTTTCACCAGATTACAAACTCGGCCCCGTTCTTCCAAGGAGGCGAGGTCGGAGGCGCAACGCCGATTGCGCAGGGGAGCTTTCCAAATCAAGGGTTTCCACTGCTGGGGCCCACGACGAACCAGGGCTGGTACACGGATCCGCATCCGGCCAGAGCTTACAAGATGCAATGGAATCTCAATGTCCAGCGGGAACTTACGCCGAGCACCACGCTCACGGTCGCGTATACGGGCTCGCGCGGAGTGCATTTGGTATGGCACAACGCGTGGATAAATACGGTAATTCCGCAGGATACGCCGCAAGGCTTTGTTTTCCCGGTAAACGGGACGCCCCTTAACCCCAACTTCGGGCGCATTAATGCTTTGCTTTTTCAAGCCAACTCGTTCTATCACGGACTGCAAATTGGTCTGGAGAAGAAGCTGAGTCACGGTCTTCAGGCGCATCTGTCATATACGTTTTCGAAAAGCATTGACGACAGTTCTTCAAGCTTCGACGCCGAAGAATTCAACAACTCTGTCAACGATCCACTCCCGTTCAACGTGAAGTACAACCGGGGAGTATCCGACTTCAACATTCCGCAGAATTTTGTTGCAAGTTTCCTATGGGACGTTCCGACGCGCGCTTCCTGGTCGGCCCCAGTGAATTGGGTCGCTCGAGGATGGCAACTAGGGGGAATCTTCCTAGCGCAGAATGGCACGCCGTTTACCGCGCTTGTCAACGGCGATCCGGCCGGCAGCTTGATGGCTGGACATTCTTTCCAAAGACCGATCTTCAATAATATTCCGGGCTGCACCACCAACGCCATTAATCCCGGCAATCCCACGGATTACATCAATACCAATTGCTTTCTCGCTCCCGCGCCGAACGTCATCAGCCACAATACGGTGGGCCGCAATACTCTAATAGGTCCCGGAGAACTCAGCCTGGACTTTTCGGTGTTCAAGAACATTCCTGTTCAGAGGATCTCCGAAACCTTCAAAGTGCAGTTCCGAGCCGAGGCTTTCAATGCACTTAACCGCACAAATTTTCAGCCCCCATACAACAACAACATTATATTTGACGGGACTAATCCGGCGCCTTTCCCTAATGTGGGGCTGATCCAGTCGACACAAACCACATCGCGACAGATTCAATTTGGACTAAAGGTGATCTGGTGACCTTGTCCGATTTGAAGGCTCGCGAGAAAACAATGATTCTTGCGCGAGGCAACTCCTTCCCTCGTCGGCATGTGCGTGTGCCGACGGGGTATTTCTCAACATGCATTGGTTTCCGAATGCGGTTGCTTTAATCAGGCGCACGTATTTTCAGTTAACCAGTCATCGGAGAGGGCACTGATTCGCCGTAAGGGACGAAAGAAGCTGAAAGCAGCACTTACGCGGCTCGGGTCGCATTAATTTTAAGGGAACGGTTGAATGTCTAAAAAACTTGATCGGCGTAATTTTGTCAAAAATGGCCTGGTCGGCGCTGCGGCATTGGCGACAACAAGTACGGCAACCAAGGCCACGGAGAATGCCGACCCAGGGCGCGTCCCCTTGCCTTCACACATGGCGAAGGCGCGCGAGGTCGAGACGCCTCCCGAGATGGAGGTATTGACCACGGATCGCCCGGGTTCTGACTTCATGGTCGATGTACTCAAAACCCTGGGATTCGAATACGTCTGTGCAAATCCAGGATCCACGTTTCGCGGGCTACACGAATCGCTCACTAACTACGGCGGGAATAGTCGCCCGGAACTCATAACGTGCTGTCATGAAGAAATATCCGTGGGCATGGCCCACGGGTACGCGAAAGTTGAAGGTAAGCCTCTCGGAGTGCTGCTTCATAGCACGGTCGGAGTGCAACACGGCTCAATGGCGATCTACAACGCGTTTTGCGACCGTGCGCCGGTATATATGATTTCAGGAAATGTGATTGACGCCACCAAGAGACGGCCCGGAGTCGAATGGGATCACAGTGTGCAAGACCAGGCTGCAATGATCCGCGATTTTCTAAAGTGGGACGACCTGCCTATCTCCCTGCCACACTTTGCGGAATCTGGGATCCGTGCTTACAAGATTTCCATGACTCCGCCGATGGGACCGGTGATGCTTGTAGCAGACAGCGACTTGCAGGAAAGTCCAGTGCCGAACAGCGAGACGCTGGCAATACCTCGATTGACTCTGGCGACGCCTCCGCAAGGAGACTCGGGTTCAGTTACCGAGTCGGCGCGGTTGCTTGTCGCCGCCGAAAATCCCGTGATTGTGGCGGATCATGCCGCCCGGACGCCGGCGGGACTGGCGCTTCTCGTCGAATTGGCGGAGACCCTGCAAGCTCCGGTGATCGACGAGGCTGGGCGCATGAATTTTCCTTCCCGCCATCCTCTTAACCATTCCGATAACCGCCGGAAGATCGTCGGAAACGCCGACGTCATATTGGGACTTGAAGTAACCGACTTCTTTGGGACGGTGAATTCGTTTCGCGATCAGCTGACACGCAGTTCGCACCGGCTCACGCGAAAGAACGTCAAGCTAATCAGCATCACGGCGAATGATTTAAATCTAAAGAGCAACTATCAGACATTTCAGCGGTATACCGAGCTCGATATCGCCATGGCTGCCGATGCGGAGGCCACGCTACCTTCCTTGATTGAGGCGATCAAACGCCAGATGAGTGCTGACCGTAAAAGCGCGCTCCAACAACGGGGAGAGGCACTGGCTGTAGCGCGCCGGGCCGCTCTGGATCGAGCGCGCGCAGATGCTGCCTACGGATGGGATGCCACTCCGATCAGCACCGCCAGATTGTGCGCGGAAATATGGGCCCAAATCAAAGACAAAGACTGGGCGCTGGTTTCCGATGTATTAACGTGGGTGAGCAGTTGGCCCTTGAGGCTCTGGGATTTTAACAAGCACTACCAGTTTATCGGCCGCGCGGGAGGATTTGGAGTCGGCTATGGCGGCCCGTCTGCCACGGGCGCTGCGCTGGCCAACCGAAAACATGGAAGAATTTCGGTCAATATACAGTGCGACGGCGATTTGATGTATGTTCCTTCGGTCCTTTGGACCGCAGCTCACCATCGCATTCCTCTGCTTACAATTATGCACAACAATAGGGCCTATCATCAGGAAGTGATGCACGTGCAGCGGATGGCGAACCGGCACAACCGTGGAATCGACCGCGCTGCTATTGGAACAACCCTGACCGATCCCTTTATCGATTTTGCAAAAATTGCGGCCGGGATGGGCGTAAAGAGCGAAGGACCCATTACGGACCCAAGGGACTTGGGTCCGGCAATCGGCCGGGCGCTGGCCGTGGTAGAGCAAGGCGAGCCCGCATTGGTAGATGTGGTGACGCAACCCCGTTGAGGACATCGATGAGCACTTTTACGGAGAGAGGCAAGTCAACTTGCAAATCGGTCGGGCTCGTTGGCCCGACCGCAAACACGGCGCTTATTATTCTTTTGTTCGGAGCGATTCTGACGTGGGTTCCCAACGCTACGCCTAGACAAAAGACCCAGCCCCCGGCGCCGGCAGCAAAAGAATCCAAGCCGGTGGAAGACGCCGCGAAAGGTAAACGGCTGTACGCGACCTATGGTTGCTACGAATGTCACGGTTACCAGGGTCAAGGCTCCACGGCTGCCGGCCCCAGAATAGCTCCAGCCCCTGTTCCGAAGGACGCGTTCCTCGCTTATGTCCGACAGCCTTCCGGGGAAATGCCGCCTTATTCCGAGCGTGTTATTTCGGATGCCGACTTGGCGGACATCCGGGCATTCCTTGCGACTATACCCAAAGGGCCTAATTCCGATGAAGTCCCTTTATTGAAATAGCGAGCGGAAAAGTGCGGCTGCAAGTCCTTGTCACGGGACGGTTTCAAGATGTCCGATGTTGAACTCTCGCTGGCGATAGGCAGCGACGAGCATGTAAGCGATTTGGTATCGAACCATCTTCGCGCCGAAGGAATCGATCTGAGGTACAACGACCTTACACGTGACGAACAATTTTCAGTTGCTGCCGTTTGCTGGTGAAGTCGTCTTCGTTTGAAAAAAACTGTTCCTTGAAAGGAATAATTCATGCGTAAAACCACGTTTTTTTCCATCGTTCTCCTTGTAATCGCGGGGGGCGGGATCGTCGCGTCTCAGAATTTGCAAGATGCGGCGCTGACGGGAGTAGTGAAATCCGACGCGGAAGGTCCGATGGAGGGCGTTTTGGTGAGCGCCAAACTCTCGGGCGGCGGCATTACCGTGACCGTGGTTAGCGATGCGAAGGGCCGCTATGTTTTCCCCGCCGGGAGTTTAAAGCCAGGCAAATACAATCTGGCCATTCGAGCGGTCGGATACGAAGCTCCCGTCGGCGGGATGGCAGCTTCGGTTGGCGATAAAAAAACGCAACTCGACATCAAGCTGAACAAGACCAAGGATATTTCTTCTCAACTCAGTTCCGCGGAATGGTTGATGAGCGTTCCGGGAACGGACGAGCAGAAAGCCAATCTTTATATGTGCATCGAGTGCCATTCCGCCGAGCCAATCATGAAGAGCAGGTATGACGCCGCCGGCTGGATGGCCACCATCGTGCGCATGCGGAACTATTCGCCCCAGAGTACTTTGAGCAACCCGATTATGCTGCCTTACCGCAACGGACCACGGCCGCAAGATGCGGAATTCGCGCAGTATCTGAGCTCCATCAACTTAAGCTCACGGCAGAAATGGGACTTTGCGCTCAAGACGCTGCCGCGGCCGACGGGAGCGGACACAAAAGTTATTATTACCGAATACGATTTGCCGCAGCCAGACAGGCAGCCGCACGATGTGGTGGTCGATGCCGAAGGCATGGTTTGGTACGAAGATTTCGCGCTTCCCCTGCTTGGCCGTATGAACCCGAAGAATGGCGAAGTCAAAGAGTGGACTCTTCCCGAGCTGAAGTCTGGCTTTCCCGTCGGCTCTCTCGACTTGGAACTTGATCACGAGGGCAATCCGTGGATTGCAAGAGTGTTCCAGGCCGGTATCTCAAAATTTGACAAGAAAACGGAGAAGATCTCATCCTGGACGATCCCCCAGGAGTACAACAATGAGCATACGAGGACGGCCTTCTTGGCCATCGCAAGCCAAGGTTTTGTGTGGATCGACGATAGTACAGGCCGCCGAATGAATAAACTCGATCCCGCCACGGGCAAGATCGAAAGCTTCGCCACCTTCCCGGAATGGACGAGACCCGCCGTAGATTACGGCGTTGGCCGAAAAGGGCCTACGGCACTCGGACACCTCGTTTATGGCATCGGTGTTGAATCGAGCGGAGCAGGTGTTTTTGCCGACCGGGCCGGGAGCAACATCGGAGAAATCGATCCTGAGTCGGGCAAAGTGGCCCTGTACCCCACTCCAAGCACAAACTCCGGACCACGAAGACTGCACGTCGATTCTCAGGACAGGGTTTGGTTCGCGGAGAATTATGCTTTCAAGCTAGCTTTATTTGACACCAAGACCAAGCGGTTCCAGGAATGGGCCGATCCCACACCGTGGGACTCTCCTTACGACGTGGTATGCGACAAGAATGGAGATCTGTGGACGGGCGGCATGACAACCGATCTGGTCACCCGCTTGAATCCCAAGACTGGACAATACTTCAGGTATCTGTTGCCCAGCTTGGGCGTCAACATCCGGCGGGTAGACGTAGATAACTCGACGACCCAACCAACTTTCTGGGTGGGCGAGAATCACCTCGCAAAGATCGCCAAGATTCAATCCCTGGAATAAGCCACCAGAGAAGAGCTGTGTCGGTCAGTTTCGAAAGAAAGAATGGTGGAGGCGGGGGGAGTCGAACCCCCGTCCGAAAAGCGCTGCGCCACGGAGCCTACATGCTTATCTCAGTTCAGTTGGGTTCGCCAGTCGCGCTCAGAACGAGCAAGAAACGCATCCGGCTAGTCCGATGGTTCTCGCCGAAGCCCTCCGGACCGAAAGGCTCCTGGCCAGCTCACTGTTTGACGCCTCTTGCCGGGCCCATGAGCAAAGCCCGGGGAAGCGTGCGCTTAATTAATTAAGCAGCAAGTGCCAAGTTGTTGTTGGCAGTTCTAGTTTCCAGCCGATTACGGGTGGTTGGCCCCCGGCA
>Ga0070730_10001102_pt1 | contig 26874 bp, 21 predicted proteins | sample Coa_R1_3_FD_66447 | JGI IMG/M metagenome (GOLD analysis project Ga0070730, IMG submission 66447) | Surface soil microbial communities from Centralia Pennsylvania, which are recovering from an underground coalmine fire - Coalmine... | ecosystem: Environmental > Terrestrial > Soil > Unclassified ... | reverse complement strand
GGGTCGGACAGGGACATCAGGAACCTCCAGGTATGAGTGGTGTGTAGCAACCCAATCATACCAAAAGGACCGCGATGTCCCTGCACGATGACCGCCTCCTTTGTACAAAGTCGAGCTAAGGCTAACGCTGCTCTGAGACGGACCCAGTCCGCCAGCTAGCAGCCTGTCGGAGAGAAGTGAAAATGAAATGAAAAGTGTTGGTGTTGTTGCATGGAAGTAGCTTTCTGGCTGATCGGCGGGCCCGGGAGGGCCGTCCGCCGGGCGCTTTTCCCGCGCCGGGCGCAGCTATCCCTGGCTCACGCGGTGCAGCCGCTTCAGGTTGTACCCCAAGCAGACCAGACACCACTCCCCGGCGACCTTCCCCAGCCCCCGCAGCGAGAATTGCCGGAACCCCAGTACCTCTTTGATAATCCCAAAGACGGGCTCCACTGTGCATTTGCGCCCCCGATAAATCAACTTCCCCAACTCCGTGCGCAATTTGTAGCCCATGCGCTCCTGCGCCGTCGCTGCCGGTCCCGGGGCCGCCTCCGGCCCCGGCTTGAAGTGCGCCTGCCAGTCCCGGTGCTGGCCCCCGCGCCCTGTCGCAATATAGCCGTCGATCGCTCGCCGCTCCAACTCCGCCACGTTCGCCTCCTTCCAGAACCCCGCGTCGTCGGCCGCCGCCACCACCCCCAACTCCGGCGGCACGTGCTCCCACGCGGGCGCCACTTCGTTGCTATCCGTCGGGTGGTTCGAGATGGCCTAGCCCACGATCAGCAGGCTGGCCTGGTCGACCAGGGTTTGCGCATTGTAGGCTGGCGCAAACCCGGCATTCGTCGCCTGCTTCATGATCCGGCTGTCGGGGTCCGTGAAGTTGTACTGGTCGGTCGGCCGCGGGCCTGGCGGGGCCGGGGGTTTGGGGGCGCGCCCGCGGGGGGCCGCCGCGCTGGCGGGGGCGGGCGGCCCGTTCCGCCAGGGCCTCCGCTTATGGGGTTTGAGCACCTTCCCTGATACGGCGGCCACCGCCCGGAGGCAACCCCCCCGGGCGGCTGCCTATTTATGACCATGCCTCATTTAATTCGCCACGTCCGTACGTTGTGATCACTAGAGCCCGTAACCAGCATGGTGCTGTCGGGGCTCCAGGCGACCGAGCTAACGTTATCTGGATGGGAAAACGTGGCAATCAGTTGCCGGCTGCTCATGTCCCACACCCGCGCCGTTCGGTCAGCGGAGCCCGCGGCAATAGATTTGCCATCCGGGGACCAGGCAACGTAGGTCACTCGGTCTAGCGGGCCGACTAAGGCGGCTTGCCCTTGCCCGCTTTTCATATCCCAGACCTGGACCGTGTTGCCTTCCCCGGGCACGGCAAACCGCTGCCCATCCGGGGACCAGGTCACATTGCCCCCGGCAATATTGGGGTCCGCCCACAAGCGTGTATTCTGATCCGTGCTTGATCCTCCCCCCTTGGCGAGATCCCAGACCATTACCCGGCCTTGGTTCGTATCTTGACCGGGTTGGTACGGGGGGGGGCGGGGTACATAGGAAACGAAGCCGATGTGCGTACTGCTCGGCGACCAGGCGGCACCGGTTACAGGCTGCGGTACACTCAATGTTGTTGTATTTTGTCCTGTACTGAGGTCGTAAATCAGCAAGCTACTTGAACTTTCCTTCCCCGTGGTACTGTCCTTACCCGTAGTTACCACCAACGACTTGCCATCGGGGGACCATGTGGCCGCAAAGGTGGGATCAGGAGGATTCCACAGCTGTATGCGCTGCCAACTCGACACTTCCCAGATCTGCACCCGATCCCGCGCCCCGCCGACGGCTGCTAAGTATTTCCCGTTAGGCGACCAGGCAACACTGATTACAAAGCCACTAAACTCGGTAAAACTTTGGATCTCCTGGCCGCTACGCGCATCCCAGATTTTAAGCAGGCGATCGCCCGATCCGGCGGCGATGAATTTGCCGTCGGGAGACCAGGCGACCGTTTCGATCCACAGGTGCGGACCGGTAAAAGTCCGAAGCTGTTGGGGCTGCTTCGTTTCCCCGGCCCCCGAGGGCAGATCGGGAGACGTACAGGCAGTTACCAGGAGAGGGATGCCCAGTAGCGGACCCAGCAAATAGCTTTGGCGACTGGCTATCCCGCGTCGCAATTTATTAGCGGACTCCCAACTCTCGGCCTTTTTCAGAAATTTCCTCATCACTATTTCCGGCTCTTTGAGGTTAAGTGTGGTGGGTAATCGGCCGTGGCCGTGGCATCCGCATCGGGCGCTTGATTGGCTGGACAAGCAAATTAGCCAAATAATGCTCCCCGGCTACCCGACTTTGTGGTCGGATGCCCAGACCGGTTGCTGTGGCGATTTGGCGGATCGACAAGCCCTGACAATGGGCGGCGACAACCGCCCAAGTGCGCTCCATCTGGGCATCGGCGAGTCGGACACTGGCCGTGCGCAAGCGGGCCAGAAACTACTGTTTATAGAACACTCGGTGCCGGAGCACTTCCTGATTTTCCATGCCCAATAATACATCCTTGCACGGCCACCGTCCACTAAACTGAACAGCTTACCGTGCTTTTTGGTTCCAATCCTCTCACGGGCCTGATACTACAGCTAATCGTTGCTGGCGTATGTTTCGGTTCCGATCCTACTCACGGGCCGAGTATAGCACACCACCCCGCTACGCACCACTCGCCCCCCCGCGCCCCCGGTCCGCGTGGCCCCCCTCGTCGGTTATCCGGCCCCTTGCTGAGCCGACAGAAACCTCCGCTACATAGCCCGATGGCCGCCCGGGTTCAGGGGACAGGCGGCATATCCCAGACCCGCACCGTCTGGTCGCTGCGGGCGGAGACGATCTGCTGGCCGTCCGGGCCCTGGGCCGCGCGCTCCGCGATGTTGCGGGGGCCGCGCCGGGGGCGCTTTGTCGCGCGGGGTCTTCCGCCCTTCCCGGAGCAGAACGAGCCAACGTGCTCACGGGCACGTAGAAGCCGCGGGCCTTTAGGCCCAGCGGTACATCACGATTCATCGGGTTATGGGATCGGCGGCCTTCAGTTGTGCGTGGGCTGCAAGACGATCTTGCCGCGCGCGTGGCGGCTCTCGCTGAGTTCATGCGCCTTGTGGGCCTCGTGCAGCGGGAAGACCGCCGCGATGACCGTCTTTAAGCGGCCGGTGGCGAGCAGGGTGGCGATGGCGGCCAGGTGCTCGGCCACGGGCCGCACCAGGATGTTAGTCGCCGTGGCTCCGACGGCGGCGGCGGCCGTGGGGTCGGCTTGGTGCAGGATCGAGACAAGCGCGCCGCCCGGCTTCAGGAAGCGGTAGAGTTGCGCCGTGGTCGCGCCGCCGACCGTATCGAAGACCAGATCGACCGGCGCAATGGCCTCGGCGAACCCAGGCTGGGTATAGTCGGCCACCTGGTCTACCGCCAGGCTTTCCAGGTAGGCCCGGTTGTGCGCCGAGGCCGTGCCGATCACCGTCGCGCCCTGCCATTTCGCCAGTTGGACGGCCAGGTGGCCCACGCCGCCCGCCGCGCCGGGGATCAGCACGCGCTGGCCGGGTTGCAGATTCCCGGCTTCAAACAGGGCCTGCCAGGCCGTGAGCGCGGCCAGCGGGGTGGCGGCGGCCTCCGCGTGGCTGATGTTGGGCGGCTTGTGGGCCAGGTGGGCCGCCGGCGCGGCCACGTATTCCGCGTAGGCCGCGCCAAACGCGGGAAACCGCACCATGCCGAACACTTCGGCGCCCGGCTGGAAGTCGGGCGCGGCACTGGCCGCGACCACCCCGGAGATATCCCAGCCCAGGATCAGGGGAAATCGCTCTTCCTCCGGTCGCACCCCGTGCCCCGCGCGCGTCTTCCAATCTACCGGATTGACCCCGATAGCCTGGACCTTCACCAGCACCTCGCCGGGCGCGATGGTGGGAGTGGGCGTTTCTTCATAATGCAGAACTTCCGGCCCGCCGAAGCGATGAATCGTGATTGCTTTCATGGCGTAGAGGCTCCTTCTTCATCCTAGGTTTGCGTTTTTGGGAGACACGGGTCGTGCTCTCTTGCTTATTGTAAGGGGATGACATATAATATACAAGTATGTACAATTTTGTGGGGTAGTAACATTTTATATACTATCGCCGAGAAGAGAAGTCGGAGGGCAGCTAGATGAGCAAACACCGCCGCTATGATTGCAACTTCGGCTGTAACGTCGAAGCCACGCTGGATGTGATCGGCGGGAAATGGAAGGGGGTTATCCTCTATCATCTGTTGCAAGGCACCGTGCGCTTCAACGCCCTGCACCGGCTGATCCCGGATGTGACCCAGCGGATGCTCACCCTCCAGTTGCGCGAATTAGAAGCGGATGGGGTGGTGCAGCGCACCGTCTACCCGGAAGTGCCGCCGCGCGTCGAATATGCGCTCACCGCCTTCGGGCGCAGCCTCGAACCGATTCTCTTGCTGATGAGCGAGTGGGGCGGCCGTTTCCAGGATGAAATCAGGCAGCAGCGGCGGGTAGCGCAGGAGATCCACGAGGCTGGGGCCGGACGGCCTATTTAGAAACTGTTAGGACAAGTGGCGCTTGCGCCCGGTTCGCTTCTTGCCCCCATCGTAGCCATGCACCCCCGGTTGGCGCGACGTTTTCACGCTTTGGCTATCGAGAATGGCCGCGCTGGGCTGCGCGTCCCGCCCCGCCGCGGTGCGCACCCGTTCCCGCAAGGCATCAGGAATACGCTCCAGCGTGCCAGCCAGGTGTTAAGGGAAGTGCAACTTGGCGGTGAAATGGATCTACTACTTGTCATAGCATTGTGGGGGGGTAATAGTCACTACGGGGTTTGGATAGTTCTCAGCTAGGCTAGATTGCGGTGCGAAACGGGGGTGGCCCCGATTTTGCCGGAGTGGTGGTATGTGTTGCTCTATCGCCAAGGAGGTTGCCGATGCTGCGTGACCGCTATGACCCGGTGGACATCTTTGCGCGGGTGCCGCAACTCAGCCAGCAGATCGACCCGGTGCTCGCTCACCTTGATACCTTGCTCGATGACGACACCCTCTTCCAACAGGCCAAGACCGATCTGAGCCATCGTTATCCCCTGACGCTGGCGACGGGCCGGCGCTCGACGCCCGTCGAAGTCATCTTGCGGCTGCTGGTCATCAAACACCTCTATGGCTGGAGCTATGAGCAGACCGAGCGGTGGGTCGCCGATAGCCTCGTCTTGCGCGATTTCTGCCGGATTTATTGGCAGCCCGTGCCGGACGACACCACCCTGCTGCGCTGGGCCAATCTGATTCAACCCGCCACCTTGCACGCGCTGCTGGATCATGTGGTGGCGCTGGCCCAGCAACTCAAAGTGACGCGCGGGCGCAAGCTGCGCACCGACGGCACGGTGGTCGAGACCAACATCCATGCACCGACCGACAGCAGCCTGCTCCACGATGGCGTCCGGGTAATCAGCCGCTTGCTCGGTCGGGCCCAGGACTGCCTGGGAGAAACGGCGCAGCAGGTGGGCCAGCTCTTCCGGAATCGCACGCGATCCGCTCGCCGGTTAGCCCAACAAATCATTGATCCTGTGCGCAGCCGCGGCGAACAGGCCGCCGCGCACCGCAAAGCGACCGATGCCCGGTTGGTGAGCGTCGGAGAAGCGATGTTGACCCAAGCGCAGGCCGTGGGGGCGTTGCTCAAGGCGCAGGAACCGGGCGCAGCGCAGAAGCTGGCCGCGCAGTTGGAGCAGTATGGGGAGCGGCGGCAACAGGTCGTGCGCCAGACGCAACGGCGGGTGCTTCCGGGGGAGCAAGGGCCTGCGGGCGAGAAGCTGGTGAGCCTGTTTGAACCCCAGACGGCGGTCATGCGCAAGGGGCCGCTGCCGCAAGCCACGCACTATGGACGGCTGGTCTGGCTAGACGAAGTGGAGGGCGGGATCATCAGCCGCTATGAGGTGCTGACCGGCAACCCGGCCGACAGCGACCAGGTGGCCCCGAGCCTGGCGCACCACCGGCAACTCTTCCAGCGGCCCCCCAAAGTCTTCACGGCGGATCGCGGCTGCTATAGTGAAGCCAACGAAGCGGCGGCGGAAGCGGCCGGGGTGGAGCAGATCTGCCTGCCGAAACCAGGGGCCAAGTCGCCGGAACGGCAGGCGCAGGAACGGCAAGCCTGGTTTGTGCGGGGGCGGAACTGGCGGGCGGGGATTGAAGGGCGCATCGCCGGGCTGAAGAAGCGCCACAAGTTGGATCGCTGTCTCTATCAGGGGACGGCGGGCATGGAACGGTGGGTGGGCTGGGGCGTGATCAGCCACGATCTGTGGCGGATCGCTCAGACAACCGCCAAAACGGCCTAGCCGCTGGCGGCGGGCGGGAGCTATAAGGACCTGGATCGCGCAAACGCAGGCCGCAGCGGGCCGTACAGACGTTTCGCACCACAATCTAGGCTAGGCGCGTGCTGCATACCACGCCAACACCCGTAAGGCGCGCAGCGTGTTCCACCGGCTCGGCCGGCCCTCGCCCTCGTCCAGCGCGACCGGCATTTTGCCGGGGTACTGGTGTTCGAGCGGCCACCGACCGTCGCTGTCGCGCTTCGCCTCGACCAGCGCGATCGCCTCGGCCATGCGCGCCTCCGGCGTGACCCCGGCGCGGCGCAGGTACTCGATGCCCCGCAGCACGTCGTAGTGCCACCAGGTCGGGAAGGCGAAGCGCGTCCACACGGTGTCCCCCTTGCGATCGCGCGCGATCATCGCGCCGGTGGACCGCCGATGGAAGAGCCGGCGCTCGAGGAGATACTCTTGCCCCCGGAGCCGGGCCTCCGTCACCGCCGCGCGGCTCCCGCCGGCCCGTTCGTATTCGAGCAGCCCCTCCAGCACGCAGATCGTGGTGTTGAAGGACGACCGCGTCGAGCCATTGGCGGCCTCACAGTTCCAACCGCCGTCGGGAAGCTGCTCGTTGAGCAGGCGGTCGAGGATGCGCTGGATGTCCTGGCCGAAGTAGGCGCCGCTCGCCGCCACCTGCCCGTTGATACACGGCTCGACCTCGCCCGCGAAGAAAGGATTGCCCGGCCAGTCCTCACCCCGCCAGGTGCCGTCCCAGTCCCATCCGCGCCACGTCACATGGTCACGGACCTGGCCCACCGCCCGCCGCGCCTCCGCGCTCGCGGGATCGAGACCCAGTTCGCGCAGCAGCGTCAGGACATGCATCGTGGAGTCCCAGCCGCGGTTCCAGGCCGCGCCCGCCCACGCCCCAGCGGCGCCCTGGAGGGCGAGCAGTCGCGCGCCCAGGCCCTCGGTGGCGACGCGCGCACGCTCGGCCGCGACCTCCGCCGCAGGTATCCCGAGCAGGTCGCCCAGCACCTGCCAACGGATCGCCGGGTCTGCATCCAGCAGCCACTGGATGACCGCGCTGTTAGGCTGCGGGGCGAGATGTGTAGGGGGATGCGTCGCCATCGGCGGGTGCTCCTTCCTGTGGTTACAAGCCGCTGTTGTCGTCTACCTCGGTGCCTGCGGCGATTAGAGGGTATAGCCTACTATGGGGCCAATGACGGGTAAAAGCGGCAAAGCTCCGTGATTTGAGTATTTGGCTGGCCGGTTACGCCAGATTTTGGCTAGGCGCGGAACGGGTCCCTGTGTTTTTCGCGAGATTGTGATCGCTGTCGCGATCCAGGTTTAGGGCGCTAGCGGGTTGAGTGCAACCGGTTGCCGCCTGGCCCAGAGGAGCAGTCCGATGTAGGCCAGGTCGAAGATACTGCACAGCAGGCCCAGGACCAGGATGAAGGGCGCGTTCTCGTAGACCCCGAACAGGATCGTGGGGGCCAGGGTGCCCAGCCACTTCGCGCCGGCGATGACCAGGCTCTGGCCACGGCTGCCCCGGCGCCCGACGAACATGGCGATGAAGAGGCCGGACATCAGCAGGTTTTGGAGGAAGGCGCTGTACCGCGCGGCCGCCACCCAGTCGAATTGCACGACGAACATCCCCTGGACGATGTAGGCGCTGCTGAAGACGAGCGCGCCCCAGGCGAGGAACAGCGGGCCAGTCACGAACGCGGGTAGCTCACTGCGCCCAAAGCGGAAGAAGGTATAGACGATCAGTAGGTCCGTCAACGCCCAGATAATGTTGACCACGCCCTGCACGGAGAGCGATGTCGTCAAGCCGTGAACCCCGTAGATCGTTTCCCAGGCGATGTTGAGGGCCAGGGCCGCGACCGGCATCGCATACGTTTTGTGCTGGAAGCCGATGCGGATGGACTCGATGTAGACGAGCGTCCAGGCGATACCACTCAGTACCGTGAGGAACAGTTCCATGATCCCTTCCTTCAGGAGAACCTAACGCTTGGGCAATCGGACAGCAAAAGGCTCAAATCACGCAGCTTTGCCGATGTTACCCGCGAATGCGCCGCCCTGATCGACACGACGATACGCCGCGCTGGGGCCCGTCACGGCGCTTCCGTCGCCGTGGCTACGCGGCGGCGCAGCAACGGCTCGGCAATCGCCTGGGCATCCAGCGTGCGCGCGCCGAGAAACGTGCGGAAGCGGGCCAACCCGCGCGCCAGGGCCTCCGCAAAGGCCGCATCGTGGCCGAGCGTCTCATCGTCCAACCATAAGCCCAGGATGACGAACGTGTTGGTCGTGCGGTCCAGTTTGCTGTCGAAGCGCCCCACGAGTCGTTCGCCCCACAACATCGGCAGGGCGTAGTAGCCGAACCGCCGCTGCGGCTCCGGCTTGTAGACCTCCCACACGTAGTCGAAGCCGAATAAGACTTTGGCGCGCCCCCGCGCGCTGACCGGATCGAGCGGGGCCAGAAAGACGACCTCGTCCGTCGTGGTCGTCTCCAGCGGCATCCACGCCGCCGGCACCCGTCCGGCGCTCAACTCGTCGAGGATGGCGGCATCGCTCCCAAGGGCGTAGTGGACCGCCTTCCAGCCGTCCACCCGCACCGCGATGAGGTCGCCGGCGGCCAGCAGCCCCGCGAGCAGGCTGGGCGTGGCGCGATCCGGCTCGCCGCGGCGATACGAATCACTGGTCCGGTTCAGCCGCGACAACCCGGCGAAGCCGACTTCCTTTTGGATCAGGAAGCGGTCGGTGGTGGCCGGGTCGCTGTCGTGGATAAGATGCGCCGGCGCGACCGTTTCCGTGAGGGCGTACACGCGCTCAAAGTTCTCGCGGTGGTGGGTCATGACTTCGCCCGTGTACCACAAGTAATACAAGGCTACGGCGCTGTCCTTGCGGCCCCGATAACTCTGCGTGCGGGTCCGCGTGGCCATCGCGAAGTCGCGGTTGGTCACCGTGCCGCGCGCGTGCAACAGGGCCCGCATTTCGTCGATCGCCGCGGCATGGTCGCGAGCCAGTTGGCGCAGGCGCGAGTCGCCATAGGCGCCATCACGCTCCCGGTGCATGACCACCCGCCAGTGCGGCAGCTCGTCCAGCGGGCGGACGGCTAGCCAGCCCCCCCAATCAAAGAACTGGCGCTGCTGGTAGGCCAGATCCTCCCACAGGCCCGGCGTGTAATCGAGGACGCGACTGTGCAGGGTAATGTCCTGGCTGCGCGCGAGAATTTGCAGGGGGTCGAGTTGGAGATACTCGATCTCGCGCATGGCCTGCGCGGTGCCCGCACTGCCGCGCCAGCGGCGCCCAGGCCACAGGCCCTGTTTGCCGAGGATGAAGCGCCGGGCCGTGTCGAGGGTGAGGGTCAGCATGAGGGCCTCGTGTAGAGACGGGCCGCGAGCCAGGGCCGCGTGCTTCGATTCTAACCAAACGCTGCCATGCGCCCGATACCGAGCGCACACCCGCGCAGCAGGGCTTGGCCCGGACGGTGCAGAGACCCCCAATTCGTGCCTGGCCGACGGGACCTGGGTCTTCCCAACCGCGCCATCCCGGCCCGGAGGCACCAGATAGGCAGCAGCTATCTGGCGCATTGTAGCATTTCGCGAAGATCCGAGCAAGAGGCGATGAGGAGCGCGGGCTGGTGTACCCTGGCGGCCCGTCCCGCGCAAGCGTGCGCTTGCGCGCGCCGGACCCGCCAGGGTGAGGGGAGGAGGTGAATGATGGTCCCGATCGGGCCAGGCCTGGTCGGCTAGCGACAAGGAGGCTCCTGATGATTACTACGACTCTCGCGCCTGCGCCTGCTCATGCCCCACTGGCCCCGGCGCGGCCCCAGCCGGACCCGGCGGCGGCGCGCCGCCATCCGCCGCCCCCTGGTTCCTCATTGGCCCCGGCCGTGGAGCGCGCGCTCGGCCAGCAGCTGGCCGCCGGGCGGCAGGCCCAGGCCCGCCTGCGGACGCTACGGGATGCGGGGCAACCGATCCCGGCGGCCACGGGCGCACGGCTGCTGGCCCAGATGCAGGTCGCGCGGCAGGCGCGCGCCCGCCTGATCACCGCCTGTGCCCCCCTGGTGGCGGCCCTGGCGACCCAGTACAGCACCTACGGGGTGCCCTACGAAGATCTCCTCCAAGAGGGCTGGTTGGGGGTCGTCCAGGCCATCGGCAGCTTCGACCCGGCCAAGGGGCCGCATTTCAGCCACCATGCCCGGTGGGGCGCGCGCAAAGCCATCCTGGGCACGCTGACCCAGCGCAGCCGGCTGGTCCGCTTGCCGGCGGGCGTGGTAGAGGTGATCCGCCAGATCACGACGGCCCGGCACCAGTGGGCGCAGACCGAGGGCGCGCCGCCCGGTATCGCGGACCTGGCGCAAATGACCGGGCTGCCCCCCGCGCGGGTGCGGCAGGTGGTGGGCCTCATGGACCCGCCGCTCTCCCTGGATGCCCCCGGCGGCACCGCCGGCGAGCAGAGCCTGGGCGAAGGGGTCGCCGATCCGCCGCACGCCAGCCCGAAAACCGTGGGCCTGGCCGCGGTGCAGCGCCAGGAACTGCTGGTCGCCCTGGCCGGGTTGGATCCGCTGGCCGGCCAGGTAGTAGCCCGGCGCTACGGTCTGGCCGACGGCGTGCCCTACACCCTCGACGAGGTGGCGACCGTGTTGCGGCTGCCGGAAGCTGAGGTCCGCGCGCTCGAAACCGCCGCGCTGGAGACGCTGCGCGCCACGCTTACCGTCGCGCCGGCTGCGGCTCTGGCCGCCTGATTACCCTTCGTCTATTCCCCCACGAAAGGAGGAGGCCGGGATCGGCTGCGCCCGCAGCGGTCCCGGCTGGCATGCCATGCGTTCCTTGCTTCCCTTTACTTCCCTGCGGCGCGCCGGCCTGCTGGTGCTCCTGCTCACTACCCTCGCGCCTGATTCGGGCGTACCGGCCCACGCCCGCCGCCCGCTACCCTCAATCGCGCCGCGTGTTGCGCCCTTCCTCGCCCCAGATGGCGCGCTGGTCTATGGGCTGCCTCGCCAGCCGATCCACCTTTGGCAGCATAATCCGGCCCTAGATGCCCACGCGAACCCGCGCGGCTGCGGCGCGTTCTCCACCGCGATGGCCCTGTCGGTCTACGACCCGGCGCGCTACGGCCGCTATAGCGCGGCGCGCGCCCTGTTTGCGCAGATGGCCCAGGTGCCGGTCTTTGGCGGGACATTCGAGAACCAGAACGCCGTCGTCGCGGGCCAGGCCGGGTTTATGGCCCTTAACCGTGACCACGGGACGGTCGCCGAGCTGGTCGCCGCAGTGGACCTGGGCGCGCCGGTGATCCTACTGATCGCGCAGCGGTGCGTAGCACATCGACCCCAACTTTCTCGGCATCGGCCAGCACGATGTGCTGCTGGTGGGCTACCGCGCCGGGGCGGACGGCCAGGTGCGCGATCTCCTGATCGACAACCCCGCCCAGGCGGCGGCGACCCGCCCGGAGGCCCCGGCGGAACCGGGCAACCAGGTAATCCCGATCTCGGACCTCCCGGCCCGCTGGACCGGCATCTCTTCACCCCGATCTTCGCTTCGCCGGCCGTAGCGCGGGCCTGGCAGGCCCAGGTCGGGCGCTAGAGGAGGTATCTCCTGATGAACCAGGCTTTTTATACCTTCCTGCTTGCCTATTGGCAGTATAGCTGGTTGCGCTGGCTCCTCGTGCTGACGGGGTTGGCGATCCTGCTGCTCATCCTCTGGTAGCACGCGGGCGATCTCCACTTCCAACCGGGGAGCGGAGCGGCTAACGCGCGGCTGTAAAGACTACTCGTAGGAGGTGCTCATGATCATCGAGTTTCGTGGCTGGCGCTGCCGGGTGGCCCGGCTCCGCTACCCCAACGGGCGGATCGCGCTTCAATTGCTGACGGCCGACGAAGACGCGGCGCCGGTGGCGACGGCCACCGTGAATGTCCCCGAGGTTCCGCTGGCGGCGGATGAAGTGTTAATCAAGGACTATGCCGAGAACACGGGTATCCTCGCGGTACTGGTGCAGGTGGGGATCGTCGCGCCGACCGGGCGGGTCGTGCCGGTCGGGTTTGTCCAGGCCCCGGTCTGCCGGCTCCTGATCGATCTGCCGGTCGAATCCGGCCCTCATCCCGCGCCCGGCCAGGCGTAATCCCGCGCCCCCTAATTACACGCCCCTATCGTTCGACAGCCCCCGGATCTCGATCGCTCTCCTCAGCAGGGGAGGGGACGAATACCCCCGGCGGGCGGCGCTCGTCAAGCCCACCAGTCAGCGACCGTCGGGGCAACCTGACGGCCGGGGGAGTCCGCTCTCCCGGCCCGCGCTGACCAGCCTCAGTCCGCAAGGGCTACGTGCCCAGAGTCATGACACCCAGGGGTGCTTCACCAGCTCCTGGCTCTGTCGCTTGGTTTCATGAGCGCCGGGGCAAAGCGCGAAGGAGCCGGGCCCGACAAGCTCTCGGCACATTGGCGAGGTGAGCATTACCCCCGCGAGGGGAGGCCCGCCAGGGCACAGGAGTACAACTTATGAGCCATGTGTTTGTTCTTGATACGCATCACCAACCGCTCAACCCGGTGCATCCCGGCCGGGCGCGGGCGCTGCTCAAAGAAGGCAAAGCCGCAGTCTATCGCATCCACCCGTTCACGATCATCCTCAAGCAGGCGGTGCCTACGCCGACCCTGGAGCCGTTGCGGCTCAAACTCGATCCGGGCAGCCGTACCACCGGCATCGTGCTGCTGAACGATGTCACCGGAACGGTCCTCTGGGCGGCAGAACTGCACCATCGTGGTACACCGGTCAAAGCTGCCCTGGACCGGCGGCAGTGAACACCACGCGCTGGTTCCTCTACCAGGCGCTCCAGGCCAACGCGCTGCCCATCGAAACTGGCAGCGGGGGACTGACCAAATTCAATCGCACACAGCGCGGCTTGCCGAAGACGCACTGGTTGGACGCGGCGTGTGTAGGGAGGAGCACACCGAACCCGTTGCGCGTGACCGGAGTGCAACCACTGTCCATCTCACAACACGAGGAAGCAGCTGCTGCGCAGCCTTGATGTGTAACGCCCCGATCCCAGCGGGGCGCTACATATGCGGCGCTATGGTCTCTTTTCGGCACCGTTGCCCTCCAACCCAGAGATGTTAGCGGCAGAGGCGGCGCACTCGCCTGCTGCCCAACTCTGCCGCTAAGCCGGCGCGCACTCCTCCGCCGCTCCCCGCGCTGGCGGGGGATCGGTGGTGCTTAGAAGGGATACACGGTCGCGTCGTCCAGGCCGATGTAATCCACGACCTGGCCCGCCCGCAGCGTCCAGATGTGGACCAGCAGCGTCTCGTAGGGCTGGCCCGTTTGCCGCACCACGCCCTTCCAGTTGATGAGGACCACCACCTTGTCGCCCTGCGCGATCATCTCGTAGGGCTCGAAGCCCCGCACCTCGACCGCCTCATTGATCGCCTTGAGGAACGCGCCGATCTCGGCATGGCCCCGGCAGGGCTGCCCCCACTGGCCGGGGAAGTGCCCTTTGCCATAGGGATTGACCCAGGTGGCATCCGGGGCGATCTCGGCCAGCACCGCCGGCACGTCCCCCCGCCCAAACGCTTCGTAGAGCCGGCGAATCACCGCCATATTCTGTTCGACCGTTGCCGTTTCTGCGGTTTGCATCTTGCACCTCCGTTGGTAGATCCGTTGCCACTCCGCTCTTGCCCCAGCGCCGGCCGCCTGGCGCCGGAATCGGGTCTACCGGCGGCGCGGCCCTGGCCGCAAGAAGCATGAGCTAACTCTACCAGGAGACCACCCGCCGGGGATGGGCAGAAATGCGTAGATCCGGGCGCGGTGCTGCGTATTTTCCGGTTAAGGATGCGGTGCGCGCAAGCCGCGCTGCACGGCCCAGGTGGCGATCTGGGCGCGGGAGGTGAAGTTCAGTTTGGCGAGGATATTTTCGACGTGCTTGGCAACCGTGCGTTCGCTGAGGGTTAAGGCGGCGGCAATGGCCCGGTTTGATTTGCCGGCGGCGACGAGGGCGGCAATTTCGGCTTCTCTGGCCGTCAACCCGGCCAACGCCCGTTTCGCCACCCGCCGGGGGGAGGGATGATAATGCCGCTGGATCAGCGCCGTGGTGCGTTGCGCGAACGCCGCGCTCTGTTGGGGATCGCCTAGGCGCGCCGCGATCCCGCTGACGATCTCCTGGGCGCGGGCGAACGCCGCCTCCGCCCGGTCATGGTGCCGCTGCGCCTGATAACACCGGCCCAGACTGACCAGGATCCGCCAGCACCGGGGCAGCAGCCCCCCCCGCTGCGCCGCCTGCTCGGCGGCTACCAGGGTGGTTTCGGCGGCGGCTACCTGCCCCATCTGCCGCAGCGCGTCGCCCTGCAAATGCGCCAGACGCGGAATGGGGTCGCCGGCCGGGTTCGGCGGGCCAATGAGCCGTTCCAGGATGTCCAGCGCGGCTTCGGGCTGGTGCCGGGCGAGCGCCAGTTCCGCCTGCGCGCACCACACCAGGCGCTGGCTGGTGCTCTGCATCGGTAGGTCCGGGGTTAAGACCTGGGCCAGCACCTGTTCCGCCTGGTCAAACTCCTGGCCGGCGACATAGGTCGATGCCAGGTGGCCGGCGACCATCCGCAGTAAGAGTGGGGCGTGCAGTTCCTGGCCGAGCTGGAAAACGGCTTCATGGTACGTGCGCGCTTCGTCCCAGGCGAGCAGATCCCGATACAGGGCGCCGAGAACCAGTTGCGCCGCGCCGGCCCACTGGAGATGCTCAATTTCGCGCGCAATGGTCAGCCCCAGGTGGGTTAAACGCAAGGCCGGTTCATAGTCCCCGCGCGGCCCCAGGCCGAACCCGCAATAGATCGCCGCCGCGGCCTCACCGGCCCGCCAGCCGATCTTGCGGGCGGCGGCGAGGGCTTCGGCCCCTTCCGCCGCGCAGGTCTCCAAGCTCACCGGAGGGCAGGCGAAGGTATCGAGATTGTAGCTGGCGCCGCGCATAGCCATTACTGCCAGGCTGGCCGACAGGCCCGCCGGATCCTCAAGCTGTCGAAACAACCGGACGCCCCGCGCATAGTATTCGGTACCCGCGCCCATCTCGCCCAGGTAATAGCTGGTCAGGCCGAGTAAATCCAATGCTTCGGCCTGCCCGCGTAAATCGTGCAACTGCTCGGCGATGGCCAGTGCCTGGTGGTGGTAGGCCCGCCCCTGGTCGAGGTGATCAGCATGGAGATGCCAGTTGCCGACGCGATTGAGGGTTTGGGCCACGAGCGGGCGGGCCTCCACCGTGCGCGCCAGTTCCAGCGCCTGGGCAAAATACGCGCCCGCCTGCGCAAAATCCCGTTCGGTCCACAGCCAGCCCAGATCCGACCAGCCCTGCCAGGCCGCTGCTGGGTCGTGCGTCTCCTGCGCGACGGTGATCATCTGCATGTAGTCGGCCCGCGCGGCCTCAAAATTCCCCACCCGCTCGTGCATCTGGCCGCGAGCGCGCAACAGGGCCGGCGTGGGCGCCTGCCCGGCGCGTTCGAGTGCCGCCAGGGCCCCGCTGTAGTGCTCCAACGCGGCACTGGGCGCATATAATCGTTGCGCCCACTCGGCAGCCTGCCAGGAGTAGGTATAGGCTTTGTCCCATAGTTCAGCCTGATAATAGTGGTAAGCAATATCGCCCAGATAGGGCGCTTCGTGCTCATAGAGCTGTTCCAGGGCCGCCCCGATGGTGCGGTGCAAATTCCGCCGTTCGCGCAGCAACAGGTCGTTGTAGATGGCCTGTCGGGTCAGCGCGTGGCGAAAGGTGAACTGATCGGCGCTTGTTTCCATGACCAGTTGGGCGTCGCGCAATTCGCGCATGATCGGCAGGAGATCCCTTTCGGGCAGGCTGGCCAGGTGTTGCAGCAGCGCGAAATCAAACCGCCGCCCGGCCACGGCGGCCAGGGACAGGACCTCGCGCGCCGGGGCGGTCAGACGGCTTAGGCGCTGGCGCAGATTGAGCTGGATCGTGGTCGGGAGATGCCGCTCGAACAGCGGTTTGAAGCGCCATTGGTGATCCAGGAGGTACAGATCGCCGCCCACGACCAGCGATTTCAGGATCTCCTCCACGAAGAAAGGATTGCCGTCGCTCAGGCTGTGGATCAGTTCGCTAAACCGCTGCCGGGCGGTAAATGCCTCCGGGAAGATGGCCCCGACCATCGCGCCGACGCTGTCGACCGCCAGCCGCTGCAGGTGCAGTTCGGCGGCGAGACGCTCCCGGTTGAGTTGCACCAGGAATTGGGCCAGGCCGGGGCCGATCTCGTCAGCACGGTACGTCAGCACGAGCAGTATCCGCTGCTCCTTCACCCGGCGGGCAAAGGCGTGCAGAAACTCCAGGCTGGCATCGTCGCCCCAGTGGACATCTTCGATGATGATCAGCAGCCCGCTGGGCACCGCGAACCGGCCCAGGAGTTGGGCCAGGGCCTGGTGCAAATCCCGCTTGGCCTGCTCGCTATCCGCCACCGGGGCGGGAAGATCAGGGAAGGCACCGGCCAATTCCGGCAGCAGTTGCCTAAGCGGGGCGACCTCGGCGATGGCGGCGCTCCCGTCTGCCGGAGGCGCTGCCGCCAGATACGCGCGTAGCAGATCGGTAATGGGCGCATAAGGCACGGTCTGATCGGCTTCAAAGCAGGTGCCCTGGACGACGACCGGCGCGATGGGCGGCAGCGGGGCTTGCAGTTCCTGCACCAGGCGGGACTTACCGATGCCCGCCTCGCCGCTGATCAAAGCGACCTGGCCCTGGCCCATCTGCGCCAGATCGAGCAAGCGGCGGAGAGTTTGGACCGGCTGGTCGCGCCCGACCATGATCGGGCAGATAAGCGTGGGATCCGCCAGGTCGGTCATAGCAAGCTCCTTCCTATCGGGTGAACCCTGTTTCCGTCTTCATTATACCAACTGCGGGCGTGCTGTAGGTTAGATAGGCCCAGCCAGCACGATTCCGGTATAAGACTGCCGCTTACTTCAGCAGGAGAGGGAATACCCCCGGACGGGCGGCGCCGTCAAGCCGCACGGCTTGACCGCTTGCCCGTCGGAGGGTAGGAGAAAGGCAGATCGAACGAGTGGGATCAGCGAACGGCGCTGATCCTGGTGTTTCATGTACTCACTGAACAGGAGGTAACGACAATGGCTAATCGCACGCAGACCCAGCAGACCCCCGTCGCCAAGCCACAGGCGCAGCGGCAGCCCGCCCCCCAACCGCCGGCGCCGGCCCCGGTCGAGCGCACCGGCAGCGGCGAGCGCGGACTCAACAAGTGTCTGGTGCGCCGCTAAACGCGGGTGTGTATTGCTTCTACAGGAAGCTGGTACTGGAAGGAAAGTACCAGGGTCAACCACGCCACCTGGCGGGGAAACCCAAAGGGGAAAATCGCATCGTGGTAAAGCGGAGACTTGCCTAGTCGCGCTGGCAACGTGCTCCGCAAGACCCGTGTCCTATGGCTAAGGCTACACTGCTTGAACCCTAATCCTGACTCAGAGTATCGGTTCTCTCTGCGGAAAGCGACTGACAACCGCAGTCCCGGTCTACGCACGCTGTCAAGAGGCAGCAGCGATGGTAACCTTCCGACCGGGAGTGAGCACGCAAAGGGCGTGAATAAAGGGATGAGTGGGGGGCCTACGGGACGCTCGATACGTACACACTTGACGGATTGCGGGATGGCCTACGGCCCGCGAGGGCTACGGTCACGGAACTCCCATAGTAGTCAGCGGTGGGAAACCCATTGACGGTGGGCCGCAAGGCTCAAGCCCACTACAAGGCAAGCCGCAAGACTGGGCCGGAGGCGAAGGGGAGTAGGTAGCTCGACAACTAGAAAGTAGAGGTGCGCGTGATGCGTGAAGCCGACACCATTCTAGAAGTCATCCGCGAGCGCGGCAGGCAAGGCTTGCCCCTGGAACGGGTGTACCGCTTACTGTTCAATCAGGAACTCTACCTGCGGGCCTATGCGCGCTTGTATCGCAACAAGGGCGCCATGACCCCTGGTAGCACCCCGGAAACCGTGGACGGCATGACGCTGGGGAAAATCGCGGCGCTCATTGACGCCTTACGCCAGGAGCGATACCGCTGGACCCCGGTGCGACGGACGCAGATACCCAAAGCTAACGGCAAACTGCGCCCGCTCGGCCTACCGTCTTGGTCGGATAAGCTGCTTCAGGAAGTAATGCGCAGCCTGTTGGAAGCGTATTACGAACCGCAGTTTAGCAACCACTCGCACGGCTTCCGGCCCGGTCGGGGCTGCCATACGGCCCTAAACACCGTACAACAGACCTGGACGGGAACCCGGTGGTTCATCGAGGGGGACATCGCCCAGTATTATGACAACATCAACCATGAGGTGTTGCTCACAATCCTGAGCGAGAAAATCCACGATGGGCGGTTCCTGCGGCTCCTGCGGGAGCTACTGGAAGCAGGCTACTTGGAAGATTGGAAGTTCCATCACACCTACAGCGGAGTCCCGCAAGGGGGTGTGCTGAGTCCGCTCCTTTCCAATGTCTACCTGAACCAGTTTGACCAGTGGGTGGAAACAACACTCATTCCAGCGAACACACGGGGCACCCGGCAGAAAACCAACCCGGCTTATCAGCGGATAGGGGGCCAGCTACGGAGAATGCGCAAGAAGGGGCAAAAGGAGGGCGTGAAGGAGCTAATCAAACAGCGCCGTAAGCTCCCCACCAATGACCCGACAAACCCAGACTACCGGCGCTTGTTCTACACCCGCTATGCTGATGATTTTCTGCTGGGTTATGTTGGTACTCGTGCTGAAGCTGAAGAAATCAAGCGCCAAATCAAAGAGTGGCTGGCGGAACATCTCCACCTGACACTCGCTGAGGAGAAAACGCTGATCACCCACGCCACGACCCAGGCGGCGCGGTTCCTCAGCTACGACATTTCCACCCGGCACGCCGATGATTGGCTCGACAAACAAAAACGCCGTGCCTTGAACGGCTTAATCCGGTTGGCAGTACCAGCAAGCGTGGTCGAAGCGAAATGCCGCCGATATTGCAAGAAGGGCAAGGTTCACCACCGGCCCGAACTGCTGACGGAGAGTGACTACACGATAGTCATGAACTATCAGCAGCAATATCGGGGGATCGTGCAATACTATCAGTTGGCCCACAATGTCGCCTGGTTTAACAGGCTACATTGGTTCATGCAAGGCTCGTTAGCCAAAACCTTAGCGGCTAAACACAAATCAACGATGATGAAGCAACTAAGGCGGCTCAAAACCACGACGACAGACCCACACACGGGCACACGCCTGAAGTGTTTAGAAGTCCGAGTGGAGCGAGAAGGCAAAGCCCCACTGATTGCGCGGTTTGGAGGGATTTCGCTGGTACGCCGGCCCCAGGCAAGCGTCACCGACCAGTTACCCGTGGAACGGTACAGACGCACGGAACTGCTCCAACGGTTCTTGGCGGACGAATGCGAACTGTGTGGGTCACAGGAGAATGTGGAAGTGCATCACATTCGCAAACTCGCAGACCTGAACACGACGGGACGGAAGGAGAAACCACTGTGGGTACAACGCATGGTCGAACGCCAGCGCAAAACCCTGGTGGTCTGCCAGGAATGCCATGAGGCAATCCATGCCGGGAAACCAACCCGGCAGCGGGCAAGGAAATGAGCTACTGGAGAGCCGGGTGATGCGAAAGTGTCAAGCCCGGTTCGGAGGGGGGCCGACGGAAAAGGGGCGCAAGCCACCTCGCTGGCGGCCTACCCTACTTCATCGGGCGGCTGGGCAGCGATCCCGAGATGCGGATCACCCCGGCGGGGATCGCGGTGACGACGGTCAGCCTGGCGGTCAAGAGCTACCCGACGGCGCCGGCGCCGGACTGGATCAAGCTGCGGTTCTGGCGGGGGGCAGCCGAAACTGTGAACCAGTACGCGCGACGGGGCAGCAAGCTGCACGTCGAGGGCAAGCTGCGGGTGAGTAGCTTCGTCGGGCCGGATGGGGTGAAGCGCACCGTCTCCGTCATCGACGTGGACGAGTTCCTGTTCCTGGGCGATCCGGCCCCCCGGGCGAACGGGGCGGCGGCCGCCGGCGAGCTGGACGGGGCCGACCTGGCGGGCCTGGACGAGATCGTCTAGCCGCGGGTAATAGCTACCTGGGGGTCGGGCGAGTCGCTGCTCGCCCGGCTCCTCGGCTGCTGCCCATCGGCACGACGTATTCTGCCAGATAGGATTATGGCCCCTGTTGCGCCCCGTTCCCGGAGGTGCGGATGGCGCGGGCTCCGTGGCGAGGTGTCGGCCTACCGATCCCCAGCCGGGGCCCTCCGCAGGGTGCCGCTGGCCACCAGCAGCGGGGAGTTACACGGGAGGAAAAAGAACAGGAAACGGCGGGCAACGAGGACCGCTGCGCTATAGGCCAGGGTGGCGGCCGGGACGCGGGGTGGGATAGGGGAGTGCAGCGAGTTGCTGCCTGACGAGGGTCCGGGTTAATCCTGCGGCCAGGGCCAGCGGCGTTGGCGCGGCCGGCGGCGCGGCTGCCCCTGCTGGCGGATCGTGGCGACCTGGGCGGCGTGGGCCGGCGCCTCCGGCTGCCCGGTGGCCCGCTCCCAGTCGACCCGGACCTGCATCCGCGCGGCCGCCTCCTGAAATTGTCCCTGCTGCGCCAGCAGCAGCCCCAGGTCCCAACTGATCGCGGCCGCCGTGGCCTCGGCCGCGTGCGCCTGCGCGCAATGCAACGCTTGCTCATAATAGTCCTGGGCGGGCAGGAACTGACCCTGTTGGGCGCAAATCTGCCCCAAGCGGGCGAGGGCCATGGCCTCGCCTGTGGGGTTGCCCAGCGTCTGCATCAGCGCCAGCACCTGTTCATAGGTCGCTTGTGCGGCGGCGGCATCCCCCTGCCGCAAATAGACCTCGCCCAGGTTGCCCAGCGCCGCCCCTTCACTCAGCGGGTCGCGGTGCGCCCGCGCCAGGTCGCGCCATTCGTGCAGGCACCGCTGCGCCGCCGGCAAGTCGTCCATCGCGGTGTAGGCGGTGCCCAGGTGACCGAGCAACCGCCCGGCGGCGGCACCCTCGCCCAGGCGGTGGGCGGCCGCGATCGCCGCCTGGAGCAGAGGAATGTAGTTCGTGCGCGGCGCATACCGATGGTCGCCGAGCATGGCCGTCGCCTCGGCGTAGCGCACCACGAGGCGGTCGTTCGCGGCGCTGTCGGGCGGCTGCGCCCGGGCCCAGGCCCACCCGCTATCGATGTGCGCCCGCTCCTGGTCGAAGAGGACCAAGCCCGCGACCAGATCGCTGGCCGCCCGCGTGTCCGCCTCGTCAGCGACCGTCGCATAATAGGCGGCGTGCCGGGCGCGGGCGGCCGCCGTGGCGGGCGCATCCAGGTGCGCGGCCGCCCAGGCATGCACCAGGGGGTGGAGCTCATAGCGGTCGCGGCCGGGGTCATAGCCCAGCAGGGCGCGGCGCTGGAGGGTGTCGAGCAGGGCCGTGATCGCCGCCGGTTCCTGATCCGGCGGTCCCGCGAGGACCATCTGCGCCGCGACGGGCGGGAAGGGGGCGGGGAACACGCTGAGTTGGGCCAGCCCCTGCTGGACCGAGGCGGGGAGGGTGGCGTAACTGCGCGCCAACGCGGCCTGGATGGCCGCCGGGCCGTCGGCCGCGGCGGCTACCGCCCCCTGCGGAGCGGGGGCGGTAGCCGGCAGGGACGGGAAGGGGGCGGCCGGGTCGGGGGGCGACTCGGCCAGCAGCGCCGCGCCCACCCGCAGCGCCAGGGGCAGGCCCGCACAGCGGGCCACTAGGCCGGGCGCCGCGGCGTCCTGGGATGGGGAGAACTGCTGGACCAGGCGGACGGCGTCCGCGTCGGGCAAGGGGCCGAGATCGTGGGGCGTCGCTCCCGCGAGCGTGAGGCCGGGCCGCCCCGTTACCAGGAGCGCGCTGCCGGGCGGGGGGACCAGGGGCGTGACTTGTGCCGCGGTCGCTGCGTCCAGGGCCAGGATCAGGACCCGCTGGCCGGCCAGCAGCTGGTGGTAGAAGGCGACGAGCTCCGGCAGGGCCGTGGGGAGGGTCGCGCCGGGCGCGCAGGTCTGGATGACGGTCTGTACCGCCCGTTCGGCGGACAGGGGCTCGGGGTGCAGGCCCTGCAAATCGACCACGATCTGAGCGGCGGGATAGGCTCCCTCCAGCGCCGCCGCTGCGGCATAGGCCAGTTCCCGCTTCCCGCTGCCCGGTTGGCCACGCATGAGGGCCACCTGCGCTGGCCCCCGGGCAGGAGCGAGCACGGCCACCAGGGACGCCAGTTCGGGGGACCGGCCGGTAAACTCGGCTACGGGCGGCCGGAGCTGGGACAGCCGGCGCTGGACCAGGGGAACGGGGGGGGACGGCGCCGGCTGGGCCGCGATCACGCGCAGGGTGGCGCGATGCGCGGCGGCCTCGGGATGGGCGCTGGCCTCCTCTCCTGCGCCAGGGCCAGGGCGTGTTCGCCGCTGGCGAGCGCAGCGGCTAGGGCGCCCAACTCCCGGTCGACCACGCCGAGGTTGATCAGCGAGTCGCATTCGCCGGCGCGATCGCGCAGGTGGCGGGCCAGGGGTAGGCTGCGCTCAAAAGCGGCGCGCGCCGCGGCCCAGGCGCCCTGGCTCATGGCGAGCAAGCCGCGGTTCCCCCAGGTGCTGGCGATGGCCGCGGGATCCCCTAGCGTTTCGGCCAGCGCCAGCAGCTCGTCGTAGTACCGCTGCGCCGCGCTGGGCTGCCCCAGATCGGTATGGAGGTCGCCGAGGCTGCTGAGCGCCGCCATGATCTGGGCCGGGCGGTCAAGCGTGCGCGCCAGGGCGAGTTGCTGCTCCCGGTACGGCAGCGCGCGGGCCCCTTGCTGGCTGGCCAGGCAGATGTCCCCCAGACGGGTTAGCAGATCATACGCGGCTGGGAGATCGTCGGACGTCAGCGCCAGCGCCTGCTCCAGATAGGGGATCGCCGTTTCGGGCGGGCCCTGGAGGGTGCTAACCAGGGCAAGGTTGTGTAAGATAAGACGTTCGCCGGCGCGATCCCCGAGCGCCTGCAGCAGGGTCAGGGCCTCGGTGAAAAAGGCCTGGGCCGGCGGAAAGTGGCCCTGGTTGGCCGCGGCCTGCCCCAGGGCGTCAAGCAGCCCGGCTTCGGCGCGGCGCTGCCCCAGGGCGTGGGCCAGGGTGCGGGCCTGTTCCCAACAGGCGATGGCCTCGTCGAACTCGGCTAGCGCCTGGTGTAATTGGCCGAGTTCGACGAGCGCTTGCCCCTCGGCGGCCTGGTCGCCCCGGGCGCGGGCCGCGTGCAGATCCTGCTCTCGCCGGGTCATGGCCGGCCGGAGGTCCACGCGGGAGGCCGGAGCAGCAGGGGAGTCGGTCATGGGTGCCTCCAGGTCGGGGGTCAGGTGCTGCCAGAAAGTCGCAGTGGCCAGCATTATAGCACACACGGATACAAGGCGGGGCCTGGTAGTCTCTGCGACATATCCCAGCATACACACCATACACACCTGGTATCTGCGACCACCGGACCCGCGATAGGGGACGAGGGTGGTCCGGCCCGCCGGGGGTGGGGGGCGCCAGCCCAGCGAGAACCGGCCAACGCGCCAACCCCGCGGCGAGGATCGACAGGTAGCCGATTTTGGCGATCTGGCCGCGCGTAGCGTTGTTCCCGGACAGGAAGTAGGGCCGGTTGGTCGGCGGCACACACGGTCCGGCCGGCGGGCTGCCGCAAGTATAGCCGCTGAGGACCCCGCGGGAGACCGCCGTCTCCACGAAGCTGTAGAAGGCGCTGCCCGGCAGCACGTCCTCGAAGGTGCGGTTGGCCGGGTTGAGCAGCGGCCAACCGGCCGCCACCACGTCGATTTTGCTCAACTGGCCGCGCGTGACGTAGGCGTAGGGCAAGAAGTAGGGCCGGTTGAGCGGCGGCACGCACGGTCCGACGGGAGCCTGGCCGCAGGTATAGCCCGATACGATGGCGTAGGCGGCCGCCGTCTCCACGTAGACGACGAAGGGATTGCTCGGCGGTACGTCCTCGAAGGTGTAGGCCCCTCCCGGCGGCGTGCTGAGCGGCTTGTTGAAACCCAGGACAATGATCTTGACCATCTGGGAGCGCGTGGTGTTGTTGAAGGGCCTGAACGTGCCGTCGGCATAGCCGCTGATGACCCCATGGCAGTAGAGGTACTGCACCGGCACGTAGAAGTAGTCGATTGGGTGGACGTCGGAGAAGTTGATCGTGCAAGGGGGGGGGCTTGGCCCTGGCGTCTGCGTCGGCGGCACGCTGGTGTACGTCGGAACGGGCGTCGCACTCGGACCGCCAGGCGTTTGCGTCGGCGGCACCGGCGTAGCACTCGGCGTGCTGGTCGGCGTGGCCGTCTGCGCGCCGGGCGTCGGCGTGGGGGTAAGCGTCGGCGTCGGCGTCGTGGTGCGTGTCAGCGTCGGCAACGGGGTGAGCCTCGGCGTGGGCGTCGGCGGCGGGGCGCAGCTATTCAGCAGCACGGCTACGTCGTCGTCGCCGCTGTTCACGGCCAGCAGGTCGGCGCTGCCGTCGCGGTTGAAGTCGGCCACGGCCACCGCGACGGGCTGGATGCCGATGGCGAAGCTGGTGGCCGGGCCGAAGCCGCCGCTGCCGTTGCCCAGCAGCACCCACACGGTGGTGGTGTTGAAGGTCACGACGGCCAGGTCGAGGATGCCGTTGTGGGTGAAGTCGCCCGCCGCTACCGCGCGTGGGGTGCCGCCCACGCCGAAGTTGGTCGGCCCGCTGAAGCCGCCACTGCCGTTGCCCAGCAGTATCGACACGCTCTGGGAGTAGAAGTTCGCTACGGCCAGGTCGCGGTTGCCATCGCGGTTGAAGTCGCCCACCGCTATCGAGGTGGGGCCGGAGCCCACCGGGAAGTTGGTGGGCGCGCCGAAGCCGCCGCTACCGTTGCCCAAAAGGACCGATACAGTGATGGAGCCACCATTGGCCACAGCCAGGTCGAGGATGCCGTCGCGGTTGAAGTCGCCGACCACTACCGACCAGGGGCCGCTGCCCACAGGGAAGTTCGTGGCCGCGCCGAAAGTGCCGTCGCCGTTGCCCAAAAGAATCGACACGTTGTTGGCGCTGTTGTTCGCCACGGCCAGGTCGAGGATGCCGTCGCGGTTGAAGTCGCCCACGGCTACCGAGCGGGGTTCGGTGCCCACCGGGAAGTTGGTGGGCGCGCCGAAGCCGCCGCTGCCATCCCCCAGCAGCACCGACACGGTGTTGGAGTAGAAGTTCGCCACGACCAGATCGAGGTTGCCGTCGCGGTTGAAGTCGCCCACGGCTACCGAGCTGGGTTCGGTGCCCACGAAGTAGTTGGTGGCCGGCCCGAAGCCGCCGCTGCCGGTGCCCAGCAGCACCGAGACGTTGGCGGAGTCATAGTTCGCCACGGCCAGGTCGAGGATGCCGTCGCGGTTGAAGTCGCCCACGGCGACCGCAGGGGGGTTGGTGCCCACGCCGTAGGGGCTGGCCGCGCCGAAGCCGGGCGCGGCGCAGGCGACGTTGCAGCCGTTGAGCAGCACCGAGACGTTGTTGGCACCGTTATAGTTCGCCGTGATCAGATCGGGGCTGCCGTCGCGATTGAAGTCGCCCACGGCCAGCGACCGAGGGCTAGAGGCCACGGGGAAGTTGGTGGCCGCGCCGAAGCCGCCGCTGCCGTTGCCCAAAAGCACCGACACGTTGTTGGAACTACCGTTCGCTGTAACCAGGTCGAGACTGCCGTCGTGGTTGAAGTCGGCCACCGCCACCGCGATGGGGCTGCTGCCCACGGCGAAGTTGGTAGGGGGGCCGAAGCCGCCGCTGCCGTTGCCTAGCAGCACCGACACGGTGTTGGCACCGGCGTTCGCCGTGACCAGGTCGAGGCTGCCGTCGCCGTTGAAGTCGCCCACCGCCACCGCATAGGGGAGGGTGCCCACGGGGAAGTTGGTGGCCGGCCCGAAGCCGCCGCTGCCGTTGCCCAGCAGCACCGACACGTTGTTGGAATTATCGTTCGCCGTAACCAGGTCGAGGTTGCCGTCGCGGTTGAAGTCGCCCACGGCCACCGCCAGGGGCGCGGTGCCCACGGCGAAGTTGGTGGGGGAGCCGAAGCCGCCGCTGCCGTTGCCCAAGAGCACCGACACGGTGTTGGCGCCGTTGTTCGCCACGGCCAGGTCGAGGCTGCCGTCGCGGTTGAAATCCCCCACCGCTACCGCGACGGGGTAGGCGCCCACGGGGAAGCTGGTGGGCGGGCCGAAGCCGCCGCTGCCGTTGCCCAGCAGCACCGACACGCTGCCGGCGTTGTAGTTCGCTGTAACCAGGTCGAGGTTGCCGTCGCGGTTGAAATCCCCCACCGCTACCGCGCCGGGTCCGGTGCCCAGGGCGAAGTTGGTGGGGGGGCCGAAGCCGCCGCTGCCGTTGCCCAGCAGCACCGACACGTTGTTGGCGCCGTAGTTGGCCGTCACCAGGTCGGGGCTGCCGTCACGGTTGAAGTCGCCTACCGCTACCGATTGGGGGTTGTTGCCCACGGCGAAGTTGGTGGCCGGCCCGAAGATCGGGGTGGGGCAGAACGTGGCCGGCGCGGCCGGGGGTGCCTGGGCGGGCGGCGCATTGTCCCGCCGCGCGCCGATCGTTCCGCCCCGCCCGCCCAGGGTATCGCCACTCAGGGCCAGGAGGATGACCAGGACCGCGAACATAAACGTGCGTTTCACCATGCCCCGTAGCCCA
>Ga0070730_10001101_pt1 | contig 26878 bp, 20 predicted proteins | sample Coa_R1_3_FD_66447 | JGI IMG/M metagenome (GOLD analysis project Ga0070730, IMG submission 66447) | Surface soil microbial communities from Centralia Pennsylvania, which are recovering from an underground coalmine fire - Coalmine... | ecosystem: Environmental > Terrestrial > Soil > Unclassified ... | reverse complement strand
GCCGGCCAGGCCCTGTCGATCGAGCAAGCTATTGCCCAAACCCGGCCGCCGCCGAGTTGAGCCGGGTCAGCAGCTCCTGGCTGGCCCACGCCCTTTATTCCGCGCCGGCCGGGGCCGGATCGCCCCGGTCCGGCGTAAACGCCTGGTCGACGACCGTCTCCAGGCTGCCGTCCGCGGCGACCCGGCGATAGAAGCAGGTCGGGTAGCCCGCATGGCAGACCGGCCCCCGCGAAGTGACCTGGATCAGCAAGCTGTTGAGTTCGCAGTTGACATACAGCGCGTCGACCCGCTGAAAATGGCCGGACGTTTCGCCTTTGAGCCAGAGCCGCTGGCGGGAGCGGCTCCAGAGCCAGAGTTGGCCACTGGCCAGCGTGCGAGCCAGGGCCTCGCGGTTCATGCTGCCGACCAGTAGGACACGGCCGTCCACGGTGGCCTGGACCACCGCCGGCACCAGGCCATCGTCGCCGAAGTGCAGGAGCGCGATCCATCCGGCGCGGGGATCGGGGGGCGGGCCGGTCATCGCCGCACCGCCAGCCCCTGATCGGCCAGGTATTGTTTGACTACGCCGACGCTGTATTCGCCAAAATGGAAGATCGAGGCGGCCAGCGCGGCATCGGCGTAGCCGGGGGCCAGGATCGCCGCGAAGTCGGCCGGCCGGCCCGCGCCGCCCGAGGCGATCACCGGCACGGAGACGGCGGCCGCGACCGCCCGGGTGAGCGGCAGGTCGAATCCGTCTTTGGTCCCGTCGCGGTCCATGCTGGTCAGCAGGATCTCCCCGGCGCCGCGGGTCACCGCCTCCTGCGCCCAGGCCACGGCGTCGCGGCCGGTGGGCACCCGCCCGCCATGGGTCAGCACGCCCCAGCCCGAGGCGGTCGCGGGGTCGCGGCGGGCGTCGATCGCCACCACGATGCACTGGCAGCCAAACGCGGCGGCCCCCCGGCTGATCAGCGCCGGCTCCTGCACCGCGGCGGTGTTCAGCGCGACTTTATCCGCGCCGGCCGCCAGGAGGGTGCGGATGTCGTCCACCGCCCGCACGCCGCCGCCCACCGTGAGCGGGATAAAGACTTGCTCCGCGGCGCGCTCGACCAATGCCACGACCGTGCGCCGGCTGTCGCTCGACGCCGTGATGTCGAGGAAGACTAGCTCGTCGGCGCCGGCCTGGTCATAGAAAGCCGCCAGGGCCACCGGGTCGCCCGCGTCGCGCAGGTCGACGAACTGCACACCCTTGACCACCCGGCCGTCGGTGACATCCAGGCACGGGATGATCCGGCGCGTGAGGCCGCTGGCGGGTTGGGGGTCATTCACGGATCGCTTCCTCCTCGGCCTCCCGGGCCGCCGCGATGGCGTCCGGCAGGCGCACGGCGCCTGTATAGAGCGCCCGGCCGATAATGGCGCCAGCCAGGCCCATGCGGCGCAGGATACGGATCTGGTCGAGGCTGGAGACGCCCCCGGCGGCGATCAGTTGGACCGCGCCGTCCTGAGGGAGGGCAGCTTGTAGGCTGCGCAGGGCCGCGTAATTGGGGCCGGCCAGCGCGCCGTCGCGGGCGATATCGGTGTGGCCGAAGACGCGGACTCCTCGGGCGGCGAGCGCGGCCGCGACAGCTTCGGCCCGCTGGTTGCTGGTCTGCAGCCAGCCGGCGGTCGCGACGATCCCGTCGCGGGCGTCGAGGGCCACGGCGAGCCGATCCCCGCCGCGCGTGAGCACGTAGTCGAGCAGAGCCGTATCGTGCAGCGCGGCCGTGCCCAGGATGACCCGGTCGACGCCGGCATCCAGCAGCGTGTCGACGGCCGCCGGCGTCCGTAGGCCGCCCCCTACCTCGATCTGGAGGGTCAGGGCCTGCCGCAGCTGCAGGATCAGATCCGTGTTGACTGGCCGGCCGGCTTTCGCGCCATCCAGATCCACAACATGCAGCCAGGGCGCGCCCTCTGCGGCCCAGCGGCGTCCCACCGCGATCACGGAGTCGGGGAAGGTCGTGACCTGGGCGTAGTCCCCCTGGTAGAGCCGGACGACCCGGCCATCCTGGATGTCGATGGCCGGCAGGATCGCCATCATGCCGCCACCTGCCGGACGAATCGCGCGAGCAGGCGCAGGCCGTCGGGGCCGCTTTTCTCGGGGTGGAACTGGGTAGCCCAGATCTGCCGGTAGACCAGCGCGCTACAAAACTCCAGCCCATATTGCGTGGTCCCCACCACCGCCGCGGCGATTTCGGCGGCCGGCTCGACGTAGTACGAGTGGACAAAGTAGAAGTACCGGCCCAATTCCAAATCCAAAATCGGCTGCGCTGTGGGTTGGACGGTGTTCCAGCCCATGTGCGGGATCTTGAGGCCGCCGGGTAAGCGGCGGGCCCGGCCGGGGAGCACGGCGAGCCCGGGCACGTCGTCTTCGGCGTGGTGGGTGAAGAGCAACTGCAGGCCCAGGCAGATACCCAGGAACGGGCGACCACTCTCGGCGGCGCGGCGCACCGGATCGACCAGGCCCTGCCGCGCCAGGTAGCGCATGGTTGCCCCCGCCGCGCCCACGCCCGGCAGGACGACCGCGGCGGCGTGCTCCACGACGGCGGGATCGGCCGTGACCACGACTTGCACCGCGGCGTCCCCGCATACCTGCGCCAGGGCCTTCTGGATGCTGCGCAGGTTGCCCGCGCCATAATCGACGATCGCGATGGTGCGAGGCATGTCAGAGGACTCCCTTCGTCGACGGGATCACCGTGGGCGGGCCGCCCAGGCGCGTCGCGCTATGCAGGGCCAGGGCGAAGGCCTTGAACAGCGCCTCGATGGCATGGTGGTCGTTCTGGCTGCGGATCAGGTCAAAGTGGGCGGTGATCTGGGCATTGGCGACCACCGCCCGGAAGAACTCTTCGGCCAGGTCGGTATGGAACAGGCGCACGCCGCCGATCGTCGGGCCGCGCAGCGGGGCGTTCCAGCTGATGAAGGGCCGGCCGGAGAAGTCGAGCACCACGCGCGCGAGCGCCTCGTCCAGCGGGGCATAGGCCGTGCCGAAGCGATTGATGCCGGCTTTATCGCCGACGGCCTGGGCCAGCGCCTGCCCCAGGACGATGCCGGCGTCTTCGACCGTGTGGTGGTCATCGATCTCGACATCGCCCTGCGCGGTGATCTCCAGGGTGAGCCGGCCATGGCGCGCGAGCGCAGCCAGCATGTGGTTCAGGAACGGCACCGGGGTGGCGATCGCGGCCGGGCCCGGCCGATCGAGATCCAGCTTGAGCGCGATGCGGGTCTCGCCGGTTTCGCGGAGTATTTCGGCGCGGCGCTGGCGCATTACCAGATCGGACATAGCCGGCGGACCTCCTGCAACAGGGTTGTGTTCTGCACTTCCGTGCCGACGCTGATGCGCACGCAGCCCAGCAGGGGCCCCTGGCTATAGCGGCGGATCAAGATGCCCTGGGCGCGGAGCCCCGCGGCAAGGGCGGCGGCGGCGGGCCCGCCCCCGGCCAGGCGCAGCAGCACGAAATTGGCGGCCGAGGGATAGACCTGCAGGCCCGGTAGCACGCCGAGCGCAGTGGCCAACTGGTCGCGCCCGGCGCGGATGCGGGCGATCTTGTCGGCGATCCAGGCCGTCTCGCGCAGGGCGGCCGCGCCGGCCACCTGGCCGGCGAGATTCACGTTATAGGGGGCCTTGATCTTCCAGAGGGCGCGGGCGATCGTCGGAACCATGACGCCGTAGCCCACCCGCAGCCCGGCGAGCCCGGCCACCTTGCTGAGCGTGCGCAGCACCACCAGGTGGGGATATTCGTCGACGAGCGGCATGTAGTTGCTCCCGGCGAACTCCGCATACGCTTCGTCGACCACCACGGCGCAGGGGGCGGCGGCCAGGATCGCCCGCAGATCGCTTTCCGGCAACGGCGTGCCCGTGGGATTGTTCGGCGCACAGAGGAAGATCAGGCGCGGCCCGCGGCCCGCCGCTGCGATCAGGGCCCCGACATCCACCTGCCAGTTGGCCGGGTCGCGCGGGACGTCGACGGCGACGGCGCCATGCTGGCGGGCGGCGACGGCATACATGCCGAAGGTCGGCTCGCTGGTGAGCACGGTGTCGCCGGGGGCGAGGAACAGCCGGCAGAGGAGCTCCAGCATCTCGTCGGCGCCGTTGCCGCAGACGATGCGCTCGCCCGGCTGGCCGGTATAGGTCGCCAGGGCGGCGCGGAGTTCGGTCGCGTCGGCATCCGGGTAGCGGCTGGGGTCGAGGGCCGCGAGCGCGGCCGCGACCGCCGGCGGGGGCCCATAGGGATTCTCGTTGGCGTCCAGCTTAACGATCTGCTCGGGTGCCAGGCCGAGCGCGGCCGCGATCGCCGCGGGGGTGGGCACCGGCCGGTACTCCGCAAACTGTTGTAACGCCGGCCGGATGTTGATGCGGGCGCCGGGATCGTCTAAAGCGGGCTCCTCACTCCACATATCCCGCCTCCTCACTGGTGGATCCCTCACTCGGGGATTCGAAGCGGGCCTCGACGGCCGCGCGATGGCCGGGGAGGCCCTCGCTGGTCGCCAGGGTGCCCACCGTGCTGCGCAGGCCGGCGAGCCCGGCCCGGGTGAGCTCCTGCACCTGGAGCTTGCGGCCGAAGCTCTCGACCGACAGCGGCCCGTACATCGCCCCGAAGCCGCCCGTCGGCAGCACATGATTGGTGCCCGCGGCGTAATCGCCGGCCGGCTGCGCCGACCAGGGCCCGAGGAAGATCGAGCCGGCATTGACAATGCCATCCAGGACGGCCGCCGGGTCGCGGGTCATGATTCCCAGGTGCTCCGGGGCGTATTCGTTGGCGAAGGCGATCGCCTCCGCCAGGCTCGCGACCAGCGCGATCAGGCCGTAGCGCTGCAGCGAGTCCACAACCATGGCCCGGGTGGGGAGGGCCCCCAGCTGGCGTGTGAGCTCGTCCCGCACGGCGTGGGCGAGCGGCTCGGAGGTCGTCAGCAACACCGAGGCCGAGTCCTCGGCGTGCTCGGCCTGGGCGATCATGTCGGCGGCCAGGAACGCGGGCGGGGCCGTCTCGTCGGCGATCAGCAGCAGCTCGGTGGGCCCGGCCGGGAGATCGATCGCGGCCAGGCCGCGGCTGGCCGCCACCAGCTTGGCCGCGGTGACCCAGCGGTTGCCGGCCCCGAACAGCTTCGCGACCCGCGGCACACTTTCCGTGCCGTAGGCCATGGCGGCGATGGCCTGACTACCGCCGAGCTTGAACACCTGCCGCACGCCGAGCAGATCGGCGGCCACCAGGATGGTTGGGCTCACCTGGCCCTGCCGGTTGGGCGGCGTGCAGAGCACAATCTCGCGGCAACCGGCAATGCGCGCCGGGATGACGTTCATCAGGACCGAGGATGGGTACGCCGCCTTGCCGCCCGGGATATAGAGTCCCACCCGCGTGATCGGTCGCCAGACCCGCCAGAGCCGCACACCCGCCTGGGGCGCAACCACATCTTCCGGCGGGACCTGTTTGCTATGGAAGGCGGTGATGTTCCGCGCCGCGTGGGCCAAGGCGTCTAACAGGACCGGATCGGCGCCCGCCCGCGCAGCCGCAAATTCCTCCTCGCTCACGCGCAGATCGGTCAACGCCGCCCCGTCAAACTGCGCCGTCAGCTCCCGTAGGGCGGCGTCGCCCCGGGCCGCCACGGCGTCCAGCACGCCCTCGACGATCGGCAGCACGTCCGCGAACGTGCCCTGCGCCCGCCGCAGAATCCGCGCCCGGTCCGCCGCCGCCAGGTCGGCCAGCCGCGTGATCGGCACGAGATCCGCGCCGCGCGGCCCATCTTGTGCCGGCAGCGCTGCCGCCGGCATCTTGCTAAGTTCCACGGCTCTCCCCCTCTGCTCGATTTTGGATTTTGGATTTTGGATTTTGGATTGGAGACGGGATCATCGGCGATCCGGGCATCGTCCCTCGACCCTCGTCCCCTCGTCCCCTCGTCTGACCCCTGACCCCTGACCCCTAACCCCTCGTCATTGGATTTTGGATTGGGAAACGAGGGACCGATGATTGGCGACCGGTAACCACCTGTCCGCCAACTCAAAACTCAAAACTCAAAACTCAAAACTCGTCCCCCCTCGTCACAGCAACAGCTTTTCGATGGGCGTCACCAGGATCTCCGAGGCCCCGGCGGCGCGGAGTTGTTCGATGATGTCCCAGAAAGCGTCTTCCTTGATCACCGTATGTACGGCCACCCAGTCCGGATCGGCGAGCGGCACGATGGTCGGCGCCTTCAGCCCGGGCGTGAGCGCCTGGATGGCCGGCAGGGCCGTGCGCGGGGCGTTCATCATCACGTATTTGTGCAGCTGGGCGTCCTGGGCCGCGCGTAAGCGCAGGATCAGGCGATCGATCGTGGCCCGCTTGCCTGGGTCGGCCAGGGCCGCGGGATGCGCCACCAGCACGGCCTCGGATTCCAGGATCACGCGGATCGCCACGAGATCATGCAAGAGGAGCGTGCTACCGGTGGCCGTCAATTCGACAATGGCCTCGGCCAGGCCGAGCGCAGGGGCCACCTCGACCGAGCCACTGAGCGTGACCAGCTCCACTCTTACGCCCTGCTCGGCGAAAAAGCGGGCCGCCGATTGCGGATACGACGTCGCGACCCGCGCGCCCTGCAGGCCGGCCGCCGTGGCGACTCCCGAGTCTTTGGGCACCGCCAGCACCAGCCGGCAATAGCCGAAGCCCAGGGGCAGGAGCTCGGCGACGTCCACGCCCTCTTCGTAGAGCAGGTTCTGCCCGATCACCCCGAGGTCAACCGTGCCGCTGGCCACGTACTCGGGGATGTCGTCGTCGCGGCCGTAGAGCAGCGACAGCGGGAAGTTGCGGCAGTCGGAGAAGAGGCGCTGGCCATAGCTCTCAAACGACAGCCCGACGCTGTGCAAGAGGTTCAACGTCTCCTCCGTCAGGCGGCCGTTGCGCTGCATGGCCAGCTTGAGCCGGCCGGGCGGGGCCGCCGCGTCGCCCCGCGCGCCGGGGCCCTCGGCGTGCGCAATGCGCACAGCCTGGCCGTTGTGATCACTCAAATGGCACTCCCTTCTGGTGCGCCCGGCTTCCCGGCACACAAAAAGCCGCAGCGGTGAGGCTGCGGCCGGTGGTAGCTAACTGGTCAATGGTGCCGTCTAATGCAACACCCCCGCGGGAACCAGACCAGGCCACAGCCGCCGCCCCTGGTGATGGGGGTGGTCGTAATGACGATGGGTGCTGGCGTGCCCGAATCGGATCATGAGTATGGCTCCTCGCACGATATGCGGATTCAGTATATCACAACGGCGGATCGGCTGCCAGTGTGACGGGGCGGGATGCAGGCCGCCCGTGATAGGTTGGACTAGGGGTAGTGGATGCCGCGCAGCGGCGTGGGCGAGCCCCCGCTGGGCGGCAGGACGAAGATCTGGCCGCCGTTGCCAGCCTGCGGGTCGGCGATATAGAGTTGCGCGCCGTCGGGGCTGATCGCCAGGCCGCGCGCGGCGCGGGAATATACGCTACTGGACCGGGCCGCAAGTCTGGCCGGCGGTCAGCGTGCCGTAGACGATCTTGGCGATCTGCCCACGCGTCGCGTTAGCGCCGGGGCGGAAGTAGGGGCGTTGCTGCCCGTCGCAGGGCTCGCCCACGCCGCCGCAGGCGTAGCCGCTGATGATGCCGTGGCAACTCGCCGTGGCCACGAACGAGTAGAAGGCGCTGCCCGGCAGCACGTCGGCGAACGCGGCATTGGCGGGGTTCTGCAGAGCCCAAGCGGTGGCGAGGACGACGATCTTGGCGAGTTGGCCGCGAGTGACATTGGCGTTGGGCCGGAAGTAGGGGCGTTGCTGCCCGTCGCAGGGTTCGCCCACGCCGCCGCAGGCGTAGCCACTGACGACGCCGGCGTGGGCCGCCGCTTCGATGACGCTCCAGAAGGGGGCGCTGGGCGGCAGATCGGCGAAGGTATAGGCACCGGCGGGGGGAGTATAGCTCGGCACGCCGAGGCCGAGGACGACGATCTTGACCATCTGAGCGCGGGTGGTGTTGTTATAGGGGCGGAAGGTGCCGTCGGCATAGCCGGAGACGACGCCATGGCAGGCCAGGTAAAGCACGGGCGTGGCGAAGTAATCGGTGGGGTGGACATCGCTGAAGGTGAGCGGGCAGGGCGTGGGGCTAGGACCGGGCGTGTTGGTCGGCAGGGCGGTCGGGGTATTGCTGGGCACCGGGGTCGCAGTAAGACCGCCGGGCGTCTGCGTTGGGAGGGGCGTGCTGGTCGCGCAGGCGGTCTCGGTATAGATTTGCGTGCCGCTGGAAGGGCTGCTCCCGCTGTCCCCACCGATCGCGAAGAGGTGGCCCCCGGCCGCCGCCGTCGCTGGCCCGAACACCGGGGTCGGGAGCGAGATCAGGCTGGTCCAGGTGTTGGCGCTGGGGCTCCAGGCCAGCACGCCGCCAGCCGCCGGGGAGCCGCCCGCCAGGATCCAGCGCCCGTTGTAGAAGGCACTGCCGGCCCCGTTCACCGGCGCGGGGAGGTCGACCATCGAATAATCGCTCCAGTTGTCAAGGGCCGGATCGTAGCGGTAGGTCTTGGCAGTGGGCTGATAGCTATCGTCCCACCCGCCGGCGCTGTAGAGGAAGTTGCCGCTGCCCACTGCCGCCGCCCCTTCGATGCCGGTCGGGTAGGACGTGACGGTGGCCCAGGTGCCGCCGGCGACCGTGTACACTTCGACGCTACTGGCGACGCCGCCGCTGTTGGCCCCGCCGATGCGGTAGATCTGGCCGTTGAGGTAGGCGGCGGCCTGGTGGGCGGTGGCGACGGTCGGCGGGTTCAGGGTGGCGTAGCTGTTGGTGGCCGGGTTATACCGGTACAGGCTGGCGCTGAGGATGTCGTGCGAATCCCAGCCGTTCAGGATATAGATGTAGGTGCCGTCGCTGACCACGCTGGCGTTTTTGCGCGCCGCGGGCAGCGGGGCGATCGGCGTCCAGGTGTCGGTGACCGGGTCGTATTTATTGGCCGCAGCGGTGATGGTGTTGAGCGCGCCCTCGCCGCCGAAGACGTAGACGGCATTGCCCACGGCGGCCGCCGCCGCGCTCTCGATCGGGGTGGGGTAGGCCGCCCCCGCCGCCCAACTGGCCGCACCGCAGGGCAGGGGGGCGCCTGGGGCGGCGCCGGCGGCCTGCAGCCCCGGCGCCGCCGGGCGGCTCAGCGCCCAGGCGGCCAGCAGGGCCAGGCCCAAGATCAGCACACTTAGGGGCCAGCGACGATGTTCGCGCATGATTCCCTCCTTATCGAACCGCGTCGAATCGCGTATTCCAGAACTGGCCGCTGCCAGCCGCACACTGACGATGCCTGATTTCATTAAAGCAGATACCGGGGCGCGGCGGAAGAGGGTCACCGGGACAAAGGGCGGCCCAAAAAGCGTGACAGGGTTGCAGGCGGGATTTGTGGTACAATATCTGATGGCTGATCCCGTCTATACCTACTGCCCGGTCTGTGCCACGCCCCTGGCGGAGCAGCTGCGCTTCGACCGCCCCCGGCCGGTCTGCCCGGCCTGTGGCTTCATCCATTTCCTGGACCCCAAGCTGGTCGCGGTGGTCGTGGTCGAGCACGCGGGGCAGATCCTGCTCGCCCGGCGGAATACCGAGCCGGGCCGCGGCCAATGGAGCTTCTTGGGCGGCTATGTGGACCGCGGGGAGCGGGTGGAGGACGCGGCCATCCGCGAAGTCCGCGAGGAGGCGAATTTAGACGTGGTGCTGGACGGCTTGCTCGGGCTCTACAGCGCGCCCGGGCGCACCCATGTCGTCGCGGCCTACCGCGCGCACGTCGCCGGGGGGGATATCAGCCGCCTGGCCGCCCAGGCCGACGAGGTCGGCGAGTTGGCCTTCTTTGCCCCCGCAGCGCTCCCCGCGCTCGCCTTTGGGGGCGACGCCGCGATCTGGGCGGACTGGCAGCGGGCGCGCGGCGCGGCGCCCGGCCCCTAACCCGGCGCGACTGGACCCAGCCCCAGTTGCCAGGCCAGGAAAGTCCAGATGTCGGTTTGCTCCACGATTTGCTTGGTCAGGGGCTTGCCGATGCCGTGCCCGGCGGCCGTCTCGACCCAGAGCAGGACCGGCCGGCGGGGATGCGTGCTCTGCAGGAGCGCCGCCATTTTGCGGGCATGGAGCGGATCGACGCGGCTGTCCGACTCCGCAGTGGTGAAGAGGACGGCCGGGTAGTCAGTGCCTGGCACCACGTGGTGGTACGGCGAGTAGGCCCAGAGCCAGTCGATCTGCGCGGGGTCGTCGGCCGAGCCATACTCAGGGATCCAGAGCTTGGCGATGCGGAAGTGCTGGTAGCGCAGCATGTCGAGCAGCGGCACCGTGCAGACGACGGCCCCGAACAACTCGGGGCGCTGCACCAGCGTGGCCCCGACCAGCAGGCCGCCGTTGCTGCGCCCGCTGATGCCCAGTCGCTCGCGCCGGGTATACCCCTGGGCGATCAGGTATTCGGCGGCCGCGGCAAAATCGTCGAACACATTTTGCTTGTTGCCGAGCATCCCGGCCTCGTGCCAGGCTTCGCCATACTCGCTGCCGCCGCGCAGGTTGGCGACAGCGTAGAGGCCGCCCCGCTCGATCCAGGGCAAGATCGGCCGCGAAAAGGCCGGGGTGCGGCTGATATTGAAGCCGCCATAGCCGTTCAGCACGGTCGGGTTGTTGCCGTCCCGCGCCCAGCCCCGGGGCCCGATAATGAACAGGGGCACGCGCGTGCCGTCTTTCGACGGGTACCAGACCTGCTCCACCTGGAGCGTGTCCAGGGCGAGAGGCACGGGCACGGTGGCCCAGGTACTGAGCTCGCCGCGGCCCAGGTGATACCGGTAGACGGTGGGGGGCACGGTGTACGACTCGAAGCTGAAGAAGATCTCCTCGTCGGCCGACTCGCCTTCGACGCCGGTCAGGGAGCCCAGCGGGGGTAGGGCCGGGGCCGCCTGCGGCGTGCCGTCCGTGCTGTAGACGCCGAGCCGCGAGACCACGTGCTGCTCTTCGTTCAAGATCAGCCGCCCGCCCGCGATCAGCAGCCCCTGGATCACCACGTCGGCGCGCTCGGGGATCACCTCGCGCCAGGCGGTCGGCGCCGGGTTCGTCAGGTCGATCGCCAGGACCTGCTCATGGGGGGCTTGCCAGTTGGTACGCACGTACAGCGTATCCGCCAGCACCTCACCCGCGAAGCGGCCTTCCCGCCCGGTGATAATCGGCACCAGCGGGGCGGCGGGGGCGTGCAGGTCCCGCACATGGACCTCGCTGTGGATCCAGCCGCGGTTGGAGAAGATCACCAGCCAGCGCCCGTCCGGGGAGATCTGGACCTCGTGCGATTCCGTCATGTCGCGCCCCGCGCCGAAGATCTCGGGATCGGCGGCCGGGTCGTCGCCCAGGCGATGGTGAAAGACCTGGATATGATACTCTTCTTCGCCGGGCGGCACGGTACCTGGGGCGGGATTGCGCGTGTAATAGAACCCTTGGCCGTCGTGTTCCCAGGCCAGGCTGCTGTACCGCGTGTGCGGGATCGTATCCGGCAGCCGCTGCCCGGAGTCGACATCGAGCACGTAGAGGGTGCTCTTCTCGTCGCCCTGCGACGAATAGCCATAGGCCAGCCGCCGCCCGTCTTCGGACGGGTACCACCAATCCAGGGCGACGATCCCGGTGGCACTGGCGGTGTTGGGGTCCAGCACCACCCGCTCGGCCCCATCCGGGCCTTCGCGGAGGTAGAGGCGCGGCTGGTTGTGCGTGCCCTCGTGCCGGGTGTAGAAATAGCGGCCGGCCCGCCGCCTCGGGGCCTGAACGCTGCCGATGGCCAGCATCGTGGCCATGCGCTGGCGCAACTCCTCCCGCGTGGGCACCCGGCTGAGCTGCGCCGCGGTGTAGGCGTTCTGCGCCGCCACCCAGGCCTGGACCTCCGGGCTGGCCTCGTCTTCGAGCCAGCGATAGGGGTCGATATTGGTGCGGCCGTGCAGCACTTCGGTGACCGGCTCTTGCCGGGTGGGGGGCAGCGGGGCGTCTGGCAGATGGGTCATAAAATAACCTCCTGGAAACCACGCCCCTTGAGGGGCCGTGGTCGGCGGGTAGTAGGAATTTCTAAGGCTACGTTGCTATACTCTAGTTACCCCTTGCGGGCTGTCCATCCTACGTTGCCCGCGCAACTGGTCGTCTCTAGCCGCATGAAGGCCACCGAAGCCGTCAAATCGGCTCTGACCCAGCAGCGCAAGGGCCGCAAAGCCACGGTCCCCCATTCCCAGTTTTGTCCCATTCGCTACGATCTGCGGTCCTATTGGGTGAAGTGGGCAACGGCGACCTGTAGCCTGGCCACCGTTGTCGGGCGCCTGGAACTCGGCTTTACCATTCCCCCCTACGCCCGCCAGTATCTCACGAGTCAGGTGTGTGGTACGATCGTGCTGGAAAACCTGACGCACATCCGCCGCCGCGTGCAGCAACGCCACGGCCCCCAATCGCGCCGCTTGCATAGCTGGTCGTTTGCGCAGTTGCAGCAGTTCACACGCTACAAAGCGGAGAACCAGGGGCAACGGGTCGTGCTGGTGGACCCGCGCCATACCAGTCAGACGTGTAACCGCTGTGGCTATACCAGTCGCAGGAATCGGCCGAGCCAAGCGGTGTTCTGCTGTCGGGGGTGTGGCTATCAACTGAACGCCGACCTTTCCGCGGCGCGTAATATCGCCGCGAAGTACCACCTTGCCAGCATCGGTAGACCTCTTGCTGGCGGGCCACCGTCAAATGGCCTATCGTCTCAGTCTACCTCGGTGGATTAGGGACAAGCTACGGGGCTTGAGCCCCTGTAGTATTTGACTTAGGCTCCCTTGGGCGATCGGATCGGCGGCGTCTCTTCCATCGTTAACCCCAGGACTCCGGCCAGCTCCCGTAGCAGGGCCTGGGCCGGGCGGGGGTTTTGTCCGTCCGCGGCGCCCTGGACGATGGCGCCGGCGAGCTCCAGCAACACCCCGATGGCCGCTGGGGTGTCGAAGTCGTCCTGCAAGGTGGCCGTGAAGCGCTCGCGCACGCCGGCCGTCCGGGCGGGCGCCCCATGCGGGCTCGGCCGGGCCAGCGCGGCGGTGAGGCGCGCGATCTGGGCTTCCGCCGTGTCGACATCCGCGGCGTGGTACTCATAGGGCGCCCGGTAGGGCTGTCCCAGGATGGCCAACCGCAAGGCGTTGGCCGAATGGGTCTGCAGAATCTGATCGACGAACACCATGTTGCCCAGCGACTTCGACATCTTGATGCCGCCCAGGCTCACTAATCCGACGTGCATCCAGGCGCGGACGAAAGGCACGACCCCGGTAACCGGCTCAGCCTGAGCGATCTCGCAGGCGTGGTGGGGAAAAATCAGGTCGGCGCCACCGCCATGGATGTCGAGCTGGGGGCCGCAGTAATGGGTCGCCATGGTCGAGCACTCGATATGCCAGCCGGGCCGGCCGGCGCCCCAGGGGCTGGGCCACGCCGGCTCGCCGGGCTGGGAGCGCTGCCAGAGCACGAAATCGAGCGGGTCCTCCTTGTGGGGGTCGTCCGGGTGATTGCCCATCTCGTTGGCCGTCGCCAGCATCGTCGCGTAATCCTGGTGCGCGATCGCGCCGAAATCGGGCTTGGAGGCCACGCGGTAGTAGACCGCGCCGTCCCGGGTGTAGGCGTGGCCCAGCTCCAGCAGGCGGGCAATGCGCGGGATCATCTCGTCGATCTCGTCGGTGGCCTTGATGTAAAACTCCGGCCGCGCCACGTTGAGTCGGGCCAGCGAGGCCAGGTAATAGGCGGTCTGGCGATCGCCCAGCTCCCGCCAAGAGACGCCGTCGCGTTGGGCGCGCTCGAACAGCGGCTCGTCGATATCGGTCACATTCTGCACATAGCGGACCTGGAGGCCGGTCCATTGCAGGAAGCGTCGCAGTGTATCGTAGACCACGGCGACCCGGGCATGGCCCAGGTGGCTGGTATCATAGGGGGTCACGCCGCAGACATACATCTTGACGGTCTGGTCGGGAAATTCCAGGGTCTGCGTCTCTTGCGAGAGCGTGTCATACAAGCGCATACGGACTCCTCGTCATTGCGGAGCGAGCAAGCTCTGGATCGCCGCCCGGCGATCGGGCCAGGGGGCCAGCCGGCCCTTCTTGAGATTTTCCCGGACAATCCATTGGAGATCGGGATCGCCCGCGGTGGCCAATGTTTCCAGCAGCGCAAAGCCGGCGGCGGGCGCGGCCACGGTCGCGACACTGACCGTGTAGCCCAGCGCCTGCCGCAGCACTCGGCCCGGCTCCGATCGGCGCGGGGCGGGCGGAAGCTGCGCGAGCCAGTGCGTCGCGCGGGCCTGCAAGGCCACCGCCGCGGCGCCGCGATCGGGATCGCGCAGCAAGGGCGGCTCGGCGACGGCCGCCGCGGCCGCGCGCACGACGAGCGGGTGGTCGGTCGCCAGCCAGCCGTCCAGGGCCGCCAGGGTGCGCGGCCAATCGGCGGCGAGCAGGCGCTGGAGGGCCAGGGCCACGATCTCGCGCACCCGCCAGCGGGAATCGGCCGCCGCCCGCTGGAGCTTGGCGATCTCGTCGGGCCACCAATCGGGCCGCACGACGGCTACCTGCCCATAGGCCAGCACCGCCGCGCACGGCAGGATCGCGCGCGGGGCGTCGCCCGGCGCCACGGCCGGCGACAGCGCCGCCCAGCCGTCGAGCAAGGCTTCCAGCCGCGCGACGGGCGGATCGGGCGTGGCGACCACCGCCCCCACCGCGTCGGCAAAAGCCCCGGTGAGGGCCAGGTTCAGGCGGGGCCCGGGCAGCCCACTGCCGGCGATCAAATAGGCCACCAGGCGGTCCGGCGCGTCCGCCTGTAACGCGGCGGCCAGGAGCGGGGGCAAGTCGGCCGCATAGGGCGCGCTCTTTGTCGGCATTTGCTATAATTCCTGTGTGGACGAGCGATCAGCGGACGAGCGGTCAGGGGTCAGCGATCAGCACTGAGCCATTGTGTAGGTTGCTGGTCGCGCCAGTCTGCCCGTTGCCGGCATCAAACGCTACAGTATACCATAGCCGGCCCGCCGCCGTCAGCATTATTCTAAACGAGGGAGGCTCGCCGATGGACTACACCCCGGTCCTGACCTATATCGCGGACTATTGGCCGCGCATCATCCGCCACCACCCGCGGGAGCAGGGCACGCTGATCGGCCTGCCGCGGCCGTACCTGGTGCCGAGCGCCGGCCCGATGTTCCAGGAGATGTATTACTGGGACAGCTATTTCATGGCCCTCGGCCTGGTCGGGACCGCGCACGAGTCCTTGATCGTCGACATGGCCGATAACCTGGCCGCCCTCTATCGCCGCTTTGGCCTCATCCCGAACGCCAGCCGGTACTACTTTCTCTCGCGCAGCCAGCCGCCGTTCTTCGCCGCGCTGATCTGGCTGGCCTATGGCGTCAAGCAGCGCCGCGGGGATGCCGACGCGGATCGCTATCTCGCGCGCTTGATGCGCCTGGCCGAGGCCGAGCATGCTACCGTCTGGCTCGGCACGGCGCAGCCCCATGCCCGGCTGGTCTATGCCGGCCTGTCGCGCTATTTCGATATCAACTTCCTCGACATGCTCGCCTCCTGCGAGAGCGGCTGGGACCACTCCACGCGCTGTGACGACCGCTGGCTGGAGCATCTGCCCGTCGACCTGAATGCGATTCTCTACGCTCGCGAGCAGGACTTCGCGCGGGCGGCCGCGGCCCTGGGCCACCCGCGCCGGGCCGCCACCTGGCGGCGGCAGGCCGCCAAGCGGGCCACGACGATGCAGCGGCTGCTGTGGGATGAGGACCAGCACTTCTATTTCGACTACGACTGGGTCCATAAGCGGCGCAACCCGCATCTCTCGCTGGCCGGGTTCTACCCGCTCTGGGCGGGCCTGGTCACCAACCGCCAGGCCGCCTGCCTGGTGCGAGAGTGGTTGCCCCGCTTCGAGCACCCGGGCGGGCTGGTGACGACCCCCGAGGAGCGCGCCGGCCGGCAGTGGGCCTACCCCAACGGCTGGGCGCCGCTGCAGTGGATCGTCGTCGCCGGGCTGGAGCGCTACGGCTACACCGCCGAGGCGACCCGCCTCATGCAGAAGTGGTGCGCGACCTGCGCGGGGGTCTTCGCGGCCACCGGCGCGCTCTGGGAGAAATACAACGTGGTCCACCCGGAGATCCACCCGGAGGGGGGCCTCTACGGGAACGTGGCCGGCTTCGGCTGGAGCAACGCCGTCTTCGCCGACTTCGCCCGGCGGCTACACCTGGGCTAGCCGTTCATAGCTGAATTCACGATTCGACCGGGACGGCATACGCGATCGCCTGCTCCAGGGTCAGCAACGCGCCGGCCCGCCAGGCCTGGTCCCAGGCGGCGGCATCCAGGCCGGCGCGGGCCGTGGCCAGGTTGCGGTCATACTCGGCCTGGTCGATGGACTCCAGCCGGCCGCCGATCTGCTGGTGGAGGTGGTCGACCGCGCCGAACAGGCGGGCGGCGCGCTCCGGCTGGTGGTCCCCGGCGGCGACCCCGGCCAGGCCGGCCAGGCAGGCGGCGATCAGCGGCTTATGCCCAAGCTCCCGGCTCAAGCCCAGACCTTCGGCGAACAGGATCGCCGCCCGGGCCGTGTTCTGCTCGTGGAGGGCTACATGGCCCAGGTTGTGGAGGACGGGGATCAGCCGCGTCTTCACGCCCCCGACGCGGTTCAGGGCCAGGCTCTCCTCGTAATACGCGGCGGCGTGCGTGTAATCGCCGTGCAGCCGGGCCAGCTCGCCGAGCGCGCTCAGGTTGGCCGCCACCCCGACCGCGTCGTCGCGTTCCCGGTCACGCGCGAGGCTTTCCTCGGTGTAGGCCCGGGCTTGCGCCAGGTCGCCTTGCACCTGGGCGGCCGTCGCCAGGCGGCGGAGCGTAAGCGACACCCCCTCCTTGTTCGCCTGCTCCCGGAACAGCGCCAGGCACTCTGTCCCCAGGCGCACCACGCGGGCAAAGTCCCCCTGACCGGTCGCTGCCCAGGCGATCCCATAGAGCGACCAGGCCATAACGGGGGGATCATGCAGCTCCCGGCCCAAGGCCAGGCGCTCGGCCAGCCAGACCTCGCCTGCGGCCGGCTCCCCCTGGCTACAGGCGAGGATCCCCGCCCCATACAGGGCCGCCAGCCGCGCCCGCACCGGCGCCTGCGCCCGCTGGGCCAGGGCGGCGTCCAGCCAGCGGCGGCCTTCACTGAGGTAGCCCTGCCGATCCCAGAACCCCCACAACGCCCCGGCCAGGCGCAGGGCCATCTCGGCTTCCCCGTGGTCGAGGGTCCACTGGAGCACGGCGCGCAGATTGTCGTGCTCCTCTTCCCGGCGCGCGATAATCACGCCCAGCGGGGGAGCGGGTGCGCCGGGCGGGGGCGGCTGCGCCCAGGCCACGAAAAACTCGGCATGCCGGCACTGCAGCGCGGCCGCCTCGCCCTGGGCCTCTAGCCGCTCCCAGGCATATTCCCGCACTGTTTCCAGCATGATAAACCGCGGCTCGCCGTCGGCCCCCGCTACCTGGCGCAGCAGGCTCTGGTCGGCCAGCTCGACGAGCCCGTCGAGAATGGCGTCGGATTTTGGATTTTGGATTTTGGATTTTGGATTGGGAACGGCGGGATCGGTGATCCGGGGATCGTTCTCTGGATCGTTCTCTGATCCCTGACCCCTGACCCCCGACCCCTCGTCCCTGCCTACGGCGGCCGCAGCCGCCACGGTGCAGCCGCCGACGAAGACGGCCAGGCGGGCAAAGAGCTGCTGGGCCGCGGGGGCGAGCAGGTCATAGCTCCAATCGATCGCGCCGCGCAACGTTTGCTGGCGGGCCGGCAGGTCACGGGGGCCGCCGGTCAGCAGCCCGAGCCGGCTGCTCAGGCGGCTCAGTAACGCCGGGGGTGGATACAGCTTGCTGCGGGCGGCGGCCAGCTCGATCGCCAGGGGCAGCCCATCCAGCCGCACACAGATCTCGGCCACCGCGGGTGCGTTCTCGTTCGTGACCCGGAAGTCGAGCTTGACCGCCCGGGCGCGCTGGATGAAGAGGGCGACGGCCTCGTATTGGGCCAGGGCGTCGACGGCCGGGGTGGCCCCTGCGGCCGGGAGCGCCAGCGGCGGGACGGCATATTCCTGTTCGCCGTAGAGGTGCAGGAGGGCGCGGCTGGTGACCAGCACCTTCCCGCGGGGCGCCGCGGCCAGGAGATCGGCCACCAGGGCCGCCGCGGCCGGCACCTGCTCGAAATTGTCCAGGAGCAAGAGCAGTTGTCGATCCCGCAGATACTCCTGCAGGGCGGCCGCCGGGGGCCGCCCCGCCGCTTCGCGCACGCCCAGGATCGCGGCGATCGTCGGTCCCACGAGCGCCGGGTCGCGGATGGGGGCGAGCGGCACAAAGAACACGCCATCGGCGAATTCGCCCAGCAGGTCGGCGGCGACCTGCAGCCCCAGCCGGGTCTTGCCCGTGCCGCCCGGGCCGGTGAGCGTGAGCAGCCGCACCTCCGGCCCGCGCAGCAACGCGACGGCCGCGGCGACTTCCCGCTCGCGGCCGACCAGCGCGGTGGGCTGGATCGGCAAATTGTTGGGCCGGCTGGCCAGCGTGACCAGCGGCGGGAACTCCCCCGGCAGCCCCGGCGCGACGACCTGGTAAATATGCTCCGGCCGGGCCAGGTCTTTTAATGCCTGGACGCCAAGGTCGCGCAGTTGCACGTCGTTGGGCAGTTGGTCGACCACAAGCTCCTGCACGACGCCGGAGAGCAGGATCTGGCCGCCATGCCCGGCCACCAATAAGCGGGCCACGCGATTGAGGGGCGGGCCAAAGTAGTCGCCGCCCCGCGCCTCGGCGGCCCCGGCATGCAGGGCCAGGCGCACGCGCAGGCCGGGGAACCCGCCAGGCCCCCAGACCGCCCAGTCTTCGGCGACCAGGGCCTGCTGGATGGCCACCGCGGCGCGCAGGGCCGCCGCCGCGGTGGGGAAGGCGGTGTAGACGCTATCTCCCACCATCTTGAACACCCGTCCGCCCTGGGCCTCGACCCCGGCGCGCACGAGAGTCTCCTGGCGCGGCAACGCCAGGCGCATGGCCGCGGGGTGCTGCTCCCAGAGCCGCGTGCTGCCCTCGATATCGGTGAACAGGAAGGTGAGCGTGCCCGCTGGCCAGCTATCCATTGTCAGCCTCCGCCCGGGGGCCGGGGCGCTAGATCGTGAGCGTGTAGTAGCCGTAGGTCGTGGTGACGCGAAAGCCCAGCGCCGCATACAGGCGGTGCGCCGGGGCGTTGGTCGACTCGACCTCCAGCGTGATCCGGGGGCGCCCGCCGGCGCGCAACTGCCGGATGGCGGTCTCCAGGATCTGCCGGCCCCGCCCCTGGCCCTGATACTCCGGGAGCACGCCGAAGCCATAGATGCCCGCCCACCCGTCGCCCATGACCAACTTTAAGCTGCCGATCGGCGTGCCGCCCAGCCGGGCCAGGTAAAATTCCTCCTGGGCGCCTTGCAGGTCCGCGGCGATCCGCCGGCGGGTGCTGGCTTCCGCGTCGCCGAAGGCCGCGACGGTGATGCGCACGAGATCGTCCAGGTCGGCGGCGCTCGCGCGCTGGAGCTGGATGGCCGCGTCCGCCGGCGCCGGGGGCTCGGACGTGGCTGGCGCGTCGAGCTCCATATGATATTCTGCCAAGCTGAGCGGCGCGCCGGTGGTCGCCACGAAGGCCTGGCCCGTGGCCGACGCGGCTTCACAGATCAGGATGAGGGTCGGGCCGCCGCGCCGCTGGGTCTCAGCGATCGCGGCCGCCAGCAGCGCCCGGCCGATCCCCCGCCGGCGCTGCGCGGGGTGGACCATGCCGCAGACCTCGGGCTCCTCGTCGCCATCCAGCGAACAAAACCCGATCAGCTCCCCGGCGGCATAATACAGGAACTGACTGGTCCCGTCGGCGGGACCGGGACCCAGGTTCAACTTCAGTTCCAGCCCCTCCTGGGCGTTACAGAGATCGGCCAGCGCCCGCACATCCTGGCGCTCGGTGGCGCTCAAGCCGTTCCGGGGAACCAGGCCGGCGGGTGGGGTCGTCGTCATCGCGATCTCCTCGGGTGCGGCGTCCACCCGCCGGTGCCGGCACGATCGGGCGCGGAGGTCGGACGCACTCGTTACGATAGCATACAGCGGCGCCGTTGTCCACCCGCGGCTATCTTGATCTACCCGGCGACCCTCCGTCGTGGTTCACCGGCGAAGCATGCTATAATGATCGCCTGCGCCGGCGGCGGGACCGGCGCGTCCCGCCGCGGCGCCCCGGCCCCCGGCCGGCCCCCACCCCGCCCATGCGTCAGGAGTGCGAAAGGAGCCAGAGCGATGCAAATCCGTTTGAGCGCGCTGATCGGCCTGCTGGGCAGCATGCTGCTGCTAGGGACCGCGGCCGGGGCCGCCGGCCTGCGGTCGGCCGGCCCGGCCGCCACGCCGCAGGCCGTGCAAGACTTTCAAGATGTGCCGACCAACTCGCCGTTCTACACTTACGTCCACAACCTGTTCGTCGACGGCGTGGTCGGCGGCTATACCTGTGGCGGGCCGGGGGAGCCGTGCGTGCCGCCGGGCAACCTGCCCTATTTCCGCCCCGGCGCCAACGTGACGCGTGGCCAGAACGCCAAATTCACCGACAACGGCCGGCGGGTGCTCACTGGTGCCTACGCCGGGAGCAGCCCCGACAACGGCCTGTTCAGTGCCATCAACACCGACTTTAGCACCACCAGCAACACGGGCCTCTACGGCCAGGGCGCGACGGGCGTCTGGGGCGACTCACACACCACCGGCACCACCGACGGCTTCGGCGGCTACTTCATCAACTTCAACACCGGCGGGAGCACAGGGCGGCAGATTGGGGCCTACGCCGAAGCGTATGGCTGGGGGCTGATGGGTGTGTCCGTCGGTTCCACCAGCGGGCAGACCAGCGCGGGTGTGGTCGGGCAGAGTGTCGGCGCCGGTGGGGCGGGGGGCGTCTTCACCGCCACCCAGGGTGCCAACAGTGTGGGGCTGGTCGCCGCGGGGCGGGCCGGCGCCGCCCTCGCCGGGGACGGCGCGGCGGTCTTCGCCTCCAACGATGGGTTGGATGTCGGCGGGATGGGCGGGCCCAGCTATGGCATCTTCGTGCAACAGCCCACCGGGGACACCAACTGGAGCCTCTACGGCAACGCCCACATCCACGGCAGCAACATCGCCAGCGCGGACTACGAGAGCGAGGTGGTCTACGACGGGGCCGCCCCCCTGGCGTTGGGCCGCGTCGTCGCCCTCGACCCGGCCAACGCGATGGGCGGGCCGCTGGGCGTGCTCCCGGCGGATGCCGCCCAGGCCGACGCGGCCATCGGCGTCGTCAGCTATCGCCTGACCACAGCGCTGGTGAACGGCGTCGCCAAGCCGATGATTGATGCGCCAGCGACGGCGGTGCAGCCGGGCGACCACGCCTACATCACCATCCTGGGCCGGGTGGCGCTGCCGTTGCCGGTGGGGGCCAAGGTGGGGGCCCGCCTGGCCGTGGGCGCGAACGGCACGGCGGCGCTGGCTGCGACCGGCGACCCAAGCTTTGGGCGGGTTGCCAGCCAACCCGACGCGACCGGCGTGGGCTACGTGCTGGTCGACTTCAAGTGACGGCCCGGTGGAGGGTGCTCGGCAGCTTTTTGCAACCCGGCCGCGGCTAGCCAACGGGCGGCGCCGGGGCGGCGCCTCTGTCTGCTCTGGAAGGGGGCCAAGGGCCGGGTAGGGGCGAGGCATGCCTCGCCCCTACTGCGCATGACCACGCCCCAGCGCGGTTAGGAGAGTCCCGGGCCGCCCGCTGCAAAATCCTGCCGAGCACCTCCCGGTGGATGGGCCGTTGACGGCACCCACCGCCAGTGCTAAGATAGTAGTATGCTATCTCAGGGCGGCAGAAATACGGTTGGGACGATCACGGCGCTGCTGGCCGCGCATCCGGCTGTGCAGGAGTGCCTGGTCGTGCCGCGCGCCGGCGAATCGGGGGCGCCCGGGCTGGTCGCCTACGTGGTGCCGCGGCCGCCAGAGGAGCCGGATCACGCGCCGGCTGGGCCGGATCAGGCCCAGGTGCGGGGCTGGCAGGCCCACTACGAGCGCATCTACCGGCAGCCGGCGCCCTACCCGGACCCGGCCCTCAATACGGTGGGCTGGCAAAGCTACGAGACCGGGCAGGCCCTCGCCGCCGCCGAAATGCGCGAATGGGTGGATGGCACGGTGGGCCGGATCACCCCCTATGCTCCGCAGCGCGTGCTGGAGCTGGGCTGCGGGACCGGCTTGCTCTTGTGGCGCCTGGCGCCCGGCTGCCAGGCCTACTGGGGCACCGACTTCGTCCCGCGCGTGCTGGACACCCTGGCGACCCAGCTGGCCCGCGCTACCCCGCCGTTGGCGCAGGTGACCCTGCTCCCGCGCCCCGCCGACGATTTCACCGGGATCCCGGCGGCCTACTTCGATCTGGTCATTCTCAACTCGGTGGTCCAGTACTTTCCCAGTGTGGGGTATCTGCTGCGGGTCCTGGCTGGTGCGAGTGGCGCGCTGGCGCCGGGCGGCCGCATCTTTGTGGGGGATGTGCGCAGCCTGCCCTTGCAAGAAGCCTTTCATGCCCTCGTCGCGCTGCACCAGGCCCCGCCGGAGCTCGCCCGGGCCGCGCTGCGCCGGCGCCTGCAGGGACGGCTGGCCCAGGAACAGGAGTTATTGCTCGACCCCGCCTTCTTCGCGGCCCTGCCACGCGCGTGCCCGACGATCCAGCACGTCGAGATCCAGCTGAAGCGCGGCCGATCCCTGAACGAGCTCACCCGCTTCCGCTACGATGTGCTGCTTTCCACCCAAGCCGCCGCGCCGCCCGCCGATCGGCCCACGCTCGATTGGCCGGCCGGGGTCTCATCCATCGCGGACATCCGCCGGCAACTGATCGCCGAGGCCCCGGCGGCGTTGCGGGTCGTGGGGGTGCCCAATGCCCGCCTGTGGGCGCCGGGCCAGGTCCTGGCCTGGCTGGATGGGGCGCCCGGGCCGGCCACCGCCGGCGAGCTGCGGGCGCAGCTCACGGCCGGTCCCCAGGGCGTCGATCCCGAAGACGTGTGGGCCTTGAGCGCCGCCCTGCCCTATACGGCCACGATTAGCTGGTCGGCGGCCAGCCCGGGCTGCTTTGACATTGTGTTCCGGCGCAACGGCGCGGCCGCTCCCGGGAGCGGCGACCCGGCCCCGGCCGTCACGGGCAGCGCCCCTGGCGAGGAGGCGCAGGAGCGATCCTGGACGGCGTATGCCAATACGCCCGCAACGAGTGCGGCCTGGCTCGGGCCGGAGCTCCGCCGCTGGCTGCGCACCCGGTTGGCGGCGGACCAGGACGGCGCCGTGGTGGTGCTGCCGGCCTTGCCGCGCACCCCCACGGGCGCGATCGACCGGGGGAGCCTGCCCGTCCCGGCCGAGCCCACCCCGCCGGCGCGCCCGGCCGGGAGCCTGCTCGAAGAGGTCATTGCCGCCGTCTGGGCGGACCTGCTGGGGCTCGCCCGGGTGGGGGTGGACGACGACCTCGCCGCGCTCGGCGGCCAGGCGGCGCTGCAGGCCGCGGCGCACGACCGGGTGCAGGCGGCGATCGGCCGGCCCCTGCCGGCCGCCGCCCTGCCCGACCCCCCCCCCGTCGCCACCTGGGCCGCGGCTATTGAACGGGGGATTGGTCCGGCCCCGGCGTGCGCGCCAGGGCCGGACCAATCCCCCGCTTCTGCGCTAAGCCCCGAGCTGCCGCTGGCGGTCGCTCTGGCGCTCCAGGGCCGACTGGACGGGGCCGCCCTCGACGCCGGCCTGCAGGAGATCGGGCGGCGCCACGCCGTGCTCTGCCCGCCCCCGGGCGCGCCGGGCGCGCGGCTGCCGCTGGTCACTGTCGATCTGCAGGACCGGCCCCCGGCGCTGCGGGTGGTCGAGGCCCTGCGCCTGGCGCAGGCGGCCACACAGGGGCCCGTTGACCTGGCGGCTGGCCCGGCGGTGCGGGCGGTGCTCTACCGGCTGGGGGGCGATGAGCACCTGCTGTTGCTAGCCGTCCACCCCGCCGTGGCCGACGACGCGTCCCGGGGGATTTTCGTGCAGGAGCTGGCCCTGCTCTATACGGCGTATGCCCAGGGCCAGCCCCCGCCTTGGTCCCCCGTCGGGGGGCAGCGCCCCGCGCGCTCTGGTCCGCCGCGCGCCGTGAGCGTGGCCCGCCAGTGCCCACTCCACCTGTCCCGCGCGGTACAGGCCGGCTTAGAGCGCGGGGGCCAGCAGGCCGGGGCGCCCTTGCGGGCCGTGCTGCTGGCCGGCCTGGCCGCCGCCCTGGCCGAGTGCCTCGGCCAATCCGCCTTGCTGCTCGGCACGCCCACAATCCAGCGCACCCGTCCGGAGGAGTGGCGGCGGGTGGCGCCGCTTGAGCGGATGTTGTGGATGCGCCTGGATTCTGGCGCCGGCTGCGCCGGGCCGGCGCTCCTCGGCCAGGTGACTCGCCAGTTGCTGGCCGCCTACCTCGGCCCGGATCAGCCGGAGGCCGGCCGGCCGCTGGCGGGGGTAGCGCCCGAGGCGCTGGAGATCGTCCTCCGCCTGGGGCTGCCGATCCCGAGTTACACGGTGGTCGGCCTGGCGATCGCGCCGCTTGAGCTAGACTACATGACCATCGCCGGCGACCTGCTCCTGGATCTGCGCGCCGGCGCCAGCGGCCTGGCGGGGACCCTGGTCTACGCCCAGCACCGCTTCGATCCGCCCACCATCGATCGTTTACTGGCTCAATATTATCACGTCCTGGCGAGTCTCGCCGCTTGACCGGAGCCTCCGGGGTTTCTGTAGAAACATTGACACTTCCGTCCGGGAAATTGACGCGAAAGTAATCTCCTCATGCCATACTACAGTCATAGCAGTCCTCTGATTCCTCACCCCACATCCTGCTCTGGGTAGAAAGGCCACTCCTGTGCGTACCCTCCGGCTCCTCTTCGCGATCAGCAGTCTCATCGGCATGTCGTTATCAGGGACTCTCGCTCCGGCGGCCCAGGCGCACCCGGCGGCCCAGGCGGGCGGGTGCCAGACCTTCCCGGTCACCCAGCATACCGTCTGTGGCCTCTTCCTGGCCTACTGGCAAAGCCACGGCGGGCTGGCGCAACAGGGCTATCCGATCGGCGAGGAGACGCAAGAAGTCAGTGCGCTCGACGGCAAGCTCTATACCGTCCAGTATTTTGAGCGTTCCGTGCTGGAGAAGCACCCGGAGAAGGCGCCGCCGTTCGACGTGCTGCCCACGCAGCTGGGCACGATCCGCTACCAGCAAAAATACCCGAACGGCGCGCCGGGGCAGCATGCCGTGCCCGGCAGCCCGCTCTTCCCGGCGACGGGCCACCATGTCGGTGGGCCCTTCCTGGCCTACTGGCAGAGTCATGGCGCCCTCGCGCAGCAGGGCTACCCGATCAGCGAGGAGTTTACGGAAGTCAGCGCGCTCGACGGCAAGCCCTATACCGTGCAATATTTCGAGCGCGCGGTCTTCGAGTGGCACCCAGAAAACTCGACGCCCTACAAGGTGCTGCTGGCCCAACTCGGGACCCTGCGGCAGCGGGAGATCGGCCTGCTGGGGAACGTCAGCCGGCCGGCGGCGCCGGGGGCCCGGCTCAAAGGGCTGAACTACGCGGCCTGGTATGCCGGCCAGTATGCCACTCCCGAGGCGGACCAGTCGCTGGCCAACCTGGCCGCGACGGGCGCCAATACGCTGGCCCTGGTGGTGACCGGCTACCAGGACACGCTGACCAGCACGCAGATCATCTGGACGACGCCCCGCACGCCCACGGATGGCGACCTGGCGCACGTCATCGCCCAGGCCCATGCCCGGGGCCTGCAGGTGATGCTCAAACCCCACGTCGACGTGGCCCTAGATGGCGCCCCCTGGCGCGGCCAGATCGGCCCGGCCTTCAGCAGCCCGGACCAATGGAATGCCTGGTTCGCCTCCTACCAGGCGTTCATCGACCATTACGCGGCCCTGGCCCAGCAGCAAGGAGTCGACCTCTTCTGCGTGGGCACCGAGCTGCTGGGCACCAGCGGGCATGACGCCAACTGGCGGGCCATCATCGGCGGCATCCGCGGCCTGTTCCACGGCCCCCTGACCTATGCCAGCAACTGGGGCGGCGAGGAGACCGGGATCACCTGGTGGGATGCCGTCGACTACATCGGCGTCGACGCCTATTATCCGCTGACCGGCAAGCCCGACCCCAGTGTCGACGAGCTGCAGCACGCCTGGGTGGACCGGGGTTACTTCACCACCCTGTCGGGGCTCGCCGCGCGCTTCGGCAAGCCGTTGCTCTTCACCGAGATCGGCTATGGCAGCGTCGTCGGGGCCAACCAGGACCCGGTCGGCACGCAAAACCAGGCGGTCGACCTGCCCGAGCAGGCCCATGCCTACCAGGCCGCATTCGGCGTCTTCTGGAACCAGCCCTGGTTCGCCGGCATGTATTGGTGGAGCTGGGACATCAACCCGAACCGGGGCGGCAGCGGCGATCCCAGCTTCACGCCCTACGATAAGCCCGCCGAGCAGGTCCTCCAGACCTACTACGGCGCGCATTGATCCTGGCTGGGCCAGCCTCCACGAGGCCGGCAGAAAGGAACCGTGCAAATGGCCGAAAAGACCCCCGCCGGGCCGGATGCTACACCGGCCGACCCCGCCCCCGCCAAAGCGAAAGCGCCGGGCGCGGAGCCCAAGCCCCGGCGCGCCGCCGCGCCCGCGCCAGCCCCAGAAGTCCTTTCGGCGAGTCCCGCCGCGGCGACAGCAGCCGCGTCCACGCCGGGCAGCGACGTGGCGGCCCCAGCGGTCCCTGCGGCGAGTCCCGCCGCGGCGACAGCGGCTGCGCCCGTGCCGGAGGGCGCGGGCCCCGAAGCCGCACTGCCGGCCCCAGACGCGGCCCCGGCGGCCCCGGCGCCGCGCACAGCGGGCGAGGTGGCCGCCTGGATGCAGCACGAACTGGCGACCCACGGGCGCCT